>JABLTS010037529.1_pt1 | contig 32543 bp, 20 predicted proteins | sample 7160081 | NCBI WGS metagenome assembly JABLTS01 (sample SAMN14651231, study PRJNA627086) | human gut metagenome | isolation source: feces | host: Homo sapiens | reverse complement strand
TAAGCGTGCATCGTATGATATGGTGATGTCGTTCGGACGGATGAGTGAACCGCTCACTAATGTAAAGAAGGTGGACTCAACGACAACTGCCAAGTCTTATAACTTTGCTTATAAGTATGAGGACAGTAACTATCCGACGGCTCCAACGCAGATTGGTCACGATCATTACACATACGATGCCAACGGTAATCCAACGCTGGTAACGAACGACTCTACGAATACTACCCGTGAGATGTACTGGGATGAGGATAATCGCCTGATGGTACTCTCTGATTGTTGCAAAAAATACATGGTCATTAAAAGAATGAATATGAGACTATTTCTATACGTATTGGCATCGTTTTTTGTCATAAATTTAACGGCATGCAGACCAGAACAAAATGTACAAGGTAATATGAACAATCAAGTCAGTAGTCAAGTAAAATCTGTAGTTGATGAATACGCAAAGCGCCATCCTAAATATAAATCTTTGATTTTTATTACAGACTTTGAATACAATTGGAGAAATGGATATAAACGTAATAATGTAATCTTACTTGGTCCATCTTTGTATTGTTTACCTTCAAAATATAGATTATATCCTTCCCAATTGCAGTATTATAAGGATAAACTAATATTTATCCAGTCATCTTCTGGCTTTCTTTATGAACAATCGAATATTCTAAAGACTTATAATAAAAACAAAACGAATATTGATAAATGTAACGATAATATTGCATTTTTCCTGAAGGAAGCTTCTGCATACCGGATTAAGGATAATGGAACTATAACAAAAATATCAGAAAGACCTGATACTATCCTATTGAAAAGGAGAGTTGAGTTTCATGCTCCACCAATAAGAAACCGTAATATCAAAAGTAACCAATGAGATACATGGTAGGCTATGCGGAGAATTGTCTACTCTTTTACAGTGATTACATTATAAAATGACGTAATAGTTTTTATAAAGAGGTTTTTGAAGAAGATTACACGTATGATGCCAACGGTAATCCAACATTGGTAACGAACGACTCGACGAATACTACCCGTGAGATGTATTGGGATGAAGACAACCGCTTGATGGTACTCTCTGATAATGGCAAGACGAGTCGTTATACTTACAACGCTGCTGGTGAACGCATCATGAAGAGTTACGGTACGATGGAGGGTGTATATATCAATGGCGCTCCGCAGGGAATCTCCTTCCATGAGACAGAGGGAAACTGTCCCCAATAAAATTGAGAATACGATAATAGAACAGTCACGAAAATTAAATATAGAAAAGAAATGAGAAAGAAACTTTTTTTATTATTAATTTGTATTGCAGATTCTTTGCCTGCAAAAGATAGACGAAAAGCTTCTTTTTGTCAAGTTTTGATTCCTAAGGACATTGCAACACAACTTGATGAAAGTTATGGTAAAGAATTTGCTAATGCAAGTGCAAATGTGTACAATTTACTTAATAGCAAGGAAAAATATTTGGTAAATGGAATATATGCTTTTAAAGGACAAGGACCCCATTTCCCCCGAAAAATATTTATTTATCGTAACAAAGAGATTTTCTTCTTTCAGAATATTGGCGCATTTAATCCAGATGGAGTTATTAAAGAATTCTCTATATTTTTGTCCAAGAACAAATTAACTAACACTGAGATCATCATGTATCTAAGAGCAATATATGAATATCTAAAAGATGAAAATGGTATGAATTATGGAAGCGAAATAAAGGAAGATAAATAGAAGGGTTGGATTAAGAATGCTCAATATGAGTGAGCTATGCACCATTTACGGTATCAGTGGCAATAACGTTACGGCAGGACAGAAGGATTATGCTGCCCGCATGATGCAGATAGAAAAGCTGCGTGAGGAGTATTACAAGATAATTGATGAATATAAGCGTTTTGAGACATTAGAGAACTATCATGCGCCAGAGTTCAGTTCCAATGCGACGGAATTTCATGTTACTCTATGGAATCTCAATTATGGGGTGGATGTCGTAAAAGACAACCCTCATGTCATAAAAGAAGCAAATAATGTCGTAAAAGACGTCGTAAAAGAAACAGATGATGTCGTAAAAGGAAAAGCAAATGTCACAAAAGAATTTGCAAAAGCTCAACGACAAATTTATAAGTTAATTTCTCAGATGCCACAAATCAGTGCTGCGCAAATGTCAGAGAATATGGGAGTTTCCTTACGACAAGTACAGCGATACCTCAAGCAGCTTTCTGACCAAAAACTAATTGTAAGAGAAGGAGGTCGCAAAAATGGTGTTTGGAAAATCTTGGATGACGAATATGAAGGATTCTTCAAAAGAATATAAGCGATAAAGGCAGGTGGTTATATCCATTAGTATGGGTTAGCCACTTGCCTTTTATATATGCCTCGAAGTCCTCATCATAGAGGCTTAGGTGGTGGCGCACGATGTTCTCGATGATGACTGTAAGTTGATAATTATTAAAATCTAATATGTCTCTTCCCATTTATTATTTCTCATCCGGATATATCGCTATTTTAATGACTCCATCCTTTCTGTTTTCAAAGATATCGTAGGCTTCTTCGATTTTTGAAAGAGGGAAATGGTGGGTAATGAGAGGAGTGGTGTCTATCCTGCCCTGAGATATCAGATGCAGGATTTCCTCGCAATCACAACCATCTACACCGCCAGTCTTGAAGATGAGATTTTTGCCATACATATCTGGGAGAGGTAAGAGCTGAGATTTATCGTACATCGCCACAATGGTAACTATCGCATTAGGACGGGCACATTGCCATGCCAACTGGAAAGTATCAGGACCGCCTGCTACCTCCATCACCACATCCGCACCACCGTGCAAACTCTGTTCCTTGACAAAAGCCTCGCAATCCTCTGGTTCTACCACCAAAACCTGCGGATAATGCTCCTTGATAAAAGCCCTTCTGGCTTCAGACTTCTCGCAAACGATGATTTTCTGCGGATTCTTCAACAACGTGCAAAGCAAACAGCACACTCCCGTAGGTCCTGCTCCGATAATCAAAACTGTATCTTCTTCCTTGATTTCAGAAATCCTTGTTGCCCAGAAACCTGTGGCAAGGATATCACCAACAAAGAGTGCCTGCTCATCACTTACATTGTCAGGAATCCTGTTTAAGCCCGTGGTGGCATAAGGAACCCTTACATATTCGGTCTGCCCGCCATCGATACGACAGCCCAAAGCCCAACCGCCATGAGGAGAAGTACAATTGTTCACATATCCATGTTGGCAGTAGAAGCATTCCCCGCAGTATGTTTCCACATTCACAGTTACTCTATCGCCCGGTTTCACATGAGTTACTTTCTCCCCTACTTCATCTACGACACCCACCATTTCATGTCCCACAGTAATTCCGGGAACGGCACGAGGAACAGAACCATGCTTGATATGCAGATCGCTGGTACAGATACTGCTCATGGTTACTCTCACGATGGCATCGTGTTCATCTATCAGGATAGGTTTCTCCTTTTCGGTGAAGCCAAATACACCTTGTTTAATATAAGTAAATGCTTTCATTATGATGATAAGTTGAAATAAGAAACTTATTTTATATCTTATCTTTTGTAATAATCATAGAGGAATGCATCAAGGAATGCACCACGCATATTGGTCTTGTAGAAATTACCATTCTTGTCCAGAATCAGACAAGCAGGAATACCATTGATGCCATACTCTCCCATCACCATACCACCGAAACCTTCTGGGTTGCGCAACTGGGTCCAGTTCATACCTTCCTTCGCCATTGCCTTCTTCCAGTCTTCATCTCTTTCATCTACGGAAATGCTGATGATATTGAAATCCTTGTACTTCTCATGTACCTCCTTGAGATGAGGAATCTCCTGACGGCAAGGATGACACCAGGATGCCCAGAACTCCAACATGGTATATTCGCCCTTCTTGATAAGGGAAGACAACTTCACCTGCTTACCCTGTGGAGTGAGAAGCGTACCATCGATGAAGCGGTTGCCTACGGCTGTATGCTTCGCCATTTCAGACTGTGCCTGCAGCATTGGATACTGAGGTGAATTGCTCCAATCATTCTTCAACCAACCCATCATCTCATCGATTTCCGCTGAGGTATAAGGAGTTGGAAGGGCTGAAAAACTCTCATTGAGCAAATCGAAAGCTACCAATGAACTGGTATGATCCTGGATAAACTTGCTGGTTTGCTGGCGCATATCGTCCATCAGCTGGATAGCCTCCTTTGCTAAGGCCACTCTCTGTGCCAGAACCTTACAGTTGTTGATACTGTCGTTCAGGCTATGCAGTTTATCCTGGATAGGAGTCATCAGGTCGAGATAAGCCTGATAGGTATCCTGTGTCGCAGAACCCTTGATGACAGGTGTAATCATGCTCATGTCCTTTTCAGTAGGGAAACCAGTAAGATCTACATCATAAGTCATTGGCTTGTTTTCGATATAAATACGACTGGCGAAAATCTTCTGATAGTCAGGTTCTGCCACGCCCGGTTCATTCATATCGATGACCATCTGGTATTGTTCAGGCTGATTCACATCCCCCTTGAGCACAAACTCGCCGTTCTTGATAGTAGCACTGTCCAGGTTGCTCACCTTATCGATATCATATTTCTGCAGCATAACGGTGCAGCCTTCCACGTTACCCTTCACCGTACCTTTCAGTACAAAATTCTGGGCATTAGCCACCATTGCCAGCATTAAGCCAGCAATGGTCATCATTGAATTTCTCAATTTCATCATGTTCTTTTGATAAAGTTCAAATATTATTCTAAAATTAGTTGTTTACATATTCCGGATTCTGCTCCAACAGATTATTGGCACCCATAGATGCCTTTGGAATTGGGAGCAGGTATCTTCTGAATGTTGGCAACTCAGCTTTCTCGTCTTCAGTCCAGCCTTCGAAACCGCCCTTACGGTTGTAACGGCAGAGGTCAAACCATTCCTCGAAATTCTCATTACTGATGTCCACCAACTTATGCTTGAGGATTTCGCCCAGCAGATCGCCGTCGGCAATGGCGTTCACATCGTCCTCCGTATATCCAGCACGTTCGATGACTGTAGTCAAGAGCGTACGAGCCTTAGCATACTGACCCTGACGAGCCTCTGCTTCGGCAGCGATATAATAAACTTCGGCAAGGCGCATGAAGTAATAAGAGTCTGCATAGAACATTTCAGGAGTCAACTTGTTATATTTTCCAATACCGTTCATGGCATCTCCCTTATAGGCCCATGTATATAGCTTATCGTATGAAGCTACATCTTCATCACCTGGGAAGAATGGGAAATCACTGCCATCACCACCAGGGATGACTACGCCTCCATCGCCGCCTGGAATAACTACTCCACCATCGCCACCAGGAATAACAACACCACCATCGCCAGAAGCACTTCCATCTGAAGAACCATCAGGATCTGGAACAACAACGTCCCCACCATCTCCCGGGTTTGGAATAACAATATCTCCACCTGTTTCATCATCTGGAACTAAATCATCTGCCACCTTCGTGAGCAATGAACCTGGAGAAAACATATACCAGTTTGAGTCCATCAACTCACTTGGATTGGCGGTATAAGGAGCAAAGAGCATCTCCTGAGAATTAAACTGTTCGTCGAAGATCTTGGCATAATCACTTTCCAAAGCATAACCAGCTGCTTCAGCCTCACCGATCACTTCCTCTGCCAGTCTTGCTGCTTCAGCATAATTATCCTGAGCCATATACATTTTCGCTTTTAAAGCCTTGGCGAAAACGGAACTCATGTGATAATGATCTGCAGGCTGCTGTTCACAGTGAGCAATGGCATAGTCGAGATCATCAGATATCAACTTGTAAGTTTCAGCCACAGTAGAACGCTTGCGTGGTTGGTTATCTCTTACCAGTTCGTCCTGGAAGATGCAGACACCGTATGGTGAATCCTGCTTCCAATATTCTCCGAAGCACTTCAGGAGAGTAAGGTAAGCCAAGGCACGTTGGCAACGAGCCTCTGCAATCATCTCTGTACGTTTCTCCTCGCTCAGTCCTGGTATATTCTTGTTGATATGTACCAGGAAGGTATTGGCCGTATTAATCACATTGTAGTAGGCGGTATAAGCCGTCTCCACATTACTGTTATTGGTTTCGATGTTCTCGGCAGCAAACTCATCCGCCCCCATCACCATCGCCTGAGTCTGGGTATGAGCCATAGACGACATTCCATAGCGCAGGTAAGATACACCCGTGCTGCGCCATGAGGCATAGACACCATTGAGCGCCGTCTGTGCAGTTGAGACATCAGTGATATAATTGTCATCAGTAACCACATGTTCTGGTTCGATGCCGTCGAGGCTACCTATCAGGTCACACGATGTAAGAGTCAGTGCTGTGGCTGAAAGGAGCGTAAGAAATTGAAATCTTATATGTTTCATAATCTACAGTCTTTGTATGAGTTAGAATTGTAATTTCAGACCGATGGAGAAAGAACGGCTCATTGGATAAACGTCCTTATTCTCTGTAGTCTTTAAGAAGGCATTTGTTGCCGACATGTCTGGATCCAAACCTGGCCAGTTGGTAATGGTAAACAGGTTGGTGGCTGTGAAGAACACAGATGCTCCGCTGATGTGCAAGCGCTCCAGAAGAGATGGCTCGAAATTATAGGAGAGCGTAATATTTCTCAGACGGAAATATGAGTTGGAATATACATAGCGGTCATTGGTATTTGTATTGTCCATGTTTGCAGGCAACCATACCAGCTGAGCATACTTGGCATCCGTACGATCCGGTGTCCAGGTATTGCCGTACATTTCTCTCAGAATACTCTGACCCAGACTACCGGCTGCTGATTCCTGCATAGTACTGTAGTATGCATGACCTCCAAACTGATACTGGAAGAGCATTGACAGGGTGAGGTTCTTATAAGATAAGGTATGAGACCAACCTCCGAACACCTTTGGCTCCGGATTGGCAATAGCCGTACGGTCTGCCTCGGTAATATAGCCGTTGCCATCTGTATCCACAAACATATAGTCGCCTACGTGAGCACCATTCTGATAGAAATCATATCCGTTTGCCTGTGCCTGAGAATTCAGTTCATCAATCTGTTTCTGACTCTGGAAAATACCAGCCACCTTGTAACCCTTCACGGTTCCCATCGCATGACCTTCCATGTAGAGATCCTGGTGTATCATGTCGAGTGTAGAACCATTGAGCTTGGTTATCTTATTCTTGTTGGATGAGATACTGAGCATCGTATTGTAGGTGAAATCCTTGGTGCGAACCACATCTCCACCGATAGAGAACTCGAAACCATTATTGGTCAGGTCGAGGATATTGCTGTAGAATGTACCGATACCAAACTCCAAGGCGATAGGAGCTGGAGCCAAGGCGCCATCTGTCTTACGATGATAGATATCAAAGCTACCATTCAGTCTGCCATTGAAGAACGAGAAGTCAACACCAGCATTGTACTCAGTAGTCATCTCCCACTTGATATCCTTATTAGGATAAGTAGTGGCTAAGGTAATGGCGCTCTGTCCACCGTAGATATTAGAATTGAAATACTGGATGTAAGAGAAGTCGGATACATTGGTAGAACCAGTCTTACCCCAGCTCAGACGGAGTTTCAGATCATCCACATCCTGTACTGATGCCATGAAAGGCTCCTGATTTATGCGCCATGCCAAAGAGAGTGCAGGGAAAGTACCACGCTTGTTGCCAGGACCAAACTTGGATGACTCATCTGAACGGAGACTGAAGTCGAGCAGATAACGTGAAAGATAATCATAGCTCAAACGGCCATAGAGGGAATTGAGTCCACTCTTGGAATAAGTCTCCATAGGCTTGTTGACGGTAGTTGCAGAACTGGCATTGTTGAGCACATCGTCATTAGGGAATCCGCTGTAAGCCTGGTCGTGTTCCTTGCTCCAGTATCTGTCTGCACTATAACCAGCCATCACGTCGAAGCGATGGTCGTCAGTAATCTTGAATTTATAGTCAGCACGGAAGTTGATAGACGTATTCGTATTGCGATAGTTAGCCTCTGCGAGCGTAGAAGTTGGTTCTGTCTCATACTGTTCCGGCAAGGAAACTTTCGGAGAAAAATAGCTATTGCTGAAGATGAAACGGGAAATGTTGGCATCAGCATGGAGGGTAAGACCTTCAATAGGCTTGATGTCAATATAGGCATTTCCGGAGAACTGGTCGTTCTCATACTGGGTCTTTCTCTGGAGTTTTCCCACCGGACTTGCATCCATATAGCTATCTGCATATTCGCCAAACTTATCTACTCGATTCAGGTTACCGTCTGCATCGCGTACGGTCAGGTCTGGGCGAGTCTTCCATGAGTCGTTGTCATAACCCAATGCAGGATCGTTGCTGCCGCTCTTGCGAGAAGAGTAGGTATAGTCGAGCACACCACCCACGGTGATATACTTATTGATTTCAGAATCCAAAGAGAGTCTGGCACCATATCTCTCCATACGGTCGTTGATGAGCAGACCTTCCTGGTTCATACCGTTGAAGGAGAATGAATAGTTGGTCCTGTTGCTGCCACCTCTGATGGCTACATTATACTGGTGAGTAGGCGCATTCTTGTTGATCACCTCCTTAGCCCAGTTGGTATTCGCAGAACCGAAAAGGCTCTCATTGAGTCCATTATATGTATAGACACCCGTCTCGGCATTATATCCGATGTTACCAAATTGGCTCAGATAGTCGGCTACGCCATACATATCCACCATCGAACTGCCGTTGTTCATGCCGTTTACCGTATTGCGCAGGATTTCGTCCTGTACATTCTTGTATTCAGCCGTGTTCAGCGGTTCATAATTCTTGATAGGATTGCTGAAAGAGAAGGTGTAGCCGAAGCTTACCTTGGTCTTTTCATTGCGCTTACCATTTTTCGTCTTGACAATGACCACACCGTTGGCACCACGAGAACCGTAGATGGCTGTGGCAGCAGCATCTTTCAGCACATCGATGCTTTCGATGTCGTTAGGAGAAATATTAATGAGCGGATTGATACCAGTATCCTCCATGAAGGTAGGCACACCGTCAATCACGAAAAGAGGCTGGTTGTTGTTGCCCTTACCCGATTTTGGATAAGGAGAAGTGATACCACGGATGTTCAACTTGAGGGTAGAACCCGGTTCACCATTGGAAGTTGTGGCCAACACACCCTTCACGGTACCTTGAAGAAGTCCGTCGATTGTAGGAGTCGTAGCAGCCAATTTGCTGATCTGTTCCTGGTTTACGGTAGAGATGGCACTGGTCACATCCTTGCGACTCTTGCTGCCATAACCAATTACTACGAGGTCATCGAGAGCCACATGATCCAGTTCAAGCATCATGTTCTGTTCTTTCACACCCATGAATTCGATGGATTTCGTCTTGAAACCGATGCTCGAATACACGATTTTAGGATGAGACATGGAAGGGAATTCCAGGATATAATTGCCGTCAGCATCCGTGATGACGCCATAACTGGTGCCTTCAATCTTGACGGTAACTCCTACCAGAGGATTTCCTTCGGAATCAATAACACGGCCTTTCACAAAAGTGTGACCTTTTTCTTGAACTTTTACAATACTCATCTCTTCGCCCATGCTTGCAGGAGGGGTAGCATGGACTGCTCCCACTGAAGCTGCTGCCATCAGGAGCAACAGGCTTTTTTCCTTCTTCATAATAACTATGTGTTAGTTGAACTTCATATTGATGTTGCAAATTTAATAAAAAACATTGATATACCTAACAATTTGCTAAAAAATTAACGTAAATCTGCATAAATATTTAAATTTCGGGGGAAATAAGCTGGAATAACAGCTAAAAAGACAAAAAATAGCCGGTTCTTATACACTTTAAAGAACCGGCTTATATTTATTCTCATTTAATTTCCTTCATCGGATGACGCTGAGTTAACGGAACATCTTTAGTTTCCATCTGGCTTGGTAACATCCAGGTCTGTGGATGGATACCAGAGGAACTTATTGAAGTCATCAGGCTGGGCTGGATTGAAATCCTGCCAGTCTGGACGGAGATATTTCAGGAATGGCAGATGGAGCTGCTTCATTCCCATCACCACCATCTTGGCCACCTCATAGGCTCCGTATGGATTGAAGTGGGTATTATCCTCTAATGCCTTCGGCTGATTAGGATAAGTGTTGGCTGGATAGTGAACCAACGATTTCTTACTGTTCTCATAACCCAAAGTCTCGAAGAATGTACGGGTCATATCATGCAGTTCGATGACAGGCACATCCTCTCTTTTTGCCACAGCTCTCATGGCATCAGGATAGTCGCCATGCGTTTCCTGTATTTTGCTGCGGGTAGCTTTGTCGAAAGAGCGGCGCTGGGTAGGAGTCACAAAAATGATGTTTCCACCCTTCGCACGTACCTTATCTATATACTGCTTCAGATTGTAGGAGAAATTATACCAGGCTCCACTTCCTGGAGCCTTCTCTTTCTGGTCGTTGTGTCCGAACTCACAAATCACATAGTCGCCCTTCTTCATCATGGCCAATACTTTCTCCAGACGGTTGGAAGCTAAGAAGGATCCGGCTGTCAATCCGCTCTCTGCATGATTGGAAATAGCTACTTCCGAACCAAACCAGCGTGGAATCATCTGTCCCCAACTGGCGTATGGTTCATGAGCCTGATCCACTACGGTTGAGTTACCACAGAGGAAGATGGTTGTGGCAGTCGTGTCACGCTCTATCTTCACCTGTTTTACGGCAGGAGCAGCACCATAGAAGTCAAGAGTCAGCTTGTCATCCCAGTCAGGTGTGCCCTTCTCACGAGGTTTGATACGTACGTTCATCTTATCAGAAATCTTAGGTGAACGCTTGTTGACGATAAACTGGACGGTCTGGAATTTACCCTTCTTGGTAGAGATTTCATCCACCATGAGTCTTCTGGCTTCAGCACGCACCACCGTCTTGGCTGCCTTTTTCTTGGAGCCGAGGACAACCGTCACCTTGTAGTTGCCATCAGGCACTTCCACAGCGTAACTTTTAGGATTTTGCTTACTCAGATCTACCTCGAAAGTCTGGGCTTTCACATTTGCGGACATCGCCAGCATCATCATACCGGCGAGTAGCCATTTCGTTTGTTTCTCCATTATATGTTTTAGTTATTTGTTAATTTGGCTACAAAAGTACAATATCTTTTCCAAAAACATTAGTTTTTCCGTTCATTTTTTGCATATTGTTCAGATATTACTTCGCCATATTGTAGGACTCGTCTTGACGATGCGGGAGAAGACTCGGGAGAAATAGGAAGCAGAAGAGAAACCGACATGATAAGCTACTTCTTCCAATGTGGCACCGGGATGAGCCAACATATAGGCCTGTGCCTCCTTGATGCGCAAGGTGGTAATCCAGGTACTGAAATTGACGGCATGTTTCCCATTGATATAACGGGAAAGATAAACCTTATTGGTGCCCATTTCGGAAGCCAGACTGTCAATGGTCAACTGGGATGAGAGATACTTCTTATCATCCACCCATTGCTGCAAGCGTGCTCCGAAGAGGTTCTCATAATTCTCCAACTTAGACGTTTCTGGTTCCTGGTTGGAATCGTTTTCTATTTCATCATTCATCACTGACGCCAAATTGAGCGTGCCATAATATGGGCGGTAATTGATAAAAGAGATGACGATATAGAGATTGACACTGACGATATACACCTGGTAGGCATAATTGAAATAGATTCCGAAGAAGAGAGTGAGATAGGCAAAGACACCCAAGAGGCACAGGAAGAAGAGGCTTTTCTTCGTCCAGAACATGAAACGCTGCATATTATCATCGGAGAAGTAATTATCCAACTGTTCCCTTTTCTTCCTATAGATAAACTGGAAATGGAACATGTATCTTACCACGATGCTACAGAAAATCAGGGTGGAAACGATATACAGACAATAGGCATAAGGTGCAAAAGGCTCCAAAAGGGTAATCCAGGAAAAGGAAACCGTCAATATCCAACACCCGAAATCCTTCAGCATCCTCTTTTTATTGATATATTGCGAATCCAGCAACGAGGCAAACGAATAAGCAAAGCATATACATGTCAGGAAAAACAGGCTGATGTCCATACAGGCAATGATGGAATTGAGCGCCTCCCAATCTTGCGAGGAAAAGATTTCCAACCAGAGATACAGGTTGATGAACATAACAAAAAATGCTGATGCCAAGAAATATTTTGCCTTACGATAAGGGGCATAGTCTGCAGTATCCGGTACACTCAGGAACACCAGGATAATGCCTATCACCAGATAACTTGCATCGACACACTGAATCAGTTCTGCGAAATATTTTTCCAGTAACTCCATAATAAACAGCTTTTATTAAATCAATAAATTATCATCACTTACTTTTAGCACACTTTGATTCACATCGCAATCTGATTGCCATACGAACAGAGAGTATATATTACACGTACATAATCTACTAAAAGTCCTTTGATCTTGAGTATTTTGAAGATCGTCATTAGGTTTCTATCACTTTTTGTTGAGTCTATATGATGTTTATAGGCATAGTTTTTCAACTACCCTGCTTGCAAAAGTACAAAAAAATAAGTTATCTCCAAATTATTTAAGCAAAAAAATGTGTTATCCCAGCAGAATTTCTGCCAAGATAACACATTTTTAATATATTTCACTGTTTAATAGTACGCTACATATACTTCTGATTACCAGTTGTCGCTGTTAAATGGATCTGAGGAACCACCCCAACTAGGATCCTTACCCCAATCAGTGTCAGGACCAAAGATATGACCGTGATCATTACCATCTGGGTCATTAACGTTATTTGCTTTATCGACTGTCCAACTGTTGCTTGCCATCAGCATATTCTCAGAGAGAACCATTTGTATTTCCGGTTTAATATATTGAGTTTTCATCATAATCATCCTTTCTTATCTTCAATAAGTTAGTCTTTACTTAACAAACACTTTCTTGCCATTCACGATATAGATACCGGAAGGTAAGCCTGAAACATCGGTACTGCCGCTGCGAACAAGCTGTCCATTGAGATTGAACACACCGAGTTTCGCAAACTTGGAATCGATGCTGCTGTCTTCTGTAGCCATGATTCGCTCTACATCTGTGGTATAGTCAATGCCATCCAGGATAAACTTGGAAGTAGCAGTACCAGAAGCAGGAGTCTCTACAGGTTTGAACCATACGCTGAAACCACGCAAGCCACGAACATTTTCGCCAGCATAGACCATTTTTCCTTCATGGAAGAAATAGCAATGTTTCAGATTATCTCTACCCTCAATAATCGGATTTTTCTTATCTGACATCGTAAAGGTTGTCTGCTCATCATTCTTCATGATATCGCCGAATGTTCTTGCAAAAGTACCGTATGCAGCTAAAGTTCCATCTGTTACGATTTCGCTCGGTTCTGTTTTCCCGGCAACTATCACATGATTCAAATCCAGCGACCAAGTTTCCTTGATGAGTCCAAAGAGATCATTCTTGTTTTGGTCGTTCTTCTTGAGACTGACATTTGGAATAGCAATATGATCCTTTGCGATAGTTACCTTATGCTCCTCGAGTTCAGAACCAGCACCTATCTTATGAAGGGTTGCCGTATAGGCTGGTGTTCTCTCATTTGCCAAGTTCTTTGTAGGATAGATGATATAAGGTACGTAAGCCTCAAGTACGGCCTCATTATCTTTCTTGTCATTCATCTTGACCGTTTCAAACTGGATCTGATTTCGGGTGAGCGTTGTCAGTTTTGCCAATCGGGCATTAGCTCCGAATGCCCGATTGAACTGGTCTTTATTCAAGTCAACTGGTAGAACGATGGTGTTCCATTTATTCTTATTGAAAGATTTCTTGTTGAGATGGAGAACCACATCGTCATAAGTCTCTGTACACTCAAGAAGATAGTTCAGATTATCCTTGTCTTCATCCAATATCAAGTCGCGAGAGGTGGTAGAACCTGCATAGAGAAGACGGAAATCATCAAATACAGTCCACTCACCATCTTTAGCAACATTTTCATTTTCAGCAACAGAACCTACACGAACACCGAAGCAAATGTTACCGCCATCTTTTGGAACCTGCACGAGGACACTATTGAAGTACTTATGGCTACCATAGAATTCCTTACCAGCATAATCCATGTTCTGTTCGCTAACATGCAAATTGTCCTGTTCTGTCGGAGACATGTTTGCAGTCTGCATGACTACAGTTTCGCGGAGGGAACCATCTACTATATCTTTATAATTTGTAGTCCCTTCTTTTGGGTCGTTCAAAAGAACAGCAAAGAGCTTAGCCTTATTGGTATTAGAATAAGCCTTGCATTCGATAACATAAGAACCGCCATGATCTACGTGTACCACCTGATAGACTGCACCACGGGTATTCTTGATATCTGCGCAATAATATTTGCCAAGATGAGTCTGGTAATCATTTAAATTATAATATGTGATTCCATTGAAAGTATATGAATTGTCAGATGAAACACTACCTTTATAGTCGTTTAATCCATGACTCGGGTCTGTTTTGTAACGTTCCTCCAAACCAAATCTAAATGATCCTGTAGTTCCCTCCTTATAAACAGCAGTCTTCCATTTTTCAAGCGCACCATTATCACGGCTGAATCCAGGGCACTCTAATTTGAATGACAAATCTAATGAACTCTTAAAGCCGATAGAATTCGTTTGCAAATTATAAAGCTGCTCATAAGAGAAGATACGCCACTGAGAGCCCTCAGCACTATAGTCGTTATCAGATGTCAAGAAAGCGCCACAATTTTTATCCACATCACCCTGAGAAGCGGCTGCTGAGAGATAGTATTTATCATAAGTTTTATATTTGCTATACCCATTTGCACTACGGCGATAAGTGTATATTCTGAAGGTATTTTTAGCATCTCCAATAGGTTCAATCGTCCAACCACGCTGAATAATCAAAGTTTTATCATTTTTAGATGGATAGATATCGCGATCTACAAAGACGCCAATACTTGTAGAGGCATAACCTTCTCCATAGAAGTATTCCAACGAACAGCCTTCCTGATTTCCTGATGCTGCACCTTGCTTATCTATATCCTGCTGGAAATGAATCCAACCATCACCATCTTTATAAACAGAAAGAGGCATTCCATATTCCTGAAGAGAAACATGGGTTCCCCCAATAGCCTCCTACATTGAGCAGCAGACCCGTCCTTACATTATACAAGAAAAAGATTTGGCGCTTATCCGTTGGAAAAGTACCATGCGTACCATTACTTGCATTAGTCTTCATATCCGCTGCGGAAATACCAACAAGATTTTCCAAACCGTCGAAGGCGGAAGCAGAACCATTACTATCTTGTGCCTTGGTTCCCTTAACTGCTCCGAAAAGCAAGAATATAGCCAAGAAAACGGCAAAGATGGAGCGATGCTTAAAAGCATAAAATGATAGTAAAAACATTTTCATCATCTTTCAAAATTTAAAGTTCAATAAATAAGTAATTATCATATAGGCAACAAAATGTGATAGGACATCAAGTTACAGTTTTGTTAAATCATAACTGAGTGCAAAAGTATGAAAATCCCCATTCATGAAATTGTAAAATAATAAAAAATGTGTGTGTTTATGGAAATTTACAACTGATGATACTACACTGAAAAATACTGAATCACCAACCATACGGATGGTCGTTTTTTCCTTCAAAACGTTCAAAACAACCATCAATCGTTCAAATAACATGTAAAAACAGAAAATAAATATGTAAAATCGTATATTTTTAAGCTTATTGTACCTAAAAATATACGATTTCGCTTTTTCTCAATCAGGAATCAATCCAAAGAAAAATTTATGATCCTCAAAAGAAAGAACCGAAGAATGGCAAAGAAAGTCCTGATCATTGGTCCAAAAACATGGATTATTCTTTAAAAAGGTCTAATCATTTCCAAAGGAAACTCTGATTGCATTCGCAATATTTCTTTTGGCAATTTCAGGATTCATCGCTTCCTCTAAATCCATATTCTGAGGAGATACGGCAAGAACCTGATCAAAGCCTGCGTCAAGAAGCGCCTGCTTTTCGCTGACTCCTCCAGATACCAACCAGATTTGCTGGTCTGTCGTGGCTTTATTTTTCAAGACATGTTCCAAAATCCGCTGTGGCAACTTTCCCATCAAGGTCTGTCTGTCGCTATGTCCTTCACCCGTTATCACGAGATCAGCATCCCTAATCATCTCATCAAAGCCGATTTCTCGCAACAGAAGTTCGGCTCCAGCAGAAACCTTTGCACCAAAATATTGCAGGAAAGCATAGCCCAAACCACCGGCTGCACCAGCACCAGGCACCTCACTCCTATCATAACCGAAATGCTTGGCACTCACCTCAGCAAACTTCCTTGCCCGAGCATCCAGCATTTCCACCATCTCAGCATCGGCTCCCTTCTGAGGCGCAAAAACATGAGCCGCCCCGTTTTCGCCACAGAGCGGATTGGTAACATCCGAAGCCAGCACAAAACTGCATTCCTGTCGGATTTTCTTCCAATCGTCGCCCATTGCCTTGAGCATTCCGATGCCGCAATCGGATGTGGCACTACCTCCCAATCCCACGATGAAATGGCGTGCGCCCCGGCGATAAGCATTCATTATCATCTCGCCCACGCCCCAGGAAGTAGCCTTCATCGGGTTGCGCTGTTCGGGTTCTATCAAAGCCAGTCCGGCAGCCTGCGCAATCTCAATAATTGCCGTATCATTCACTATTCCATACTCTGACTCAATCCATCTCATCAGGGCATCATGGGCATGAATGCTCACTCGCTCTCCCTTCATCGCCGAGAGAAAGGCATCGAGCATTCCCTCTCCTCCATCACTCATTTCGAGACAAATGATTTCGGGGGAAGCATCTTCAGAATCCACATTCTCTATTCCAGAAGAAGCATCTTCCGCATTCCATACCTTTAATCCCGAAGCAATCGCCTCATTCACCTCTCTGCTCGAAAGGCAACCCTTATAAGAGTCGCAAGCAATAATTATTTTTTTCATGCTTAATCATCAATTATCAAACAACCCCAATTCTCCTTTTAACCTCATCACTTCCTTGTCAAAATCCGACAAGAACTCACGGTCTTGAATCACCCTGAACTTATCATATTCCTCATAAGCTTTCAACCGAGCTTCAAGAGCCGAAACCTTTCCCTTATCTATCAAAATTGGATAAGATGATAATTCAAGAAAACCATCCAAGAACTTGACCCATTGTTCCATAGTCGTTGGAATATGGCGTTTGGCACGATTGGCAGCTAAGTCGATATAAGCAGAAACAATACCATTCAATTCCTTCATCTGTTCTATATGCAAATAATTCTTTGCTATTGTCACATCCGATTTCAACACCTTACCATCGGGAGCTTGAGCCCAAGAAGTTAATCCCATGTGTTTCTTGGTTGCATCAGCAGAAGAATAAACGATTTCTGCTGCCGTCTTACCCGTTATTGCCCAATGCAACTTATTCTGTACCTTGGCATAAAACTCCTGCGTTGTAGTAGCATTCTTCTGATAATCGCAAGCTGTGGCATAAATATCTGTTATTTTTTGATAAGCCATACGCTCGGATGCTCGAATCTCCTGAATACGTTCCAGCAACTGGTCAAACTTCACCTGAACCTGCTTTCCACCTTGCTTAAAACGCTCATCATCTAACACGTAACCGTTTCGGATAAATTCGCTCAAGGTATTGGTTGCCCATTGACGAAAACGAGTTGCCTTGTAACTGTTCACACGATAGCCCACCGCAATAATCATATCCAGATTATATACATTCATTTCGTATTTCTTCCCATCAGCCGCAGTTATCCAAGATTTTTGGATAACTGAATATTTATTGAGTTCTCCGCTGTTCAAGATTTCATTGATGTGATAGCTCACTGTTCGCACATCTACTTGAAAGATTTCTGCAATTCTCTTCTGTGTCGTCCAAACTGTATCTCCATCAAAGACTAATTCCACTCTCAGTTTTCCTTCCGAATCAGAGAAGAACACAATATCCGTATTGGTATAAGTATCAGCATTTTGTAATGAAGAAGATAAATTCTGCTTACCAGAAAAATACTCTAATGCAGGCAATGCATTCTCTTTCTTGGAACTGAGCGACATAGAAATAAGAAGACAAGCATAACGGGAAAGATGGTAGGACTTCAGCTTTCTCTTTGCCTCACTACCAATAGTAACCATTTCGTTGACTTCAACGAAATGGTCTTCTACATTCTTATTGTTTTGTACACATAAGACCTTAGCCTTATCTATGATTTTGCTAAAATTACGATAATCTGCATAACCAATAACAGACGCCAATTCCCTAGCCGACCAATATTCTTGTCCAGCCTTATCCATCTGTCTGATACTATCAAATATCTTATTCATATCCTATTTATTTTATCATTCCCTAAAGCATCACCTATGAGGAATGACGCTTTCCCGCCCGCAAAATTAGCCATTATTCCTGAAACCACAAACCTTTTTGGGAAAAACATTCAAAAACAATTCCGCTTATACGAAATACCACGCAAAAAAAAAACTTAATCGCTGCCTATATTCCAAAAAATATTTGTAACTTAGCAGCGTGAAACGTAAAATCAAGTGAGAATATGGCAGAAATCGTAAATAAATATCCTGTAGGAATACAGACTTTTGAAGAAATCCGCACAAAAAATTATCTCTATATAGATAAAACTAAATACATTGTGGATTTTAGAGAAAAAGGTATGAAATATATTTTTCTGAGTCGTCCAAGGCGATTCGGCAAGTCGCTTTTTGCCTCTACGCTCCAGGCTTATTTCGAGGGCAAGAAGGAACTTTTCGAAGGATTAGCCATCGCCGACTATGAGAAAGAATGGCTGAAGCATCCTATGCTCCATTTCGATATGAGCGGCGCCAAGCATTTTGATGCTGATGCCTTGAAGAATTATCTTAATCTAGAACTTTTACCTTACGAAGAACTTTATGGTAAGGGGGAAGGCGAGATTCACCCTAATGAAAGACTGGAAGGTATTATTAAGCGGGCTTATCAGCAGACTGGCAAAAAAGCGGTTGTCACCATCGATGAATACGACGCCCCTTTGCTTGATGTAGTTCACGAAAAAGATAATCTGAAGCAGCTAAGGCTCATCATGCAGAATTTCTACAGTCCGCTGAAGAAACTCGACCCCTATCTGGAATTTACGTTCATCACAGGCATTACCAAATTCTCACAGCTCAGCATCTTCAGCGAACTCAACAACCTCGACAACATCAGCATGCTCGACCAATATTCTGCCATCTGTGGCATCAGTAAGACAGAACTTACCACCGCAATGAAACCAGATGTGGAAGGATTGGGAAGAGCGCTCGGCCTGACATACGAACAATGCCTGGAAGAATTACGACAGTATTACGATGGCTACCATTTCAGCGAACATGCAGAAGATGTATTCAATCCGTTCAGTCTGATCAGGGCAATGAACAGTCAGAAGATAGATTCCTACTGGTTTGGATCGGGAACACCAACCTATCTGATCAAAACCCTGCAGAAACACCATGTCAACGTGATGGAGATTGAGAGAAAGGGAGCTAGTGTTGACGACTTCGATGTGTCGCCTGAGCAGGTAACCTCAGCCCTGCCATTGCTCTATCAGAGCGGTTATCTTACCATCAAGAAATACAGTCCCATCACCAAGAGTTACAGGTTGGGCTACCCAAACCAGGAAGTCAAGATCGGAATGCTCAAGAGTCTGGCTCCCAACTATCTGTCTCCCTTATCCATCGACAACAACGGACTGGTGAATGAATTTGTAGAAATGCTTTACGAAAATGATCTTGAGGGTGCCATGGTTCGCCTGAAGGCTTATCTCTCCAGCATTTCCAACCGCCTGTCGAATAAGAACGAAAGAGATTTTCAGACGGTTTTCTATCTGATTTTCAATCTGATGGGCGCCCTTATCAAGGTAGAAGAAGATAGTGCCATAGGCAGAGCCGATGCTGTGCTCCAACTGCCAGACACCACCTATGTCTTCGAACTGAAGTATGATGGTTCGGCAGAAGAAGCCATCAGGCAGATAGAAGAAAAGGGATACCTGATTCCTTATTCAGCCAACGGCAAACGACTGGTAAAAGTAGGTGTCAACTATGATAGCAACCAGCGAACCATCGGAGACTGGATTATCAAAGAAGGATAAAGAAGGATTAAAGAAGGATTGAAGAAGAATAAAAGAAGGAAAATGGCAGTAAAGTTTAAAATTTTATACTTTACTGCCAAAATGGGAGGCTTTTCTTAAGCAGGATGCTCTCGTTTTATTTCCCGAATCTGGAAGTATGAGCCCACTTTAAAAAGTAAGGCCTGTTTAAAATGTTTATATTTCATGGCAATTTCTCGAAAGATATTCACCAGCGGAGCCAATTGCTATGTTTCACTCAGAATGATCACACTGGTCATGCTGGATTCAAAATATGCCCCTTTTTAAAGTGAGTTCTTTTCTCTTAATTCGAACAGTATAACCCAAATTATAATGAAGTAAATATTCAAATACTTTCATTATAATTTAGGTTAAGCTTGAACCTATCCTTAAACATTGCTTGCTCTCTTTGTGGAATTTGCAATTGCTTGGCAAGAACTTTCCAATTGCTCACGGCAGTTTGTACATCCTTGATGATGCCCTGAGCCACCTTTCGATTAATCATATAATCCTCACATGACTCCAACAGCACTTGAATGTCCGCCTTATTGGAAACGGCATTGATAAGCAAGCTTTGGTATAAATTGTTGGTTGGATTCATGTCGTATGCCGGGGAGAGCGTCCATCCTTTGGGTGTCAACAAGAATCCATGGTTGCGGAAATGATCGTCTGAGTTACCTATGCAAATATTGAAGGCGACCCTACGATAGAGCTCTCGTAAATTCGTCTCTACATCACAGCATCCTTGCAGAATGAAATCCACAATATCCAGATAACCGTAACCACCTTGTGCGTTGTCTCCATCTTTAAGTCCCAGCAAAGACATACAGGAGGCAAAATGGATTCTCCGGCCTTCATCCGTTCTGTCAAAACGCTTGGATAAGAGGGTATGATACTTACCCAATCCTCCCCACAAACGAGTCTCTGCCACATGGATACCAGCTTGTAGGGCCAGCAGATGAGAGAAATGCTCCCATAATCCTGCATCATAATCGTCATTCCAAGATGGGAATTTGGCGATGCAGAGCCTGCCTTCCTCATCCAATACGCCTGCCTTCGGTCTTGCACCACCAAGTGATGTTCCTGGCTGTATCAGCTGGGCAATCCACTTCTTTTCAGGCATGACATCTTCCTCCTCACATTTTTCTATCTCTTGACTGGCATAAATAAGCTCTCGTATTTCCGTCAATGGTGGAATTTTTAGAGAAGGAGAAACATTGATGAAACCCCCGTCCTTTTCTTTCTTAAACCTGAAACCACCCATTCGGGAGAAATCATCAATACCCACCAAGTAATCGAAAGAAGACAGGTTACGTGGAGCCCTTTTCTCTTCCTCTGCTTGCAACTGCTCCCTCCTCTTGAGGAGAGTCCTTCCCCATCTATCAGGCAAAGCATCGGCAAAACATCCAAAAATATCATTGCCAGGCAAGGTGTATTGCATGCCGGGATAGTTGTTGATGTCTTCCGAGAGTTTGATTCCTGCATGAAGGTTGAGCCAATCGTTGTCAAACTTGAAGGCATAACTATCCGAACCACGTAACTTTTCGTAGCATAATTCCCCTATAAACTCTGGCTTCTGCAGCCAGTTGAAATCTCCAAAAGCGAACAGTTTCTCCATTCCTTATTCTTTTTTAGTTGCCCTTTGACGATTTTTCAACCCCAAGTCTTGCAAGGACCTGCCGAGTTTGTCATCCTTGGCAAGCAGCAGAATGTCATCGTCCAACTGTAGTGCATACAGCACTCGCAGATAGATGCCTATTGACACTGTCGGCATCCCCTTTTCCACCTTGCATAAAGTTACCTCCGAGCATGTAGCCCTTTCAGCCACCTGTGCCATGCTTAGGTTTCGACGTAGCCTAGCCAACTTGATTTGCTCGCCAACGATAGCCATTTTTTGCAACAACTTCCTGGGAAGTTTGTTTGCCATTGTACTCTTAGACATACTTATATACTTAATTATAATGTGCAAATATATGAAAAATACTTCATTATAATATGGGTTAGCGTGAATAATTAGGAAAGATTAAGATTACAATTTCTTGATTTCGTTCAAGTCATTTACGGTCCAAACATTGGTAATTAGCCCTAACTTATTGGCCTCTGAAATCCACTTATGATGCTCGTTATAGACCTTGTCCTCATAATCGATACCTGCATAGCCAGCTTTCTTGGCGAAAACTTTTGGCTTTTTGTTCTCCTCTTGTGATTGAAGGACAAACGAGAACTTCAAATACAGAGACGAGGAGGAACGGACAAAGCGTGCCAAGTCCCGACAGCCCAGGACCTGGCACGCTCTCACTTACAAGTAATCTTACTTTCTATATAGCACCTTCTTGGTGTGCTCCCCATCTGTGACAAGATACGTACCTCGATCAGCGAGCGGCACTATATGGGATTTCTCCCCAGGCTGTGCCTCATGCCAGTGCAGCAACTGCCCCAATGGATTATACACGCGTATGATCGCACCCTCGGTTACACCCTCAACAAGCAGTCCGCCTGACTGGCTGGTCACGGTGAACGGAGCCAGGGCTGATGCCACAGGCTTCTCTATGCCCACAGTTGTTTTCACAGCAAAGAGGTTTACCGCTGTCACATTGTCAGATGGATTCTGGTCTTCGATCACATTACCCTCTCCATCCACAGTGTGCGCCACAATATAGAGCGTAGTAGGCTTCGAGATGCCCTTCACACGGAACCCCACCGTAGCCGTATTGTTGCCTTCCTGGCTATAGAGCAGGCTCTGCGGAACTGTACAGACATCTGTTCCCCGATAGAGCGTCCGGCCCATGGCATCCTCATAAAGTCCCACCTTTACGCTCCATGATGCGTTCATAGGCATAGGCGAGCAGTTGTCCACAGTAGCTGTTACAGCCACTACATCATCTCCATCAGGCACGGCGGCAAGTTTCTTGACAGCCATGTCTGCCACCTGCAACTTGATGGTGCCCATACCTGCACGATTGGCCTTCACCTTCTGTGCTCCTGCACGCCGCATGGCTGAAGCAAAGGAACGTGCGCGCATAGGAGCCGACGAGAAATAAGGTGTGATATCGAACGAGAGATGACTCGCAAGGTCGGCATTGGCAGGAGCAGGCGCAGTCACCTCGGCACTGTGTCCCGGCAGGATGTTCACCTGCTTCACGGTGCTCCGGCCGTTTACATTTATGTTCAGATAGTCTACAGCCTCATATCCCTCGTTGAACACCTGGAAACTGAGTACCACATCCTCGCCTTCCTTAACACGGTCGGCCAGTTCCACATGCTCGCAGCGAACAGAGTTGGCAAACTGCGCCTGGCTTTGCAGTACGTTAGCGCCATCGTTGTCGAAGTCAGCCACGGTGACAGCAGCCGTCAGTGTGTTGTCGGCAAAGGTAGCATCATAGTAAGTGATGATGAGGTTCTCTGGCTGGTCAATGAGTTTCTGAGGGCACGACAGGTAGATATAGCCATCATTGCTTCGTGCGATGCGCGCACCATAGACTGATGTGCGCACACCTCCCGTCTGGTCAGTGCTCTCCTCGCTCTCCTTGTGCATCTCCTTCCATATCACGACAAGTCCATCAATGCCGTCTGCTGACTCAGGAGCTATGAGCTTATAGTCGATCACGCCACGGTTGCCGAGTCCGAGCAGTCCCATGTCGACCATTGTTCCAGCCTCGGTGAGGCGATAGAGCTTTACATCCGTCTGCCCCATGTCATTGACCACAAGCGCACTGGCAAAGTACCCGCTCTTCATCGCCACTATATGGGGTTGCGAGGCCACGATGTCAGTGAAGAGGGTCTGCGCCTTCTGATTCTTGTCAAGAGTGCCCGTGGCGAGTACGGAGCGCACACTACCATCGGCATTCCGCTTGCTCACGATGCCGAGCACCATGGGCACACCGTCACGCATGGCCACCTCGTAGTCGGTGAGCTGGGCTATAGTGTCCATAGGCATAAGTGCTATCTTGTCCTGCCAGTTGCCGTCACGGTGCACGCTGGTCATCAAGGCTCCGTCGATGGCACCAGCCGTTGGATCACCGTCCACGCTCTGTGGTACAAAGTCGCCTTGCTTCCATGCCACCACAGCATTGCCAGTGGGCGAGACAGCCGTCTTGGGGTCGATGCTACAGTAGTTGTCCGACAGGGTCTGTGGCTCTCCCCACTCTTTTCCGTTGCTCAAGCTCACAGCCACACGTGCGTCGGCAGCAGCCTGGATAACACCCTCGCTATTGGCTGCCTCAGGGGCTTTTGCTGTGGAATAGGTGTAGGCTATAGTGCCCGTGTTCTGCCCGCCTATCTCACGCGATGCGGCATGGATGGCAAACACGTTATGGGCATCCGGTGCGGCAAATGCCATACCCGAGCCAAATGCCACCTCACCTGTCGCTACATCACCATTCTTAGGACGAATGTATGCCATATCCTTGCCTCCATACAGGTAGGATGGCTGAGCATAGGCATCTATGTCCGTGAGCAGGATGTTTGAGTTCTGTGGGGCACGACGCAGTCTGAGTGGTTTATACACCGACGAGCGCAGTACGGTGGTCACTTTACGGGCCTCGTTATTGTCGCGCTGTTTGATAGGATTAGAATCATTGTTAGGTGCATACCACTCGCCTTTCTTGTCGAGAATCGTGCCTGTCCATGTTTTCTTGAAGAAGAGGAACTTGGCCGTGGCATAGGCTTGCAGCCATGCCTCCAGACTCATTCTGGCTCCTCTGTCCACCCTGCCTAAGTAAGGCTTGACCACTGCCATGCTCTCAAACGATGCCGATGCCGACCCTCGTATGCCTGCCTTTGCCGCAGCCACCCACAGGTCAATGCCCAACTCGGCGTAAGCACCTACAGAGAGAGCGGTGTTGAAGTCGAGTGTGAGATCCATCTTGAAAGGCGATGGTAGCGATGAACCCTTCGATGCCTCCAGGTCTTCATCACTTGGATGGTCGAGTGAGGCTTGTGCGCTGGCCTCTCCTGCTATGCTCGTTCCGAAAGATCCGAAGCCGAAAGGAACCTTTGCCTTGATGTAGGCCGAAGCCTCGGCAGCGATGCCCACGCTGTTGAGCACGAAATTATAGCGCTCCGTCTCGTAGTCAAATCCCACCTTGCCTTCTACCCAGGCCTTGATGCCTGCTGATGCCGACGGCAGTGTGAGAGCTCGGTCATCTCGGTTATACTGTGCCCTCATGCCCTTTACCGCACGCTTCATTTCCCAGAAGGCTGCGTCGAAGCTATTGATATAGTCGCCCTTGTCCAGCATGTTCATTATCTTGCCGCCAGGGAGGAAACTGTGCGAGTAGATGCCGCGCACGATGTAGTCATTGTTCTCATGCGTGATGCCCAGCGTGAAGGGCAGCGAGGATGGCAGTTCGATGGAGAATCCGTCGAACGACTTCTGCATCTTGCCCAACCCCTTGCCGCGAGACACGTCACCTACGTTTATCTGTGGCAGCTCTGGATTGAAATCCACACCGTCGATTATGAAACTTGGGTCGCTGTCGATATTTTTCATCTGGAACAAGGCGTAATCTTGGTCGCCTTTGACACGCAGGCTCACATCGCCCGATGCCTCGGGAGCGAGGAAGTCACGCATTTCACCCTCCACCTGTAAGAGAGTGTAGCTCACGCTCTGCCCATTCTCCTGGGCATCGGCCCAGTACATATACCTGCGTCCTACAGACGTCCTCTTCAGTGAGATGCTCTTGCCCGATGCTACTTGGTTGGAAACGAGGCTCAGTTTGTCATACCATTTGTCCACATTCAGCGGGTCGCGCACCAGCAGGCGCATCTTTATCTTGCGTCCTGGCTTCTTAGACCCGTCATAAGGCAGCAATGTTGACGTGCCCGCATATTGACAGCGCACCATCTGTGTGCCCTCACCAGTGGGGGCTGTCTCCTCTAGGTATATGTCCTCCACATGTACTGCATCGCCCGCATCCGTCTTAGGAGTGAGGGCTACGGTGTGCACCACCCGCTCGCCATCGAAGAATGCCTCTTCGCCATTGATGATGATGGAGCGGCGGCGCAACTCTAAATTGCTGAAGATACATGGGAAATATTTTCCGTCGGTGCTGTAGGCGATGGCTCTCTCCAAGTCGTTTCCACTCACCTTTATCAGCGATCCGTCAGGCTCTATCACCGGTTTTTGATAGGGAATCTTGAGAACGGCATTCGGTATGGGTTCGCCCGTCGCAGCATCCACCACCTTGAGGTAAATATAGTCCATGGTATGCAGGTCGGCCGCATTGAAGTAGGCAGTTGCCTGTGTAGAGGCTGTAGCGTCGGTCTCATTGTCGAAGAACATGACCGCAGAACCCGATGTGCTTGCAAGCATGGGCGTAGGCTTGTCGATGGTGGTAGGCACGAGCACAACATGCTCCACACCCTCGGCCACATGGTCGGTGATGGATGCTGTCACGATGCCTTGTGGCTCATCGATGGTGAAGTAGTGCCCGTAGTTGATGTACTCGTCGGGCGTCGTGGTGGACACGGTGACCGTCTTCTGCTCGCCAGTGCCAGTGGTGTAGGTCACATCCAGATCGGCTATGGCGTGTTTATTGTCACCATAATAATTGCCGCGGAAGCGGTAGCGGCCGATCATATCTTTTCCGTAGGCAGTGAAGGGGAAGTCCTTCTTGAGTCCCACCTTTGGCCAGCTGAAGGAGACCGTGTGCTTCGTGTCGTCAAAGGGGAAGCGAAGGTAAAAGTGACCCTTGCCACCAGCCTCGATAACCTTGATTACCTCCTTGCCGTCGACTGTCACCTCACACTTTCCCCACAGGGCATAGAGGTTGGGCAGATAGAAGTGTACCAGGTTGCTGCCCGAAAACCGCTCGTAGTTGTCAGACGGGTCGTTCACAAAGGCTTCATACACCGCCTTGTTGTCCTTGACCCACTGCTCTTCGCTGAGCGTGCCTATGTGACTGAAGCTCGTCCCTCCGAATCGGTTGGAAAACCAGGTGTATGGCTCTATCATGCCCCACTCTACGCTAGGATCTTCCTTCACCCACAGTTGGTTTTCCCCGGCATTCCAGTTCGGCTTGCGCGGGTCATACATGCCATAGGTATTCTGCACATGTGCCGAGAGGGCATTGGTCTCGCCCTTATCCATGGTAAACGGATAGTTGAGGGTTGCCTCCACATATTTCCTGTCACGCTGCATCCGCAGCACCACGCCGTCGCCCAGGTCTTTCTCGCCTTCAAAGATGTCGAGGTCGCCCGGTTTTATCTGCTTCTTCACATACTTGGCACCATGCGCCATGGCCTCGATGCGCGTGCCGTCGTCGGAGAGCACTCCCTGGAAGAAATTCAACTCGAAGCCTTCCTCGCGGTCCAGGTTCTTCATGCGCATGGTGGCATGTCCTGTGCCATCGTCCTTGAGCACCACTGCCCCACTGTCGGTGAGACTGGTGGCAAAGGCCGCATTGGTCAGCCGGTGGTACACCTCGTAAGTGTACTTGTAGGTATGCACCTCACCATCATACTTATTGCGTATGGGCACGCTGAACACAGCCCAGCAGGTGGGCCAGCCTCCGTGCGTATCAGGGTCGTAATAGCGCTTGCGCAGGAAGGTCTTGTCGTCAAAAGGTATGGTCACCGAGGCATAGTACTTGCTTTCCACAGGCACTGTAAGATGCAGATCGGGATACTTGTCGCTCTCCTGGTGTATGATGGTGACCTCGGCCTGGTCGGCAGCCACCTCCCATGCATCAAGTCCCTCGTTCTGGCTGCCTGGCACTAAGCGTACCATGTCGACCGTAGCGGTGAGGAGTACCTGTTCGTCATCGGAAGTGAAATACTTTTTTGCCTGTTGGTCATCGGGAAAATATTCCTGCACATGCAGACGCACGGTAGAAAGCAGTATGCCATCGGCCGATGGCATACCCTGTTCGGCACGATAGTCGGCCTCGCTGCTTCTGAAGGTGATGTCGGTAAATCCAGAGCGGTGGAGCACTACCGAACCATTGGAGTTGACGGTAGCCACCTCTGGGTCAGAACTGGTCCATGTGCCGCCGAGAAACGAGCAGTCGCCTGGCAGAATGTCGGCATGCAGGCGAAGTTGCTGCAGCTTACCCGTGAGGCGTATGGCATTGCCGTCGGGCATTCCCGTGATGCCCACCGACTTGGTATATACGATAACAGGTTCGCCCTCCACCTGATAACTGAAGAAGGCATCGGCAGGGAGCAGATAAGGTAGACGCAGGGTCGAGGGCCAGTCGCTCTCGTCGTTCGTAGGCAGCAGCATGCCCGTGAGCATCAGTTCCACGAATGCTGTGCATTGTGTTTGTCCTGGCGCAGGACTGGCAGCATTGAAGGTGAACACCAGCTCGCCCGTGGTCGTGTCGAACGTGCCCTTCTGTGAGTTGAGGGCAGTCTTGCCACCATTGGCAGTGAGCGAGATGCACTCCTGCCATTCTGTGTCATATACGGCATTGAGTTGCTGCCAGTTGAGAATCTCCACACGTACAGTGGCCTGGGCACGCGGAGCATAGGTCTGCTTGTCGGTGGTCATTTGCCCGAAGTGCGGGCGCAGGATACCATGACGGTCAGTGCCATTATATATAAGTAATGGCCAGTCGCTCACGTCATCTTTCACCTGAGTATTCCCAACGACATGCATTCCCTTGATGGCAGTATAGCCCAGCACGCCGGCAGGCCTTCCCTTACAGAGTGCGACCACATCATCATCGGTCACACGATAGGCAAAGATCAGATTGCGGCATACCTCATCGCCCACGGGCTGTGCGGGCGGTACTTCCACGCTGCCCTCTCCCGTCTGTAAGACCATGCGTGTATCATCGCCTATACGCAGCTGGGGCAGTCCAGGGGTCCACTGATGAGACCCTCCCCTCATATCCAAGTTGGCCATAAGCCACTCGCCGGCCTTGGGATGATAGCCGTTTCGTATATATCCAAAGCTGTAACACCAGAGTGTCTCATCATCGGCAATCGCACCGTCGGGCTGATGTGTATCGGCATTGTGGAAGCGCAGCTGTAGCAGGTCATACTCCATGGTGATGCGGTTGGGATGGCAGAAACGGATGTAGGCACACAGGTCGCGTGTATACTCCTCATTGGTTCCTAAATAGCTATATGTGGTAAACTTCACCTCCTTCTCGGTCTCGCCTGGCTGAAACACTACACAGTTCCAGCCGTCTTGATAATCATCGGAACTGGAGTCACCTTCATAGAAGTCATCGGTGTAAAGGACAGGCACATTCACATCAAACCCCTGCGTCGTTGCAAGCTGATACCACACCGACACCGCATAGTTGGCATCGGCACCTGCAGGGCGTCGCAGTACGAACGTGTATTCCTTCTCCCCAGGGGTGGTGCCGAAGTCGATGTAGCCTATCCCTTTGTTTCCTGACACAGGCTTTGCCCCCACTATCTGCAGTTGCTCGCCCTTTATGAGCCTTGGTTTTTCTTGTGCTACAGACGCTATGGCGGAGGACACGAGCAGGAGCAGGGTCCACATCACACGCATGAGCCGTCTGGCGTTCATTGCTGTTCGCTTTTTTGTGAGTTGTCTGGTGTTCATTGTTTTTCCTATTTTTATGGTTTGACACTTCCGCAGCAACTGCACCCAAGAATAAGAGAAGGGATACCAGGCGCGGCGATAACAAGCGCAAAAATAGCGAAAACAGCGAAAAAAAACGGAAATAAGTGCTTTTCCTGTGTTACATTTTGTCCGTATTGTTACCATTCGGGACATATTCGGAGGGCGATACACCCATAGCCTGCTTGAATATGCGGTAGAAATGCACTCGGTTTGAGAACCCGCACTCTGCACCTAAGGCATCTATGGTATGGTGTGCAAGCCACCCCTCCCCGATGAGTTGGCATGCCTTGTCCACCCTGTATCCGTTCACATAAGCCTTGAAGGTAGTGTGCCTGCCATGGGATATGGCTGCCGATAGGGTACGGTGAGGGCGCCCCAGAGCCACCGCCACCTGGGCTACAGTCAGTCCGGCATCGGTATAGAGCGAGGTGGTTTCCATCAGGCGGTCCACCGCCGCCAGCAGTTCCTGCTCCTCGGGTGTGGGCACAGTGGTCTGCTCCTGCGGCGTGGATTCCACAGGTTCGACAAGGGCACTGGCCACATAGGGGAATATGTGTGCGTAGTTGATGAAGTGAATGCCATAGAATGTGTAATAGGACACAGCGGCAAGCATGAAGGGCAGCGAGGTAGCTTCACAGGGAAGTATCGAATAGACCAGTGCGGCCACCCCGATACCCAATGACCAGCGGAAGGAGTTGCGCACCCAGTGCAGCCGATGCTGCTCCTCATCCGAGAAATAGTTGTCCATACGCTGCTCATAGTAGGCATAATGGCGGCGGAAGAGGTGTATGTAATGCAGCAGGAGCAAGGCATAGGCCACCTGATAGGCCACGATGATGGAGATATGCCAGGCCACAGGGCACAAGGTTCCCGCTGTGAAGGCAGCCACGGTGGCAAGAAGGGGCAACACCGCCTCGGCCCGCAACCGCCTGACCGAGAGGAACTCCACGTCTATGAGGGTGACCAGCGTGAGGGTGAACAGATAGGCCTGCGACATAGAGATGGCCACTATCACCAACCGCGTAGCAAAGTCGGCTGCGATGCTGGACTTGACAAAGTACTCGGCCAAGAGGGCAAGGCTATAGATGACGAAGGTGATTCCCACCATGCGCCGTGCCCGGGCATAACATGCCAGGGATTCACTGCGTGTGTAGGCTACACCCCACACGGCGATGCCCAGCGCAAGCATCATGCCGGGAGCCAGGAAGAGGCTTACGATGTTATTGGCAAAGTGGATAAGATGTTCCATGGGCTACTATAACAGATAAAATGCAAAATGATATGGCAAAAGTACAAATAAAATACGATAAAATTACTCCTTTTGGAGTTTTTTTTCATTTTTAAAGTGATCTCAGTAAAAAATCAAAAAAAATACCGCTATAGCTATGCTCACGCAAAACACTATAAATTAAAACACTGCAAAAATACACAGAATTATCATAACTTCCAAACTTTTTGGGGAGTTTTTTCATACCAAAAGAAAAAACTCCCCTTGAAGCATTTTATTTCACTTTCACTTCTATCACATTCTTCGCAGCATCGGCACTCGAACCACCTACGAAGATCTGATATTTGCCGGGAACCACACGCATGGTATTGGTCTGGGAATCCCAACCTTCGAAACTCTGGCGAGGCAGACTGATGGTTACCTGCTGCTTCTCGCCTGCCTTCAAAGTAATTCGCTTGAAAGCTTTCAAGGTCTTGATAGGACCCTCAGCATCATCCATTCTACGGATGTAAACCTGAGCTACTTCCGTTCCTTCCCTATTACCTTTATTAGATAAAGAGAAACTCAAGGAATAAGCCGAAGAATTCTTCATTTTTCGTTCTTCATTCTTCACTCTTCGTTCTTCACTCTTAACTTTCTTCAATGTCGGCTTTCCATATTCATACGATGTATAGCTCAATCCATGTCCGAATGGGAAGAGAGTCTCGCCCCTAAAGTAACGGTAGGTGCGATTCTTCATCGTATAATCGAGGAAATCAGGAAGATCATTCACGCTCTTATAGAAGGTTACCGGAAGCTTGCCCGATGGATTCACCTCGCCAAAGAGTACCTTTGCCACGGCTTCTCCACCCCGTTCGCCCGGATACCAAGCCTGAAGGATAGATTCCGCATTCTCTGTTTCTGGAACCATGGCAATGGCACTGCCCGAACAGTTGACGAACACCACTCGCTTGCCAGCCCGATGCAACATCTCCATCACCTTGCGCTGAGCCTGAGGCAATTCGATATCAGTTCTGTCGCCACCCTTGAAACCCGGCTCAGAAACCTTCATCTCCTCACCCTCAAGACTAGGAGAGATTCCGCCTACGAAAACCACCACGTCAGCATCGCCAACCTCAGCCAGAAGCTGAGACTCGGTTGGCGTATAGTTCTTCACAATGTCAAACTGCATCACCGCCATATCGGTCTTCTGGAAATAATCCACCTGTATCTTCATCGGCTTTCCCGCCTTCACGGAAATTGGCTTGTTGAGCATCTGCACACGGGCACGTCCCTTCCATACATTCGCCACCGTATCGCCATCAATGATGAGCCGGTAACCATCATCGCACCCCATTCTGACGTTCAAGGTTTCATCCTCTTCCGGAGTAAACACGCCCTCGTATCGGGCAGAGAAATCCGTAAGATTCACTCCTGGTGCAAAGACGGTATTTCCGCCATTGCTCTGGTTGATAGGCGAAGTCATCATGGCTGTAGCCACCGGCTCGCCCTTCATCTCAGAATTGTTCCAATAAGTAGCCTTCATGCCTTTGCTGCCATCGGTAGAAGTCAGGAGATTGAACTTACTTTCCGTCACCTCATTTCTGGTCAACGTGCAGGCAGGAATATACTTGGCGTCCTTCACATATTTTCTGATGCCCTGCAGGATGGTTGTGGTAGAAGTAGGATAACCCGAAT
>JABLTS010069475.1_pt1 | contig 32768 bp, 39 predicted proteins | sample 7160081 | NCBI WGS metagenome assembly JABLTS01 (sample SAMN14651231, study PRJNA627086) | human gut metagenome | isolation source: feces | host: Homo sapiens | reverse complement strand
TCTTAAAAAGAGCAGTATCCCTATAGATATAAACCAAGCAATATCGCAAGGCTACACGCCCTGCAGCCGGTGCAATCCGTGAAATAAAAAAGCCCCTGCCGGTGGTGACGCACCGACAAGGGCAAAGAAAGGTTGTCCGTTATGAAACGAACGGCCTTATTATAGCAGATACAAGAAAGGTTGTAAACAGTTATGAAAAGAACAAACACGGCAAAATGGATTGAAAACGCTGGCCGCTGGCAGATCAATGTGCAGAAGGACGGTGTGCGCAAGACATTTACCAGTGCCAAGCCTGGCAGAACCGGCCAGCGGGAAGCCAACAAGAAGGCTGATGACTGGCTGGAAAAGGGATTGCAGACGCGAGCCTATACAGTAGAGGCGGCTTATTCGGAGTTCATGGCCCGACAGATGAAAGTATCATCTGAGGGAAACTGGAAGCCCATGCAGGGCCGGTATAATGCCTGGATAGGGCCGAGAATCGGAAGCAAGCGCCTGACTGCGATCACAGAGCAGGTGGTGCAGAACATCCTTGACGACGCTTTTGCTGCTGGCAGAAGCAAGAAAACAATTAAAAATATAGCAGGTGATCTCCGGGCCTTCTTTAAGTTCTGCCGCCGGTCTGGGTGGTCTACCTTTGAACCGGAAGACCTGCACGTGCCGGACGGGGCACGCTATAAGGAGCGGAACATCTTGCAGCCGTCTGACATTGTGACGCTTTTAAACGTGGATACTACCTTATACAGAGGGCGCAGGGTGCCAGATGAACGCATCCATTATTACCGGCTGGCAGTGTTTACCGGGATGAGGCCCGGCGAACTGCTGGGCCTTGAATGGGGCGATATCCAGGACGGTAAAGCGTTGATACACAGATCAGTTACTATATACAAAAAGGAAACAAGAGGGAAGAACGAGAATGCACCGCGCACGGTCGTGCTGTCGGCGCGGTCGATGGCCGAGCTGGAAGCACAGAAAGAATTGACCGGCATGCAGCAGCGTGTGTTCATCCAAGAAGAAGAACGGAACGTCCGGCGGGCATGGGAGCGATACTGCGAGACAAACGGAATCACAAAATGCACCTTGTACGAGCTAAGACATACCTTTGTAAGCATCGCGGCAAACCTGCCGATGGGGCAACTGAAACAGACTGTAGGACACAGCCGAAATATGGACACCTACGGGGTATATTCTCATGCAATCAATGGGCAGGATAGAGCGATTGCAAACAACCTCGAAAACGTCTTTGATAAGATTGTAAAAAGTACACACTTTTAGTACACACTTTTTTCTGTGGGGACGTTTTTTAGGGGCGGAAATGCAAAACGGCGCGTTGAATAAATAGCGGCAATACGATGATTTGGAACGGGCGGGTTTTAATCCGTCAGGGTTCGAGTCCCCCATCCTCCACCATAAAAAACGCCGTAGATACGTTAAAATCTACGGCGTTTTTAATTTGAAATACACACTTTAGTACACACTTTGGGAAAAGTACACAGAAAGCCCCGGCGGGAAATCCTGCCGGGGTTTTGCTTAGCTATAGAGTTCATTAAACCATATCGGGCCGAAGCGGTAGCTGATGACGTAGCCGGAGCCGGACGGGCCGACGGGTTGCGCGTTGAGCATCGCAGCGCGACATCCAGCAGCGAAGGACGCCGCCAGCGCGGCGGCGATGATGATGGCGGCAAATGCTTTCTTCATGGTGTTTAGTCCTCCTTGTTGGCTCTTCGGATGATCTCGGCCAGAATCTTGTCGCGGTTCTCGTTTGTGGCGGGCAGCATCCAATCGAAGTCAAGCACCAGGCGCTTGCCGCTCTCGTGTAGCTTGGTGGTGGGGTTGTAGCGGCCCCAGCATCCGGCGGAGTCGGTGGCGTACACATCAACAGCCCAATAAGAGGGCAGAACATCAGCGGTATATCCTGCCTCGTGCCAGATGATCGGCAGGCTGTGCTTACTGCCGTCGTTAGTGCATGCGGTAAACTCCACGGCGATGCGCTCGCCGCGCGGCGTGGTGCCTTCCAGCTCGTACATGGTGCGGGTGGCGGCGCGGTGGTCGATGCTTTTAATTCCGGTGATCATGTGTATTGACTCCTTTCAGATTTTGGGTTATGGGGCGGGGCTGCTTTAAGCTGTGCAGCCCTGCGAGAGTTTCAGCGGTGGACAAGTCCATAATAGAAGTGCTGCAGGCCGTGACGGACAAAAGCCATATATAGCAGCCCTTGTGCATCGCTGCTGGTCGGTTCGCCCATCAAAAAACCCTTGTGACCATCGCGGCGCATATCACGCGGCAGGCTGTACGGAGGCATACAGTTCAGCATATCGTCGTACACGTCGGAGGTGATGGCCTGGCCGGGGCGGGCGTTGAATACTCCTGTACGTTCCCAGTCCTGCCGGGTGTAGGTGTCAGCGGTGGGCCGGTCGGCGGCCAGGTCGCAGTAGTGGTTGAACATCAGGCGGGCGTCCTCCGGGTCGTGGGTGTGGTAGCACTCAATCTCCAGGCCATCGGGGTACATAGCCATTACTTCGATATAACCGCATTCGGCGGTGAGGTCTGCCGCGTCTATGATGATCTTGCGGCCTTGCCAGGTGGTTTCGGTGTGGTGTAGGGTTTTCATGGTGATTGCTCCTTTTCTTTTTTAGTAGTGGGATGCCGTCGCTTTACTGTGCGGCGGCTCAAGGTATCAGGCTGGGATGGTTTCGCGGTCGCGGGTTTGATAGGACTGTCCGCTGTACTTGTTGTAGATGTCCTGGTAGCTGGCCTTACGGTTCCGGCGGCTGGTGTCGCCGGTGGGGTGCCAATAGTATTTGCAGCGGTTAGCAGACCAGCGGAAGCCGAGTTTTTCGAGGGTGTGCAGCCACTTGTGATTCGTATCGGCCCAAATCCAGGAGCCGACAACGTCAAACTTCAGGCCCGGGCACTTGGCGAGTTCTTCGGCCATCTTTACGGCCTCTGCATCCTGCGCTGTCTTGGCGGCATCCTCTGCCGCTTTAGTCTGCTCGTACTGCTGGCGGCCTTGCTTGGCCTGCTCACTGCAGAAGCGGGGGAGCGTGGGCTTCAGCTCGTCCCACTCGGCGTTGATTTCCTGCATGTCGGAGACGCTGCCGCCGTGGTCGGGGTGGTGCTTGCTGGCAAGGGCGCGATACATCGCGGTGCCTTCGGTGATGGTGCAGGGGCGGGGGTTGAACCATTTATAGGTTTTATATGTGGTAGTCATGTTGTTTCCTCCTGTGGGACCGCTGGGCGGCTGTTCTTGTTTCGATGGCTTTATTATACACGATTCATGCAATACTGCCAACATGTTTCATGCACATTCGGAGATATGCACAAACATGAAACATGCGGATTGTGCAAGTTGTACATGTTGCATGACTGTGCAGGATGTGCTATAATGAAAGCACTACATAAAAGGAGGTACGCAAAATGTCTACGGATGCCAAAAGAGCAGCTAATGCGCGATATTTGGCCAAGTTCAAGGCAATTTCTGTACGGCTTAATCAGGAGGACGCGGAAACCATCCAGCGGGCAGCAGATGCAGCGGGGGAGAGCCTGAGCGGCTATATAGCCAGCGCGGCAAAATCACGCGCAAAACTCGAAAATCACGATAAACCGAAAAACACTTGACAAAATCGCACTTGCATGCTAAAATGTGTATAATGAGCGAACCCCGCGAGGAAGCGAGCTTCCGCGACGGGGCTCACTCATTATACAGTTTTAACGTATCAACGCGAAAAATTAGGTTTCAGGCGTCCAGCTTTACAGCTGGGCGCTTTTTTTGTTGCTATTTAAGGTAGGAGGGCGGCAACATGGCAGAAAAGAAGGCGGCGCAGGCCGTCCAGCAGATGAGCAAGGCGCAGCAGGGAGTTGAACGAGCAAGGCAGCAAGCAGAGCGCGGGGAACTGGTGGACAGTCTAGGCCGAGTGGTTAAACCGTCGCAGATTGCGGCGCTGTCTCCAAAATCCATAGGAGATCAGCCAGCAGAACGCAAGCGGGCAATTCAACAGGCAGGAGCAGCAGCAAGCAACGAGCTACAAGCGAAGAGACGTACTATTAAGGACATCTACAACGACTTACTGCAGCAGCCAGACGACATTACAGGGATAGAGGATCAGGAGCTAGCAGAGAGGGCACAACAGCGAGCACAACTGCAGGGGAAATCAATAACCGTATACGACAGCATTGCTATTGCGATGGCGGCAAAAGCGAAGGCCGGAGACGTCAAGGCGGCGGTATTCGTGCGAGATTCTGCAGGCGACAAACCGGCTGATCAGATGGAGATTACAGCCGAAGCCGTGACCGATGCAGATAGAGAATTGATGCAGAATATACAGAAGCGGCTACAAAAGAACGATAATGCGTAAATTTGCTGTTCGCTAAATAAGTATTTAGCGAAATACAGCCGAGAAAAGCGGGCACATGCAGCATAAAGAGGAAGCCGAAAGCCTGCCGGGGGTGCATTGCATCAAGGCGGGGCGGGGCTTCTTTTTTTATGGGGCTGTCCAGCGGCAGGCAGCAGGGGACCGGGGGTACCCCCTATAAAGGGGGAGGCGGGGTTCATAGACAGCGCGGCCGGGTACGAATATGTTCGTTCCCCCACCGAATACAAAAATAAAATTTACCCACCCCCCATGCAGGGACATGCCGAAAAAACTGGCAGGTTCCCCAGAACAAAAATGATATAAAGTATATCCCGGTGCGGAAGTAAGTCAACCTCCTCTCTTACTATTGGGACTAGGGCCGTCCGCTTCAAGACCCAGCGGCCACAATACAAAGCGTTCTGCTACGGCAGGGCGCTTTTTTATTTGCTGCATAGCTGACCATTTTGGTGACGTTACCAAGATGGTATGAGCGCTGCGTTCCGAAGCAACGGCGCGGCAAAGGTGCAAGACCTATGTGCAGTACCAATGCCGATGATACGGGTAAAGGTAGCAGGGCCGGACGCTGCAATTGTGTTCCCCGTTAGGCAACCGCCACGAGCCTACTGACAGTGCGTAACATGTGGCGGGTTCTGAACAACCCCCTAGCGGTAAGCGGCCCTAGAATTGGGCGACGCTGAAGCTTTGGGGTTCTTATTAAACAGATCGCGGCAAGCCTCTGGCGCACGCAACTTGCAAAAGCGTGTAAGTTTGTGGCAAGTTTCAAAATATAAGACGTTAATGCGTTGAATGTTAACTTGCTTGTAACTTGCACACCGTGCGACACGCGCAACTGCCGCGCCTTATATGCCAACATAGCTTAACTGGTAAAGCAGGGCCGTTAGGTTCAGTTCCGGGTTCAAGTCCCGCTGTTGGATAAAGCTGGGTCGCACCCACCGGCTAAGCCCGGCGCAGGCAAAACGCGATAGATAACCTGAACGCTGTAAGCAAAGCGGCAAGCCGATCAGGAGCGCGGCGCGATGGCAGACCGCAACGGGACTTCGAGAGCCTGAAAAAGTCTGCCCGGCATCTGCTTGTGCGGACTCCGTTACTGACGCAGTTACGCATCGCCGAAACCCATTACATCAAAGCAGAACCGCGAATCCGCACGCGGGGGATAAATGCAGCGGATGAAAAAAGCGTTGCGGATTTGCTCCCCGCAACGGGTGAGACCGGCACAGCATAAACCGGTAGGGCGGGTATGGGGAATTTTTGAGGAAATGGGGTGATGTGTTGACGCTGGAAGAGATGCGGGAACTTGAGCGCGAGGCGTGCAGGAAAGACCCGGTGTATTTTTGCGAAACATATTGCCACATTGAGGACAAGGACGCAGATGAGCTGATACAGCCGTTTACGCTGTGGGATGGGCAGAAAAAAGCCCTGACGGCGTTTGCGGGGAACAGGCTTGTGTGCGTTTTAAAGGCTCGACAGCTTGGGTTTACCTGGCTGGCGCTGGTGGAAGTGGCGCGGCTTGTGGCACTGAATACTGGCCGTACTGCGATTGGTTTGAGCCGGTCAGAGGACGAGGCCAAAGAGCTTGTGCGCCGCTTGGCTGTGATACTGCGGTACATGCCGGGGCTTATCCGCGAGGTGGACACGCCGGGCGGCAGCGTTGCAGGCTGGACAGGGCCGGTGTTCTACAAAAGCACAATGCAGGTGGTTGTGATGTGGCCGGACGGCCCGGAGAGCGTGTTTAAGGCGTTTCCATCCAGCCCTGCTGCAGGCCGTTCGTTTACTGCCGACTTGATTGTGATAGACGAATGGGCGTTCCAGCAGTATGCAGAAGAGATTTGGCAGGCGGCATACCCGGTTATCAACCGACCGTTCGGCGGGCGGGTCATTGGCTTGTCTACTATCAAGTTGGGAACGCTGTTTGAGGAAATCTACACGAATCCCGGGAACGGATTTACCAAGCTGTTTTTGCCATGGAGCACTGACCCGCGCCGTACCGAAAAATGGTACGCACAGACGGTCGCTGCGCTGGGCGAGGATAAAACGATGCAGGAGTATCCTGCAACAGAGGAAGAAGCGCTCTCCGCCCCAGGAGGGCGCTTTTTTAGTGAGCTTGATAAAGATACCCACTTGGTCGATGCACCGCCCACAGGGCCGCTCAGACGCTATGTGGCGATTGACTATGGCCTTGATATGCTGGCGGCTATCTGGATCGCTGTTGACCCGAACAACCATGCAACGGTGTACCGGGTAGACGGCGGGCCGAACAAGACCATTGGCGAAGCGGCGGATTTGATTTTGCGAGATTCCGAAGGCGAGGAAATTGATATGTACCTTGCGCCGCCTGATTTGTGGAACCGCAGCCAGGAGAGCGGCAAGAGCCGTGCACAGTTGTTTAGCGAAGCGCATCTGCCGCTGGTGCAAAGTTCCCGCGATTTTCCTGCCGGGTGTGCGGCCATGAAACAATGGCTGCGCAAGGACGAGAAAACCGGAAAAGGGTATCTGACCTTTTACAAGCCGGGCGAGTTGTGGACATGCCTGACGAAGATACAGAAAGACGACAAAAATGCCGATGTGTATGCGAAGAATCCGCATGGATTGACGCATTTCCCGGATGCTTTACGCTATTTTTGCGTTTGGTGGACGAGCCCGGCGAAAAATCCGGTGAATATCAAAAAGCGGCCGTGGACGGCAGACATGTACGAGGACTACCGCAATGCCAATACGGAAGAGCGAAAAATGCTGATGGAAAGGTGGGGACACCCTGCATGATCGAATTTTGGTTGAACGCGCAGCCCTGTTTTAGAATTTGCCGCTATTACGGCGGCAAGGTGCGGAACAGCATTTTGGTAATGGAGGGGATTTTTTGAGATGCCCGACTTGTGGAATTGAGTGCAGGACCGATTCCGGCACGAATGTGCTGAAATTTATCTGCCGCAGCAAACAGTGCCCGGATTATGGGCATGTGATGGGGGAAAAGCCCCTGAATGAGCCTGTTGTACGGGTGAATTACCCGGTGCAGGACGATTGAAGCGGATATAGAATCCGCCCTTACGATAGAAATAGCGCTTATCCCATTTGGGGTAGGCGCTTTTTTTATACCCATTTTTAGCCGACGGGCGTTGTACGTGGAGGAACCAATGGAAGAACTTGAAAACGGCGTGACCGAGAGCGTAGCCGACTCTGAACCCAACCTGGAAGAAACTGCTGTGGAAGAAACTACGCAGCAGGTGGAAGAACCTGCTGCAGAAGAACCGGCGAAAGAGCCGGAAATCCCTGATTCTGTTTGGGCCATTGCCCGCAAGCGCAGCGAGCGAGAGGCACAGGCAAGAATCGACAGGCAGATCGCGCAGCGTTTTGGACAGTACAAAAATCCCGCCACAGGCAAGAACATTGCGACACTGGATGACTACTTTGCCGCAATGGATGCCCAGGCGGAGCAGAGCCGCCAGGAAGCCATCGACCGCATGACGGCCAACCAGAGCAGGGAACAGCAGGAAGCACTGCGCCAAATCCTTGCAAACGACCCGGAAAAGCGACGTTTGAATGCCCGGGTGCAGGAATTGGAGCAGAAACAGATTGATGAGCAGGCAGGAGCTGCGTTTAACCGCGATTTTGCCGAGCTGCAGAAGCTGGAACCTGCTTTGAAAACCGTAAACGACCTGGAAAAGCTGGACGGCTTTGACAAAATTGTACAGCTTGTACAAGAAAAGGGGCTTGACATGGTGACGGCCTATAAGGCTGTGAACTTTGGCAGGGCCACGCAGGCCAGCCAGGCGGCAGGAAAGCAGGCGGCTATCAATGCTGCCAAAGGGAAGAACCACCTTGCCGCCCACGATGGGCAGGCGCAGCCGGGAACCCAAAAGGTAATGAGCGAAAGCATGCTGAACCTTGCGAAAGAAGCGTTCCCGGACAAATCCGACGCAGAAATCCAGAAACTTTATAACTCGATTTGAAAGGAGCCACAATAAATGGCAGTTATTTTTAGTAAATCCAGCGGCGCAGCCAATGATTATTGGAACGAATGGGCCGACATGATCCAGATGAAGATGAAGGACACCGATAACGAGAAGAACAACGACGACGAGCTTGTCAACGCCCTGTTCAACGTGAAGAAGTCCAAGCGCTTTGGTGAGAAGATCGCAGGCCTGTCTACCTTTGGCAACTTTGAGGCTGTTGACGAGGGTGCAGAAGCCCCGGCCGATACCCTGAAAGAGACTGAGCCCAAGCTGATTACCCACAGCGAGTTCAAGAAACTGTTTGAAGTCACCAAGACCATGAAAGAGGACTTGCAGTTTGACATTGTTGCCACCAAGGCAGCGGCTTATGTGCGTGCCTACAAGCGCAGCCGTGCAGAGTTTGCCAGCGCTGCGCTGACCAGCGCCGCCAAGACCTTTACCTACGGCACCAAGACCGGACTGGACAGCACCACCGCTGACGGCCTGGCCCTGTTTGATAAGGCGCATACCGGCCTTACCGGCGTTGCGACCCAGTCCAACGTGTTTACCAATGCCTTTGGCAATGACGATGCCATGCTGAACCGCCTTGCCAACATTGGCATGAACTTTAAAAACGCCACCGGCCATGTGATGGGCTACACCTTCGATACCCTGATCGTGCCCGGCAACGCCTACCGCCTGATTACGCTGGGCAAGAAGATCATCAACAGTGACCAGCAGGTTGGCAGCAGCTTCAACGATGTCAACGTGAACAAGGGCATTTGGAAGCTTGTGGTTGACCACCATTGGCAGGTTGCAGATGGCACCGAGCCGTACATCATCATGTCCAGCCAGGCCAACAAAGACCTGATGGGCAGCATGTTCTACGACCGCACCCCGCTGGAAATTGAGCAGGATGTGGATGTGCGCACCCAAAACCTGATTTCCAGCGGCCGTGGCCGTTTCAGCGCCGGTTTTGGCGATTGGCGGCACATCATCATGGGCGGCGCAGCTGCCGGTACGGAGTTGACCTGATATGGCTCCGAAAGGATTGCAGCCGGGTGATACCTTTACCGAGGGCAAGCTGACCTATGTGGTTGTGGCGGTAAACGCCGACGGCAGCTATGATGCCAAGCTGGCAGAGAAAACCAAGGAAGTAAAACGCGGCAGACCCAAGAAAGCATAAGCACAGCGGCCCTGTTTAGGCAGGACCGCTTTTTATCACATTTGCGGGGGCATGACCCTACAGGAGTGAACGATGAAGAAGAACGACGACAAAGACAAAAAGCTGCTGGAAAAATGGCAAGGCAAGTTATCTGCCGCAAAAGCACGATACAGTGCAGAGCTTGCAGCCATGCAGCGGCGTGAGGATATGTACTACGGAAGCCACACTATCCAGGGGGCCAAAAAGAAGGCAAGCAATGTGCGGAATGTGGTGTATGAGCTGATCGAAAGCGAAGTGGACACCAGTATCCCACAGCCGAAGGTAACGGCCATCCATGCAGAGGATGTGGAAAAGGCCCGGAAAATCGAGAATCTTTTGCGAAACGAGATTCGACGGATGCCTATACCGGAGATGAACGACAGCAGCGAGAGAACCGTGACCATCCAGGGCGGCGATTTTTTCCATGTGGAATGGAACCCGGTTGCCGGGTATCACTGCACTTTGGGCGATGTGGAAGTTAATTTGCGCCATCCGAGACAGGTCATCCCGCAGCCGGGCGTATATCGGCTGGAAGATATGGACTATGTGTTTTTGCAGATGAGCAAGAGCAAAGAGGCTTTGGAGAACAAATACGGCGTAGAAATTGACACAGACACCGAAGATGCCCCGGAGGTGCGCGGCAACGATGCCAGCACGGCCAGCGGTGTTGTGACACAGAGCATTGTGTACTACAAACACGATAAGGGCACAGTGGGCATGCTGAGCTGGTGCGGCGACCAGATTTTAGAGAATTACCCGGACTATTACGCCAGAACCAGCGAGGTTTGTACCAAGTGCGGACGCAAGCGGGTAGGGGATGTATGCGTTTGCGGAAACAAACGATTTAAAGAAGCCCCGGTACAGACCATTACCCTGACGCAGGATTTGGTGATGAGCGACGGCGAAACCATCCCGGCGCAGACACGCGGTGAGGATATGCCGATTTTGAACCCGGACGGCAGTATGCAGCTGGACAACGATACCGGCGAGATGATCATGATGCCCGGCGAACTGGAAGCAACCGAAATCCCCGCCTATAAACCGCACGGATTTCCGATCATTGAGAGAATCAATATCTCGGCAGCTGACCGCTTTTTGGGTGTGAGCGATGTGGATATTATCTCGGACCAGCAGCAGGCCATTAACAAATATGGCACAAAAATCCAGGAAAAGCTGCTGAAAGGCGGCAGTTATGTCACCTTGCCGGACGGTGTGGATGTTGACAAAAGCGACGATGAGTTAAAGATTTTGCGCATCCAGAACCCAAGCCAGGCAAATCTTATCAGCGTTATCAATGTGCAGCCCAATGTGCAGAATGACCAGAACATGTTGGAGTACAACTATAACTGGGCAAAATCTGCTTTGGGTATTACCGATGCTTTCCAGGGCAAGTACGACAGCTCCGCTACTTCCGGCAGTGCAAAGCAGTTCAGTGCGAACCAGAGCGCCGGACGTTTGCAGAGCAAGCGTGAGATGAAGAACAACGCCTACGCCCGGCTGTACCGGCTTATGTTTGAGTACTTGCTGGCCTATGCGGACGAGCCGTACCCCATGACCGAGACCGACACGGACGGGGAGCAGCAGTTTGGCCACTTTGACCGCAACGACTTTTTGAAGCGCGACGCTGCCGGGGAACTGTATTGGAACGATGAATTTATCTTTGAGGTAGACCCGGCCAGCAACCTTGCCAGCAACCGGGAACGGCTGTGGGATATGGCAAAGGTGGATTACCAGGCTGGCGCGTTTGGCCCCATCAACGACTTGGAGAGCCAGCGCACTTATTGGACGTGGCTGCGCAATACCAACTATCCGTATTCGGCTACTGTGCTGGCGGATATCCGACAGCGGCTTAGTGAACAGCAGCAGATGCAGGCCATGATGAACCAGGGGGTAAATGCAAATGACATGGGAACAGATCAAGCTGGCATCCTTGCAGAAGATGTTCGCCAGTGACGGCACAGACATCTCGAACCCTGACGAAGCGACAAAAGAATATTTAAACGCGATGCCGCAGGCAGCCAACGAAGCCATTGAAATGATTTGCACTGCCGGGCGGTATTTGCGCAAAAGCTATACGGTAGACAAAGACAAGGGCGAAAAGCTGACTGTGAATCTGGCCTATGAGGTGCCGGATTACTGGCGGATGGGCGCTAAAGAGATGTACAAGCTGGTGGACGATACCCCGGAACCTGTAGACGGGGTGGAGCTGTACGGCGGCAAATATCTTGTTTTTCCGGCTGATTTTGAGGGCGAGTTTGAGTTTTTCTACGATGCCAAGCCCGCAACGCTGACGCTGGAAACGCCGGACACAAAAGAAATCGACCTGCCGGACGATGCCGTTGTATTGTTGCCGCTGTACATTGCAAGCCAGCTATACAAGGATGATGACATTGCCATTGCCACTTACTACCGCAACGAGTTTGAGACAGCATTTGAACGACTGACGAATCCGAGAACCGTAAGTAAGGAAAGCTTTACAAGCAATACAGGGTGGTGGTAAGCATGGCTACCTTTACGATACCCAGCCAGGTTGCCCGCAGCAAACTGGCGATTGATAAACTGCTTGGCATTGATTATACCAGCAACACCGCCAATGTAAGCGTGAGCCAAAGCCCCAACGCGCAGAACATGATACGGTCAGAACCCGGCAAGGTGCGCAAGCGGATGGGATATAAGCTGCGAGCGGCTTTTCCTGCCCGTGTGAACGGTTTCCACGAGCTAAAGGGTAAGAGCCTTATCCATGCGGGAACGGCGCTATACGAGCTGCCGGAGGGCGGCAAGGAAGTGGGCAATGCACTGTACAGCGACATGGCAGATGCCCGCAGCAAAAGCTGGCAGATGGACGATAAGCTGTTTATTGCCGACGGAAAGTGCCTGCTGGTATATGATGGCGAAACTGTAAAAAAAGCCAGTGACGATGCAAAAATCCCTACACTGACGATTGCCAAACCACCGCAGGGCGGCGGCAAGGAATACGAAGCGCTGAACCTGTTGCAGCCAAAGTTCAAAGAACTTTTTGCCAGCGATGGAAAAGCTACCGAGTATCATCTTAGCTTTTCGGGACTGGACAGCGAGAACGTAACTGTACGTAAGCTGAACAGCAGCGGAGAATGGGAAGATGTGACAAGAGGATTTACCTGCAATAAAGAAACCGGTGTTGTTACATTCAGCACAGCACCAGAGAAAAGCCCGGTGGAGGGAGAGGACAACATTGAGATCACAGCAACCAGAACGGTAGAGGGCTATGCCGACCGCATCAACAAATGCTGCATTGGCATTTTGTTTGGTGTGAACGGCGCAGCAGACCGCCTGTTTTTGAGCGGCAACCCGGATTATCCGAACCAGGACTGGTATAGCGGACAGTATGACTTGACCTACTGGCCGGACACCGCCTACAGCAAACTGGGCACGGCAAAAAGTGCCATTATGGGCTACTCCATCATTGAGAACCGCATTGCAGCCCATAAGGATGAGCATGAGACCGACCGGAATGTTGTGATACGACAGGGCAATTTGGTGGACAGCGAACCGGCTTTCCCCATTACCAACACGATACAAGGCCCCGGCGCAATTGCAAAATACAGCTTTGCCTACTGCGCCAATGAGCCTGTTTTTTTAACAAATTTGGGCATTTACGCAATTACACCAAGCGACATTGTGGGCGAACGATTCAGCCAGAACAGAAGCTACTACATGAATGGCAAGCTGCTGGATGAGACGAATAAAGCAGATGCCTATGCCTGTGTGTACAAGGATATGTACTGGCTGTGCCTGAACGGCGTTGCTTATATTTTGGACGGGCAGCAGAACTTGGGCACGAACAAAAACGAGCCGTATTCGACCCGGCAATATGCCTGTTTTTATGAGACGAATATCCCAGCGCGGGTCATGTGGGTAGATGGCACCAATTTGTTTTTTGGAGCAGACAATGGCAAAGTATATGAGTTTTACACTGACCCGAACGAGATTACAAGCTACAACGATGACGGCGCTGCGATTTCTGCTGAATGGGAAACCCCAGATTTGGCCGGTGCATTATTTTATAAAAATAAGAGTTTCCGTTATTTGGCCTTGCAGATGGCACCGAGCGTTGTTACTTCTGTTGCGGTATACGCAATGAAGCGCGGCATCTGGTCAAACATATGGAACGACAATACCCACGCACGATTTTTTAGTTATCATCAGCTGCGTTATTCGCGCTTTACTTATTCCAACGACCAGACGGCGCGAACGCTGCACAACAAAATCAGGATTAAACGGGTAGACAAGGCAAGGTTCCGGTTTGTAAACGATACGTTAAATGAGCCGTTTGGATTGATGCAGATTGCCGTTGAATTTGTAGAAAACGGAAACTTTAAGGGGTGAGATTGTGGCCTTTAAAAAAATTAGCGATTCCGATTTGCAGAATAAGGGAAACATTGGCATGCCAGATACGCCCGGTTTAAGCACTGCTGACATGCAGAAAAAAATGGATGAAATCCCGCGTGAAGTCATTATCCCTGTTTTAAATGCCCTGATTGACGGGCTGAACGGGATGGATTTGGATAAAAGAACCCATAACGGCGGCGGGTGCCTTTATATCCGTGTAAACAGCGACCGCGTTGTTGAAACGAGCGATGACGGCACTTCCTGGCAGGCGACAGGTAGCAGCGGACACTTAATCATTGACGAGACCGGCAATGAAATGCCGCAGCGAAACCGCATGCAGTTTTTGGGGGCTACCGTTACCGATACGGGGCTTTACACGGTTATTCAGGCGCGAAAAGGCGACCCAGGGCAGCAAGGCCCCCAGGGGCCGGTAGGACCGCAAGGCCCGCAGGGTGTGCAGGGGCCTATTGGCCCGGCAGGCCCACAGGGCGCACAAGGCTTACGCGGTGCAACGGGCGACCCCGGCCCAGCAGGCCCGGCGGGCGCAACAGGCCCTACCGGACCGAAAGGGGAAAAAGGCGAAAAGGGAAGCGACGGTTCCAGCTTTGTTGTGAAAGGCTTGTATGCCACGCTTTCCGCACTGAAAGCTGCACACCCAACCGGCGTGGCTGGAGACGCTTACGCGGTTGGAACGGCTGACAACAACGTTGTGTATTTGTGGGACGTTTACCAGAGATCATGGGTATCTGTTGGAACGCTGCAAGGCCCGCAAGGTCCTACTGGCCCGCAGGGACCGCAGGGGCCTACCGGCTCTGTTGGGCCGCAGGGACCTACCGGACCGCAGGGTGAAACTGGCCCGCAGGGTAAACAGGGCGTACAGGGTGAGCCTGGCGAAAAAGGTGAGCAGGGAATCCAGGGTTTGCGCGGTGAGCAAGGCCCTACCGGCCCACAGGGGCCGCAGGGCGAAAAGGGAGACCCCGGACTTGTACAGAGCGTAAACGGTAAAAGCGGCGAAGCCATTGTGCTGACCGCAGAAGATGTTGGCGCGTTGGATGAGAGCACAGCAAAAGAACTTATCAACAGCCAAACGTCCGGGAAAATGGCAACAAGCACCTATGACCCACAGAACCGTAGGAAGGACATTTTTAAGGCCATCGAGGGTACGGCTGCCATGTACACCGCCAAGCTGACGCTGAATGGGTGGAAGGCCTGCACCGGCGCAGAACCTTACAGTGGCTTTGCCTATAAGCAGACGGCCACGCTGGTGCCGGACAATAGCGGTGCACCAACGGTGACCGCCGACAGTACCTTTACGAGCGGAATCCAGTTTATTAAAACCGGCGTTATCGCTACGGATGAGATTTTGGGCGAGGTACAAGATTCCATCAACGATGATGGCTTATCTGTGACCGGCTATGGCACCGTGACCGTGTATGTACAGGAAAAGCCCACAGCAGAGATCAACGCCCGGTGGTCGATTACGACTTGATGGAGGTTTAGCATGAAACATTGTAAGAAAACTGCGGCATGTGCTGCGCGGGGGTACTGCTGATGGGAGTAGCACCGAGGATTCCAGGAGGCGGTGGCAAGTTCAAAAAGACCTTTGAGAACCTCGCCGGTGCCGAGAAGGTCCTGCTTTGGACAAATAACAACCATACATCTGAATGGGGCAGCGGAACAGCCGATACTGGCACCCAGCTTTATGCCGCTTATTGTATTGCCGTCAAAGCATACACGTCTGTTTCCCCGCAGGATGTAATGGAAAATATCGTAGTGCGCGATGCAAGATGTTGCGTAACCGCAAATAACAGAAGCATTAACCGTATGGTGACATTTGACGGCGCAAACATCACGATCGGAACGCCTTTTTCCGGTGACACATCACACTGGGAAAGTACCATCCCGTATCAGATTTTCGGTATCAAAGGCACTGAAATTAAATAACATTTTCGCAAAATGGAGAAAGGGTGATTTTATGGGTACATCCCCTAGGATTCCGAGCGGCAAAAAATTGCAGCTGCTTACGACCGTTACATTTACACCTATTAACGGCAGCAGTACCGCCACAAGCTCGTTTCAGACGTATGACCTTTCAGAATTTAATGTGGCAGGAAAAAAGGCGGAGGACTTTTTCGTTCGTATTTCCGGTTTTACTTCCAGCCCTGCCGAAAAGCAAAGCCGTAGTTTCACGAATTTGGAAATTACCGGTTTTTCCAACTCGGTTTTAACCCTGAAGGGGACATATACACAGTATGACTACCATGCCAACGCTCTGTCCTTAACTGTAGAAATTTACGTCTACAAATAACGAGGTACAAAATGAAAATCTACGATGAAATCACCAACGAGGAACTGACCTCTCCCGACCTGTCAGCCGGTTATCTCTACACCGCCCGGCGGGTTGCCGAGCATGTGCCGGAGAGCCGGGAAGTGATGCAGGGCACTGTCACCGAGGACGACCCCAAAGGCCTTGAGCACATCATCTCCGGCTACGATGTGTACGAGGACTGCCAGTTCTACCACGCTTACACGGCAGAGGAACTGGCCGAGCGGGAAAAACCCACGCTGCAGGAACAGGTGGACGCCAACGCGGCGGCCATTTTGGAGCTGGCCCAGATGCTGGCCGGAGGTGAATGATATGGTACAGTTTTATATCTGCTGCATCAAGCGCGGGCTGATTACGCTGGACAAAGTGCCGGAGAAATGGCGTGAGGCCGTAAGGGCAGAGATGGAGGGAGCATGACGCATGAAGTAGTGCTGCAGGGGTACAACGTAAAGCCTGGCTCCCTGCAGCTTGGAACCTTTGACAGCTATGGCATTGAGAAAATCCACGTGACGGCAGATGACAGTTGGGATGGGCTGGCCATTGTTGTAACTTTTAATCCACCCGAAGGTGACGCGGTAGAAGTGCGCGTGCCTGCAGATGGTACGGTAGATGTACCGCCTGAAGCGACCACTTACGAAGGCAAGGGCACCATTGTATTTTGCGGTGTTGACAGCGGTGTACAGCGCATTACAAAAACAATGGGCTATGTGGTAATCACTCATGCAAATGTGGGCACTGACACAGCCTTTACGCCGAGTGAGGATTTGGCCGCGCAGGTATTGAACGCCGCTTTGAGCGCAGAGCGCAGCAGCACAGAAGCAAACACGGCGGCACAGGGCGCACAGAAGGCAGCAGAAAATGCAGCAAGCGCGGCACAGGCAAGTGCCGAATCCGCTAACAAGGCAGCGGCGGAAGCGGCAGCGGCCAAACCTTACACCGAAAGTGCAAAAGCAAGTGCAGAAGCGGCAAGGGATTCGGAAAATCAGGCGCAGCAATCCAGCACGGAAGCAACCGCTGCGAAAAATGCCGCACAAAATGCACAGGCTGGTGCAGAAAGCTCCGCATCGGCTGCGGCAAAGTCAGCAAAAGAAGCGGCTGCCAGTGCGGTAAATCTGGACAATGCTGTAAACACTGCAACGCAGAAAGCAGCGGCAGCAAGCGCTTCGGCAGCAGCGGCAAAGGCGAGCGAGAATGCAGCAGCCAACAGTGAGGCAGCGGCGAAAACGTATGCCGAGAGTGCGCGGACGGCCAAAAACAGTGCTGCCGCCAGTGCGGAAACCGCGAACGCGGCGAAAGATTCGGCCAGCGCCAGTGCCAGAGATGCAGCCGCAAGTAAAATTGCAGCTGCGGCCAGTGAGAAAAATGCAGCGAACAGCGCCAGCTCTGCGGCGGGCAGCGCCAGCGCCGCCAAAGAAAGCGAAAAGGCGGCCGCCAAGAGTGCCGAAGAAGCCAAGGCATCTACCCCGGCGTCTACGCTGGACGGCATGTACACGGCCATGCTGGACGGCACCAACACGCAGAAGATCTTTAAACTGTGGTGGCCGTTTGCCGTAACGCAGAGCGAAAACAAGTACAGCTGCCTGGAACGCTTTGCCGCCATGCTGGACACCGCCTGGGGCGATAAGACCTACACGGTGCGGAACATCCACGAGAGCGTGAGCGGCGATGCCAGCGGCACCCCGCTGGATGATCTGGCAGACGGCCGCAGCGCTGCGCCCCTGGTGACGGATGCCAGCACGGGCGTGGCAGATTGGGCCGAAAACGACCCCATGACCTGGTATGTGCGTGCCAACGCCAAGAGCCTGGCAGACGGCACCATGGAGGTGCTGGCCGTTGAGACCGAAGCCGCCTTTGATGTGGCCGGCGAGACCGCGCCGGTGTACTGCTTTTCCCCTGCCCTGGCCGTGAAGGAATGGGATGACGGCAGCTACCTTTACACTAGCTGGCACATGCGCGCAGGCGACGGCTATGTGCCGATGGCGGGCGATGTAGCCCCAGACGGCACCCACCGCCTGCTGACCTGGCACCCTGCTTTTTACGGCGGTAAAAACAGCGCGGGCGGCATGACAAGCGGCGCTGGCCTGCTGCCCATGTCCTGGACCAGCGCCAACGCGGCGCTACCGCTGGCCCGGAAGCTGACCGCCTACGATGGGCTGTGGTGCGATTGTGACACCCAGTTTGCCCTGATGGCCTGGCGGCTGCGCCACTGGACGTTAAGCAACAGCGGCCAGCTGGAAGGATGCACCAACTACAACTACCAGTACACCCTTGCGGCAGCCGAAACCGGCGTGAAGCGTGTGCTGCTGACCAAAGCCCAGGGTACCAACCTGCTGGTGGGCAGCTGCGTGTGCCTGGGTGAACACGGAAGCAATACGAACAACGACCGAAACCAGGCATACAACCACGATGTGTTCAATGTTGCCAAGATTTTGAGCGTTGAGACCGTAACCGTGAACGATACCGAGTATGCGGCCGTAAACCTGGACCTGGCAAGCACCATCGACACCACGACCACGATGCTGGTAAGCACCATGCCGTGGCCGAACGGCACCACCGAAGCACTGCCCGGCCATAGTGACGGCTGCATTGGTAACCTGACCAACGGCAAATACCCGTACCGCATTGCCGGTATGGAAATGCAGATCGGCAGCTATTGCGAAGAACTTGACCCGCTGTGGAAGGCCAGCCTGGTGGACGATGACCACTGGCACTATGATGTGTACAGTTGCCGGGACAGTGAGAAGCTGGCTGGAAGCATCACCGCCAACTACCAGAAGGTGGGTGAATTTGACCTGCCGAACGCGAACAAGTGGAGCTGGAACTTTATCCGCGCATTGAACAAAATGGCGGCAGAAGCACAAATCCCGACGAAGTTCGGCGGTTCCAGCAGCACCTACGTCAAGGCCGCCTTCCTTTCCCCTGCGGCACAGATTTGGGAGCGCGTTGACAGCGGCGCAATCAGCGCCGAAGAGGCCGTGAAAATCTGCGGCCCCAGACCGTGAGCGTAAAGGTCGGCCTGCTGACGCGTGCGATGCTCGTGCTGTGGGATTATAAAGAGGCCATCCCGGACGCACTGCCCTGCTGAGGGAGTATGAGCGTCTGGTGATGAATAATGATGAGGTGATACCTTGACAGGAATTTTTAAAGGACGATTTCGGGTGCGGTACAACTACGCCCGATTTGGTTACACGCGGGGCGGCGGCAAGACGTGGCATGGCGGCATTGATCTGGAAGCGCTGGACGATGATACCATTTACATGCCAACCTACAAGGGCAAGAGCATTTCCGGCACGGTGACCCGGGCGCGGATTGTGACCGACAAAAACAATGCGACGTGGGAGTGGGGATATTACGTCTGTGTCCAGCTGGACGCAAACCAGACGCCGGATGCGGTCAACTACCTGTATTTCTGCCACTGCGCCAAGCTGTTGGTCAAGGCTGGGCAGAAAGTCAAGAGCGGCGATGCACTGGCCGTTATGGGCAACACCGGCAATGCCGCGTTGGCAGACCCGCCCTACAAGCACTGCCATTTCGAGGTGCGTGCCACTGCAACCGGCAAGGGACTTGACCCGACGGCGTATGCGGGCTGCCCGAATGAGGTAGGTACCTACGGCGACCAGCCTGCGCAGACAAGCGGTGAGGAAGTTCTGATTGATGTATCCCACCACCAGGGCACTATCGATTGGGCGAGTGTTCCCTACCGCGCCATTGTTCGCATCGGGTATCGCGGCTACGGCAGCGGAAAGCTGATGAAGGACGAGCAGTACGATGCCAACCTTGCAGGGGCGAAAGCGAACGCAAAGTTGTTCGGCTTTTACTTCTTCTCACAGGCGGTCACGGTGGATGAAGCCCGGGAGGAGGCAGACTTTTGTGCAAGCCTTGCACCGGCTGGCTACCCGCTGTTTTTTGATAGCGAATGGGGGCATACGACCGATTCCGGCATACATGATGGTCGCGCCGACAACCTGACAACAGACCAGCGCACGGCAATCGCAATGGCATTTTGCGAGAAGGCCAAAGCGCACGGATTTACGGCAGGCATTTACACATTCACATCGTTTGCAAGCGGGAACATCGACTACGCTTACCTGTGTGAAGATTACATCGGTTGGCTGGCCGATACCCGCACAAACTACGACAAAACGCTGCCGCGCTACATCCACCAATACGGGCAGGGCGGCGTCGCAGGCATCACCGGCACGGTCGACCTCAACCATTTTGTTAAGACCCTGCCTGCAGTGAACAAGCCTGCAAGCAAGCTACAAGTAATTACCATTGGGCCGGTATCTCAAGGAGATGCAGATGCAATCTACTTGCTGTGCAAGGAACGCGGCCTGACAGATGCCGGGCTGTACAAATCTGAATGGGCGGAGGTGTGATGCCGATGCAGCATGTATTTTCGTTTACGATTGCGGAAGCCTGGGCGTTTTTGATTTACGCGGCGGGTGCTGCTGCCGGACTGTATGCCGGGGGCGTGGCTATCAGCAAAGTGATTACCGCAGTAAAAAAGCCAAAGACCGACCAGGACAAACGCATTACCCAGTTAGAAGCGCGGGTGAACGCTATGGAGGGCTTTTTGAAAAAAGACGAATTGCGGCTTAACCGCATGGACGATGGGCAGCACGTGACCATGCAGGCACTGCTTGCCCTGCTTGACCACAACCTTGACGGAAACAACATTGACCAGATGCAGAAAGCAAAGGAAGCCTTGCAGAAGCATCTGATCGGCTGAAAGAAGGTGCATATCTATGGGCGATTTTTTGAAAAATCTTGCAGCGCTTATCAAGGTAAAAACCATTGTGACGCTGGTAGTGGTTGCGGTTTTTGCGGTGCTGGCATTGCAGAGCGAATTACAGCCTGACACGGTCATGACCATTGTAACAATGGTTGTGGCCTTTTATTTTGGCACGCAGACCGAAAGCAAGAACAAGAAGGATGAGTAAGGAGGCGCTTTTATGCCGAAACCAGTAACAGGTTCTACGAAGGATTATTATGTGAAGCCGGGCACGACAACGGCCAACAAATACGGCAGCAGCCGTAACTATTCCACTGGCAGCAACAAATTCGCCAGCAGTAATGCCGGCAGCAACTCTAATGGCAGTGGCTACAGCAGTGGAAACCGATACAGCGGCAGTTCCGGCAGTGCGGCAAGTGCAGCAGCGGCAGCGCCTGCCGCGACCAACAGCGGTATGAGTGCTTGGCAGCAGGCACAGCAGGCCATTCTTGCCGCGCAGAATGCTGCCGCCGAACAGCTGCGTGCCGCGCAGGAAGCGCAGCGGAGAGCCCGCGAAGAAGCATACCAGAAAGCCGCGGCGCAGCAGAGAGCCAATTACGACTTTTCTGCCGGGCAGGTAAACGATGCAACCGGCAAAGCGTTGCAGGAGGCTTACATTAATCGCATGCTGCAAAGCAAGAATTTGCAGCAGAGCCTAAGTGCGCAGGGCTTGAACGGCGGTGCAAGCGAGACCACGACCGCCGGTATGTACAACAACTACAACAACGCCCGCAACGATTTGGAAACCGAACGCCAGAGCCAGCTTGCAAACCTTTTGAACACCTATCAAAACAACATGGCGCAGTTGGAACAGCAGAGAGCCAGCGGCGCGGCAGCGGATTTGAGCCAGTACCAGACCGCTTTACAGAACCTTACAGCCGGGAACACGGCGAACCTTATCAGCCTGCTGCAAGGTTACGGCGATATGGCAAGCAGCGTGCCCGCCACGACCGCGCGTTATAATGCCCAAACCGGGCAGTGGGAATACGTTTAAGACTATGCCGCCCGCAATGGGCGGCTTTTTTAGCATAAGGAGGACACCTGATGGCTAAAATGAGAAGCCGCACCGAAGCGCTTGTAAATGCCTACCTGAACAATTACCAGAATGCAAACGCTGCTACGGTTAGCGGCGGGCGGAGTGCGCAGCAAAGCGCCCAGAGCCGGGGCAGTGCCATTATGAACGCTACCGACAAAACGCTGCCTGCGCTGAAAGATTACAGTGCTGACGTGCTGAACGGCATTATAAAGAGTGCCGACAATGCGCAGAACACCGCTATCAGCAATTTTAAGCTGGCGAAAAAGCAGATAGAAGCGGAGCAGAAAGCGGCAGAAAAAGCAGCGAAAAGTTCCAGGAAATCCAGCAGTAAAAAAAGCAGCAGTACGAGCAGCAACACGAGCAGCGAAGGCGATACCAGCGACAGCAATACATCGCTGGATAGCTTGTTTGGCGGCGGGGAGAACACTTCCACCAACAGCAAAAAAAACAGCGGCGGAAATTACAGTAAGACCCGCACCAACGAAGAGCGCAACGCCAGTGCCCGCGCCCGGTATGACGACAGCAAGCAGAAGAAATCCGACATCAAGTATCGCGCGAAGCAAAAAGCAGAGCGAACTGCGAATATGCTTAAAGACAAGCAAGCTGCCGCAAATGCCGGAGCCAACAAGGGCAAGGCTGTTGGCAAAACCTACGCCGAGCAAAAGAATGCCGGTAACACTGCCGCACAGCCCGCGCAGAGCCGCGCTGTGACGCGAGGCGGGAAAGTTATCGGCAGCAGTTACGCCGCCGCAGGGAGTGCCCCCAGCGCGGCAGAGACGCAGGCCGCAAAAAACAAGCGCAACGACTACAAGAGCCGACAGGAGGACATTGCCGCCGCACTGAAAAAATTGCAGACGGATGCCAGCTACCGGACAGAGCTGGCGCAGCCGGGGCGCAAGCTGACGGGTGCCGAAATCCAGGCGGTAAAGGAATATAACCTGAAACCCGGAGACCTGTACAAGCAGGTGCAGGCCGGCGAACTTTCGTTGGATGACTATAACAAACAGGGGCAGGAACTTGCCCGCATGAACCAAAAAGCCGACCTGTACGGGCTGGGGCAGGATATGCAGGCGTTTACCTCCGGCCTGATGACATCTGTGCCATTTTTGAAACAGGTTGACAGCGCCATTAAAGATTATGGCAACAAAGCTACCAACGGGAAATATGGAGAAGCAATCGATAACGGTGTTATCCCCGATACATTGCAAACGCTGGAAAATTACCAGGAGCAGAACCGCATTGCTGCCGGTGCTGGTACAATGGCCGGCAAGGCGGCGCAATACAATTTGTTTAATAACCTGATGGAAGGCACGCCGCTTGCAGAGACGATGGGCAAGGTGGGCGGCAAGGTGGCAGGTGCGGCAAGCAAGGTGCCCGTACTGGGACAATTTGCCACGTCGGCCGCCGGTGAAGCGCTGGGTCGCATTTTGACCGACCAGACGGCTGATACAGTTTTGGATACCATCCCCAGCCTTGTGAACGATTTGCAGACCTACGATGACCAGCAGAGCCGCATCAAGAACGGGGAGCAGGTAGACAATGCCCTGACACCCGGGCAGATTGGGCTGAACACGCTGGGCAACGTTGCGCAGAACTTTGCGTTTAACGCTATCCCGGAAGTGGGCGGCGCGGTGTTGAACCGGATGAAAGGCCCCCTTGAAAATGCCAAAGCGGCCCGGGATGCGCTGGATGTGGAGCAGGCACGCGGCATGGTAGATGCCTATGAGGGCTTGCAGCAGAACAGCATTGCACGCCCGGCGGAGGCCCTGAATGATGTGAATACCAGCATCGACTCGGCATCCGCGTTGAAAGACGGCAGTGCTGTGGAGGATACCGGCAGATGGGCTGTGCAAAATTCGGACAGTTTGCCGATTGACGCGCAGGCTGCGAAAGCCTACAATGAAGTAAACGGAGGTGTTGTAAATGACAACTTGGGAGCAGGCGTTCGAGCAGACGTTCCCGTCAACGCTTACGCTGGCGCAAGCTATGAATCGAAACCCGGAGGAAATCGAAGCGGGGTTGCTGGACAAACTGGTGCAGCAGGGATTGGTAGCACCGCGAGTGGCAACGGAGCAGGAGTACAAGGAACTGCTGCAGAAAACGCTCAAACGGTGGCTGAGTGGGCAAAATCAATAACCGGCAAGGGACGCCAGAGCGTTTACACACGCCGTATTGAAAACTTACACAACGCCATGCAGAACGGTGCCAGCCGGGGAAGCCTGGCAGAAGAAGCGGCCAACATTGCGGCAGGGCTTGTAAAAGAAAGCGACTTTGCGGAACCGCTGGACGAAGCGACAAACGCACTGCGCGAATATATGAAACGTACCCCCATCCGACTTGATGAAAAGGCGGCTGGGGATATTTTATATACCAGCGGGCTGAAAAATATCCAGCAATATAACATCCAGAATGGCACCAAGTTTTCTATGACAGACGGTATCCCTTACGATACCGCCATGCAGGAGCTTGGCGAGATGGGCGTTGGCGTAAACGGTTCGTCAATAGATGATTTACTGAAAGCTGTGGATGCCAGCAACGCCAAACCGATTGTTGACAGCGACCGTGCGGCAGCCGTTGCGGACTATTACCGCGATTTCATCCTGGACGGCCCGAGCGACAGACAGCTTGGCGCAGATGATTTTGCAGATTGGCTGGATGTGCAATCCTTTGACCGAGACGCGCCGGATTATGTGCAGCGGCTTTTGGAGCGAGACAACTTAACCGCTATTGACGGCGTAGACGATGCGCAGAGCGCAGCAAAGCTGAACGGTAGTGAGAGCGTGCCTGCACATGCTGTTGGCGCGGAAAGTACGCAATATAACCGCAATGAAGTGGTGAACCAGGACTACGCGAACCAGCGTGTTATGCGCGGAGATATGGACGAGCCAACCGCTGCAGAGCTTGGCATTGGCGAGCAGACGCACACTGTTTACAGCCGGGCAGAGGGCAAGGACACGGCATCGCAGGACTTTGATGTACTTGTGCAGCAGACCGGCAGTGTGACCGACGCCGGGCGCACAGTGGCAGATGAGCTGAACAGGAAAATCCAGAATGGGCAATGGGATGCTGCCGATGTGTACGCGGGCAGCCATGCGGCAGAACAGCTGCGCCAGCGTTTGGCAGAACTTCCGGAAGGCAGCGCAGAAGCCGATGTAGTGAAAGCCCAAATTGCGAATATCAACCGTGCCGTAAGCGCCGGGCAGAGCAAGGCTGGACAGGCGCTTGTTTCCGGACGATATGCGCAGCCTGACGAATACAGCGGAATTCGGCGGTTTGAGCAGTACACACAGAACAGTGTTGACCGCTTTGCCAATACGCGGCAGGGTCAACAGCTGCACGATGTAGCGCAGGAAGTTGCCGACACGATGAATGGGCCGATGGATGATGAGTTCACGGCCTTTGTGCATAGCCAGGGCTTGGACACCGGTGATGATGTGCGTGACCAGCTTGAGTATATGGCCGAGCAAATTCAACGCATGGGCCGCGCACGCAACGTAAACATCAACGAGGAACAGGCCAGAGCTGCCGCAGCAAGACTGCAGGCAGGCGGCACTGTCGAAGACATTTACGGTGCGTTTGCACGGCAGGCCCTTGGCATTGGCGATTTAAGTCAGGAAGATTTAGACTATGCCGTTGACACTTTCCGCCGGATTTCGGACATGCCGGACAGCCGGGAGCGCTACGACCTTGAGATGAGTGTTTACGGCCGCATGGCAAACTATATGCCTGCGCGCGGGTTTGCAGACAGACTGAATAACATCCGTTACCTGTGCATGCTTGGCAACAGCCGCACGCATATCCGTAACCTGATGGGCAATGTCATGATGGGCACGGTGACGCGCGCAAAGGACAATGTTGCGGGCGTGATGCAACTTGCCTTGCCACAGAACGAACGCACGAAAGCTGTCGGCACAATGCTGACTGCGGATGGGCGGCGAATGGTAAACCGCGCCAGAGACTACGCGGATAACCAGATGTACAGCATACTGTATCAGGATGGCCGCTGGAACATGGATACTGGGCTGCAGGCCGCACGAAACACCTACACCACGCCTGTTGGGCGAGCAATCGGGCGTTTAAGCGACATCAACGGCGGCGCGCTGAAAGCAGAGGATAATTTCTTTTTGCGCAGCGCGTTCGGCAACAGCATGGCAAGCTTTTTAAAAGCACGCGGGTATGACAGCAGCATTTTTGACGCTACGGATGAACACAGCCGGGCTGTACTGCGGCAGGCTGCGGCGCAAGCACTTGAAGATGCGCGGGAAGCTACATTCCACGAGGACAACTTTTTGAGTACGGCGTTCCGCAATTTCTCAAACGATACGCGGAGACACGGACTTGCCGGGCAGATTGTCTATGCGGTGACAGAAGGCATTTTGCCGTTTAAGAAAACGCCCATCAACATTGCAAAGAACGCATTGGAGTACAACCCTGTCGGCGGAGCAGTAGAAGCGATCTACCGTGGGGCAACCGGGCAGGGTGCAACGCGGGTAATGGACGCTGCAGCAAAGGGCGTAACCGGCACAGCAATTTTGGGTGCAGGTTATTTGCTTGCCAAGAATGGTATGTTGACCGGCGGTGCGAGCGGAGATGACCGCGCAGACAACTACAATGAAATGCTGGGCGATCAGAATTATGCCGTAAAAATTCCCGGGAAAGGGACTTACACACTGGACTGGGCGAGTCCGTCTAGCGTGCCGCTGCTGATTGGTGCGCAGATTGCTAAAGACCAGGAAGACGGCGGAGAGTTTAATTTAACGCAGACGCTGGACAGGATGCGCCAGATTACGCAGCCCGTACTGGAAACCACGATGCTGCAAGGCTTGAATGACACGCTGGATAGTGTAAGCTATGCAGATTCCAATGACAAGTTGGCAACGCTTGCGACAAGCGCACTGGGCAGCTTTGCAAACCAGTTTGTGCCTACGGCTTTAGGACAGGTGGCGCGGACGGTGGACGATACCCGGCGCAGCAGCTACGGCGGCGGCGACACAAAGACCGAACGGGATATTGGGTACAATATCCGCAAGATGGAGAACAAAATCCCCGGGCTGAGCAAAGAAAGTGAGCCGTACATTGACCAGTGGGGCCGCGAAGAGGCGAGCCTTGACGGGACGGACGATTCAGCGGAAGGCATGTTCCTGCGCGGTGCGTACAACATGCTTAGCCCCGGTTATGTGAGCTCCGAAAACATTACTCCGGTTGATGAGTATCTGCAAGGACTGTACGGCAGCACGAACGACAGCCATGTCTTGCCGGAAAAAGCCAGCAGCAAAATTACCGTTGACAGCAAAGACTACTACATGACCCCGGAGGAAAAGACCGAGTACGCTAAGACGAGCGGGCAGACGGCCTATGACATTATCGACAGCCTGCGGCAGAACGATATGTTTTTGAAGCTGCCGGAAAACCAGCAGAGTGCGCTTGTGCAGGAAGCATACAGCGTTGCCAAGACCGTTGGCGGCGTGGCGGCTGTTGGTGACGGCGTGAGTGGCACGAACTCGAAAGCCTACGAAGCGTATCAGCAGGGCGGCGTTCCGACGCTGGAAAGCTATCTGCTTGCCAAAAATGCAACGGATATTGCCAGGGATGAAAAGCGAGAGGCGACCGGGAGCGATACTGCGAGCCTGGACACGGTGGAGACCTGGAACACGTTGTACAGCCAGTTTGGTGATGATGCCATCCCGCAGTTCGTAGATACCACAGATGATGACAGTGCTGTGCGGCGCATTGACCAGTATGCGGGAGACAACGGTGTAAGCGCTTATATGCGTGCCTACAGCGCTGTTGCAAACACACTGGAAGAAGGACAGACGCCAAACAAGTACTATGTAGGCATCGGCATGCAGAAGTATGGCCTTAACGGGGAGGATTTTGCAAGAGCTTACCTTGCAGCATACAGCAAAACCGACAAAAAAGGTGCTGAAATGTACGAAAAGTACGGCGTAGACGGCCTAAAAGGCTGGGTTGAGTTTAAAGCCTATGCCGATGCAGACGGAAACGGGCACTTGAAAAAGACCGAAGTCACCGACCAGTTAAACAAAATGAGCCTTACTGAACAGCTGTACAACGCCTACTACAATGCAGCAATGGGGAAATGACCATGAAGTTTGATTTTTGTATGAGCCGGGATGAGTATGACGACCTGGTGTTCAGCCTGACGGACGACGAGAGAGAAGTGCTGGACATGCGGCGGCATGGACGGCGCAACGCTGAAATCGCAGCGGAAATGAACTGCTGTGAGCGGACAGTGAACCGGCATGTAAGAAGCATCAAGAACAAATGGAAATAACCACCTGATTTTGCGGGGGCAATGTGCTGAAAAGGCATGTTGCTCCCGCTTTTTGTTTTGGCGCGAAGATGGCGTGAAATGGGCGCGGATGTGTCCTACGGCGCAACACTTTATTTTGTACAATAAAGACAAGAAAGCGAGGTGGCGAAGATGTATCCGATGTGGAATAACTACGGGATGCAGAACCCCTACAGTAACCCTTACAGCCAGCAGATGCAGCAGCCGCTACAGCCGTGCAGCATTACCAAAGTGAGCGGTGAGAACGGGGCAAAAGCCTTTGGCATGGCCCCTAATTCCAGCGCACTGTTACTGGACGAGACCGCGCCGCTGGTGTGGCTGAAAACAACAGATGGGGCAGGGTATCCCACTTTGACCCCCTACACCATTACCCCGTACCAGGCCGCGCCGCCGGTGGACGTGAACAGCCTGGAAAACCGTGTGAAACGATTGGAGGAGATACTCAATGACAAATCCGATTCTACAGGCAATGGGGAAAAGCGCAATGCCAAATAGCCCGATGAACGTGGTGCAGCAGTTTATGCAGTTCAAACAGCAGATGCAGGGGAAAGACCCGCAGAAAATCGTGGAGCAGATGCTTGCTGACGGGCGGATGAGCCAGCAGCAGTTTGAACAGCTGAAAGCGATAGCGGAAAATTTTAAGGGTGTGTTGTACTGATATAGGCCGGGTCGACACGGCTTATAAATACAAATCTTACGAAAGGATTGGATACTATGGACAATGGGTACTCTTTGAGCGACCTGCGCGCGGCGACCGGTGACGGCAACGGCTTCGGCGGAAACGGCGCATGGTGGATGGTGATTTTGTTCCTGATCTGCTTCATGGGCGGCGGCTTCTGGGGCAACCGGCAGGGCGAGTTTGGCCAGTATGCCACCGCTGCCAGCCAGCAGGAAATTTTGTTTGGCCAGCACTTTGGGCAGCTCAACGACCGTTTGACCAATCTGGGCAACGGCGTCTGCAATCTCGGCTTCGAGATGCAGGGCGGCATCGGCCAGCTTGGCAAGGAAGTTGCGCTGGCGCAGGCCGGTACGAACACGACCATCATGCAGACGGGCAACAACATCCAGAGCCAGTTGGCGCAGTGCTGCTGCGAGAACCGGCTTGCAACGGCAAATCTGTCCGCGCAGATGGATCGCCAGACCTGCGACATCACGAACGCAATCCGCGCCGAAGGCGAGCAGACCCGTGCGCTGATGCAGGCCAACGAGATCCAGCAGCTGCGCGACAAGGTGAACGCCTTGCAGATGGACAACCGCATGTACGGCGTAGTCCGTTACCCCAACGGCTACACCTACACGGCAGGGCCGAGCCCCTTCTGCGGCTACAACACTGGTTGCTGCAACTAATTCGCTGTAACAGCGCGTCAGTCCGCATGGCAAGCGCTGTGCGGGCTTTTTGAGTGAAAGGAGTAAAACTATATGGCTTGCAATCAAAGGCTGAAAAACGCCCATTTTAAGAGCGCACAGAACGCCTACAACAACACGGCACAGACGATGGCCGCGACCGCAACGCCTGTAAATGTGCTTGGCATCCTGAACACAGATACCGGGTGCAGCATCGACACGAACGCGGGCGGATTTATCATTGAGCATAGCGGGTTATACCGCATCAGCTACGATGTGACCTTTACCGCCGGAGCCGCCGGAACGGAAGTGCTGCAAGGCCTGAAAGACACGGCAGCGCTGCCCTGCATGACGGCAAGCGTGACCACTGCGGAAAACGGTATCTACACGCTGCATGCAGAAACCACTGTGTATGTCCCGGTATGCTGCAACGGTACGCCCACCATCAGCGCCGTGATGAGCGGTGTAGCTGGTACAGTGACCCACGTTTGCGCCAGCGTTGTGAAGCTGGCATGAGGTGCACACAATGGAGAAGATCAAAGACTACAAGGTAAAGCTGGAGCGTGAGATAGACGAGTTCGTTGAGCATTACCCTGTGAATGAGCGCAGCGTGGCGGCGCTGACCTCGATGCTGGAATGCTGGGAGCATGTTAAAGAGTGCGTTAAGTGCAGCAACAGCGGGGACGAAGAGCTGACCAAAGAAGATGCCATGAGCTGGATGTACAACATGAAGAACGAGGACGGCAGCTTTGGGGCACACTGGGATTTGGAACAGACCCGCGTCTATATGGAATCCCGCGGGGTTGACTGCGAGGTTTGGAAGTGGGCCGCTGTGATGAACATGATGTACAGCGACTACTGCAAGGCCGCACGCAAGAACAGCGTGGATCGGCCGGAGTTTTACGCAGACCTTGCGGCGGCGTTTTTGGAGGACAAGGACGCGCCGGAGGACAAGGCCGGGCGGTATTACCACAGTATTGCAGCAGTGCAGGAATAAAAAATCAGCCCGCAGCTGACGAAAAATCCTCGTCAGCTGCGGGCTTTGCTGTGTCAGGGGAGAATATCAAGTTCCCAACCGGAGGGGAGCTCTAAGAGAAACAAGCCGGTGCGTTCCTGGGCACGTACCCAGAAATCAGAACGTTTCAGTTCTTTTGCTGTATCCCGGCGTGATTTGCCCTCAAAGTAAATGGCAATCAGGACGGATTGCTGGTCGGAGTTGAGGGGTTTCATAGCTTCGTGCCGCTTGCAATAGGCTGTGTTCATCTCGGCGCGGGCACGGCAGTACCGGACATAGGCTTTATCGTACCGCTCTGCCAGGCGGGCCACAGGGTCGGAGCGTGCGTTGCCTTTGGGCATACCATCGGCAGGGTGAGCCGACATGGCTGCGTTTGATTCATAGAATTTGTCGCGGGCCTCGATGAAGGCTTTCTGATAGGTGGCGTATTTTTCCATCCATTTTTGACGCTGGGTGTTGCCGCAGGGTACATTATTTTCCATTGCTGATTCCCTCCAACCAGTAATCTTTTTTGCACTGTTCACAGGGTTTACCATCCCTTACACATTTGGTTTTATATGATTTATCAATCTTTTTAGGGCATATATTTATAATGCCGTTTTTCATTGGGGCATCTGAAAAATACCTTTTAAAAGCATCTTGCCTTGTACGCGGCCACTTTTCCGCCCAATCAATTAGCTTTTGCGTTCGCTCTATAACTTTTATCGTGTCATAGTTGCATAAAACACAGCCCATACTTTTACCATCACTGTTTAGCGGACATGCTGCGCAAAACCCATTATACATAGTGCAAAGCTGGGCACGGTATATTTCGTATTGAAAAGCGTCCATTCTTGCTCCTTTCTTCCAGTTTCATGCAGCGCGGCAGCGTGCAAATATCGCCATTCTTCCACTCGCATGTCGCGCAAAGATGCTCGCGGGCGTATTCATCAACTAGTTGCTGTTTTGTCATGGGGTCACCTCCGGGGATTCGGGGAGCGGCAGTTCTGTCCATTTGAGGACTTTTGTGCTAGTTCCACGCGTAGGCTCACCGCCCCATTGACCATTGAAAAAATGTCCACGATCAATTGTACGGTACATGCAGTAGTAGTTGCCATAACGGAAGTATTCGTAGTAACACAGGTATTCTCCGTTTTCTTTGGGCGGGTCATTCTGTGCATCGTGCCAAACGATCGCTTTAGAATCCTCGATAGCGTCCAGTTTTTCTAACGCATCGCGGATCACTTTTACGGCGTTCTGGTAGCAATCGTATTCGTGGCAGTGACCCTTGTCGAGATCCTGCACGCAATCACTGCAAAATCCGTATTTTATGGCGATGTTAAAGGCTCGTTCGTATGCTTTGTTAGTCATTTTCGTTCACCATCCTTGCACCGCAAAACATACAATACTTCATTCTCTTTTCGCTAGTGCGCCATTCTGTCTCATGGCAGGCGGAACATTCGTACTCGTTTTCTCCGCAAACATATCCTCGTTTTATCCAATGCGCCGTAGGCCGCAGGGATTCGGGGTCGATGGTTGGGGCAGCGTCAATAGCTTCAAGCACTTTTCTACAACCCTCGCCGTAGAAATAAGCAGCTGTTTTGCCTGATCGAATCCCTTTGGTGATTTGGCACGTTGCATCGAATACTTCAAATTTTTCAGCATCAATCAGTCGCATTATCTTCACCTCCGTGTGTATGCTCCATGTTGATATCTTCTTCTCGCTGTTGCGTTGCTTCGCGGCCAGCAGATACGCCCAGGCTGCGCTTTCTTTTTCTCGTAGTTCTGCTTTGCCTTTTGTCTTGCTTTTTATTTTTTGTGACTTCCATTTCTGTCCCGTCTGGAAATTTCCGCGTGCGTTTAAACTCCGCAAAATGAATGCACTGATTCATAATGTCCTCGCGCTTAATGTCCAATGCGGCGAGCATTTCAAGCGTTGAAAAGCCTTCCACCTCGGTCTTGATTTCCATCTGCTCATCATAAGCAGTGCAGATAATGCTAAATCTTTTCATAACGGCTCCTCCGTCTTTTTGGCATCAATGCCGATGCCCTGTAGTGTTACCTGTGCCCAGAGGTCTGCAAGCTGGTCGTTGCGGTACTCATTGTATTTGTCGGC
>JABLTS010006360.1_pt1 | contig 33185 bp, 17 predicted proteins | sample 7160081 | NCBI WGS metagenome assembly JABLTS01 (sample SAMN14651231, study PRJNA627086) | human gut metagenome | isolation source: feces | host: Homo sapiens | reverse complement strand
GTCTTTCATGCCATAGTCACCCTATCCGCCCCTGCGGGGCACCTTCCCCTAGAGGGGAAGGCTGCGATACGAGAATACCATCTTCTAAAAAAAGGCGGCAAGCCGCCACCTGAACCTTGAACCCTGAACCTTGAACCTTGAACCTTGAACCAAATGAAAGCAAAGTAAAAAGGGGCTGTGAAGAAATGAGAATTCATTTCTTCACAGCCCCTTTTTTATTTCCGATAGCTCATACGCTTTCTTGCGATCTTCTCAGCTTCACGTTCGGCTTCGCCCTGATTCGGGTGGGCTTCTTCGTCCATTTCATACTGCCACATGCGCGTGGGGACCATTTCGCCCTCGGGGCTGCTGGTGTAGCGCATGGACTTCGGCATGGTCTTTACGGTGGAGAGCGGGCTTGTGAAGCCGCGGCCGATGACGTCGGTGGTATTCATGATGAAGAGAAAGGCATGCGGATCGATTTCTTCGATGTAGTGACGGAGCTTCGTGATCTGTGTCAGATCGACGATGGCAAAGATGATGCGCTTATCCATGCCGGAAAAGGCGCCCTGCCCGTAGAGGAGGGTCGCACCGTGGTGAATGTTGCGGAGGATGGCGTCTGCGATCTCAAGAGGCTTGTCAGAAACGATGAAGGCGGCTTTCCGCTGGGCGAAGCCGATGACGAGACGGCTCGACAGGTTCGCATTGATGTACATCGCGATCAGGGTGCAGATGGCGAGCTCCAAGGCAAAGATCCAGGCACTGGCCATGACGATCAGGAAGTTCAGCGCAAAGACGACGTAGCCGATCTCCAGATTGAAGTATTTCTTCAGGATCGCGCCGATGACATCGAGGCCGCCGGTGTTGCTGTTGTAGCGGTAGAGGAGCCCCATGCCAAGGCCAAGGATGACGCCGCCTGCGATGGCAGAGACGAGCGGCTGTTTCACGGAGGACATGGCAGCAAGCGGTGCAGTGAGGTCGATGAAGACGGAGCAGAGCACGGTGCCTATGATGGTGATCAGGGTATAGAATTTCCCCATGAACTTCAGGGCAAGAAGAAGGATCGGGATGTTCAGGATGAGGTTTGCGATACCGATGGGAAAGCCCGTCAGGTAGTTCAGGATCATTGCGATGCCGGTGAGCCCGCCTGCGAGAAAATGATGGGGGACATAGAAGGCATTGATGCCGACGGAGTAGAGAAATGTCCCGACCACGGTGATGGCCAGGATGAAAAACAGCCGCTGCCAGAAAGTGGGGCTTCTGTAATCAGCCCCCAACGGGGTGTTCATGAGTGGGTCCTTTCTTTGAAACATGGAAGCACCAAGGGTGCTGTGAGAATATTTACATCATATTATATCACGGAGAGCAAGGAAACATGAGGCATGGCGCATAGATCAGAAGCACCGCGGAGCATCCATCGGGCGATGTCCGAATGTCTCTTAGCCACCAGCCACCAGTCCCTAGTCCCTCATCCCCAAAAAAACTTTTCTCAAAATTTTTTGACCCTGTCACTTGTGACAGGGTCAGAAGGAAGGATTTCCTGTATAATAGATACAGAATAGGCATCGTGTACCCTTTTTTCCAATGGAGGATCTTGCCATGAAACGTACTATACAATCGTTATCTCTCAGTCTTTTGACAGCCCTTCTTTTTTCAGGCAGCGTGAGTGCTGCGCCGGCCAAGCTCGATCCGACGGATCCGGCGGTGCAGAAGGTGACGGATCAGGCGTCGCGCATGAGCGAGACGAACCAGCAGGTGGCGTCGTATTATCAGAAGAGCCGCTACCGCACGCTGGATGCCGTGCATTCTTCGGAGGCGAAGGCCGAAGAGGGCGGGCTGGTCTTTGAAGTGAAGGAGATCCGTGTGACGCCGTCGAAATTTCTTTCCGCAGAGGAGATCCGGAGGGCCATCCATTTCAAAGGCGCAGGGCCTGCCACCGTGAAGGAGTTGACGGACATGGTGGCCCGCCTGAATGCGCTGTATCAGGAGAAGCATATCGTGACGGCGCAGGCCGTGCTACCGCCGCAGAAGGTACAGGACGGCGTGGTCTACATCCGTCTCATTGAAGGAAAATTCGGAAAGACGGTCGTCACGGGAAATCAGCGGATCTCCGAGAAGTCGCTCCTCTCGCGCATCCATGGAAAGACGGGCGAGCTGGTGGACGTGGACCGGCTCGAGGATGAGCTCCGCGTATATAATTCGACGAATACCTATCAGGTGCAGGCAGAGCTGGTGCCGGGAGAGGAGGAAGGGACCTCCGACCTCCACCTGCTGCTCAGGGAGCAGGAGAATCCGCTGACATCCTTTATTTTCACGGACAATGCGGGCCAGAAAGAGAGCGGTCGCTATCGCATCGGTGCGTATACGGAGTACCGCGGGATCGGCGGGCATGATGCGAGCCTCGCGGTGAGCCCGGTGTGGACGGAAGGCATCTGGGGCGGCTCGGTGATGTACGATACGCCATGGGGGCATCACGGGACGCGGGCGCAGATTTCCTACAGCAGAAATCTGGTGGATATCATCGACGGCGCCTTCAAGGACTATGACATGAAGGCCAATTCGAATGACGCGGCGATCTCCATCACGCACCCCGTGAATATCACGCCGCTTTCCCGTGTGGATGTCTTTCTGGAAGGCCATCGGAAATGGTCGGATACCACGTACTCCGGGATGGAGCTCTCGAATAGCGCAACGCGCACGGTGAAGGCCGGACTGTCAGCGCGGAGCTTCGATGAGAATGGGCTGTGGTTCTTCATGACCAGCGTCACCGGCTATGAGAGCGATGACCGCGTGAATGATAAGGATAACAACGGCTCATACTATAGCGCCTACCTCATGCGCCGGCAGAATCTCAAAAATGACCAGTACATGCTCTATCGTCTCTACGGCCAGTACACCGCCTTTACCTCGCTGCCCTCGACGGAGCAGTTCACGCTGGGCGGTATGGGGAGCGTCCGCGGATACAAGGAAAGTATCCTTTCGGGCGATAAAGGCTGGTTCGCCGGTATGGAGTACGGCTTCCCCATCAGCAGTGACCATCAGACCTGGCGAGGCTTCGTATTCCTCGATCACGGTGTCGCATATAACAATTTCAGCGTCAAAACAACCAAGGACTATATCACCAGTACCGGCCTCGGTCTGGAGTGCAGCAAGGGCGGCTGGTATGGCAAGGCCGTCCTTGGCATCCCGCTCAAGGATTCCGGCAATATCGGAGATGCATCGCCGAGAGTCCATTTCTACCTGCAGAGGAATGTGTGATTTTGAGGGACTGGGGACTAGTGACTGGTGACTAGGAGACGTCAGACTGTCAGACGTCAGATGTCAGACTGTCGCCTTCCCGTATCGTCATCCCGAGCGCAGCCCTCGATCTTTGTCATTCGCGTTCAGGCGGACGATGTTTGGAAAGCTCAATCGGGAAACCTTCGGGCATCGCCCTATTTATGCTTCGCGGCGCTTCCATATTTTTATGCGCCGCACCACCACTCCTCACTCCTAACTCCTCACTCCTAACTAGAGAGTACGAAGCTTTCAAACGGAATCAAAGGGCAGCACGTCCTACGGGCTAACCCTGAACCCATCAACCTATTTCCATGATCTTCTCACCAAAAGGAGGACCGTCTTATGAACAAAATATACAAAGTCGTATGGAATGCCACGCGCGGCTGCTATGTGGTCGCTTCGGAGCTGGTGAAGCCCCATCAGGGCAAGAAGAGTCCGCGCCGGGGGGGGGAACATCTTTTCCCGTGCAGGGACGGCGCTGCTCCTTGCCATCGCGGGCTGGGGCGCGGCTTGCAATTTCATCTATGCGGACGTGACAGTGGCGGATCAGAAGAACTATGGCAATACGGTCACGGTGAAGGATATCGCGTCGGGCGGCAAGCAGTATGACATCACGAACCAGCAGGTGAAGGGCGGCAGTGCCCTGAACAAGTTCGATAAATTCGGCATCACGCAGCACGATGTGGCGAATCTCCATATGGGAGAGGCGAATCACCAGATCAATGTCGTCAAGAACAAGATCGACATCGACGGTGTCGTGAATGCGATCAAGGATAACAAGATCGGCGGCGACGTGTATTTCTTCTCGAATGCAGGCATCGCTGTCGGCGCGAACGGTGTATTCAACGTGGGACGGCTGACGCTAGGGACGAATGCGGCGTATGGCGAAGCGCTCTATAACGGCTACTACATTGTGCCTTCTCAGTCGGGACCGGGTCAGGTCAATTTTGACCGGGACAAGGATTTTTATCAGAAATCACCGGCGGAGCGGGCGCGGCTTTTGAATGACAGCTCTCTGTGGGGCGGGAACACGGCAGGTGATGCCGGGATCTCTTTCGCGGGCAAAATCAACGCAAAGGACAGTGTGGTCATCGCTTCGGCAAAGAGTACGATCTCACAGACGGACGGCGTGATCCAGACGGGCGCCGTATTCCATCCCTATACGAAGGGTCAGTCGGCGGATACGTATCGTTCGTCCCTCGTGAATACGGCGGATATCGTGGATGCGACGGCGGCGATCCCAACGACGGACGGCATCGCGCTGGTCGCGAAGAAGGATATCACGCTGGCGGGCGAGGTCGCGTCTCATGGACGGAGTGTCAACATAGAGACGGGGGATAATCTCTCCGTCACCGGCACGGAGGCGAAGGCGAGCCGCATCACGTCCGGCGGCGGGGCGATCGCGCTGACGGCGTCTTCGCAGGATGCGAAGCTGCAGACGGATCCCGGTAAGGAGCCGGGTGATGGCATGATCTCCATCAAGGATGCGTACATCGACTCGTCGTCGGAGAAGAAGGACAGCGGCAAGATCGACATCACGGCGGTCAGAAATGTCATGGGCGTTTCCCGCATCGATGTGGATGATGCGACGATCACGGCCGAAGGAAAGAGCGGTCACAAGGCGGGGGATGTCTCCATCCATGCGACGGCGGCGACGAAGCTCTATGCCTGGGACATCGGCGACGGCGCGTATGCATTGGTGAAGATGGGACAGAAGAGCCGCGGTCGAAATACGATCAAGGGGGATAACGTAGACATTTCCGCTCGCGCCACGACATCGGGCGTCATCGGTGATGACCATGAGCTCTCTGATGCGGAGATCAAGGCGGGTATCGAGCGGGAAAAAGATCACAATGCCGTCTTGGGCCTCATCGAAGAGTACGGCGGCAATTTCCGCACGTTCGGCTCGGCGACGAAGACGTATGCCGAGGCGAATGTGGACATCGACAAGACGGATATCAAGGCTCTTGGAGATGGCACGGGCGCCGAGGGGCATGGCGATGTGAAGATCACGTCAGACGCAAAGTCGGATATCGCGCCGTTCAATGTGAATCTTGTTGGCATCGGGTTTAACGTGGGCATCGGCGACGTGAAGTCGTACGTCGATGTGGATGACAGCACGATCACTTCCGCGAAGGATACGACGCTCTCCGCGGAAGGCACGAATGCGGTCAAGATGAGCCTGATAGATTTCAGCGCAGTGCCGATGGGCGGGCTGTCGCTGGATTTTTCCTGGGCGCAGGTGAAGAGCGACATCGCGGCGAAGGTAGGCGAGAAGGCGAAGATCGTGAGCCAGGGGGATGTGGATATCAGTGCGAAATCCATCCGCTCGCTGGGCTCGAGTGCGTCGAACTGCGGGCAAACGCTGGGGCTCTCGGTCGGTCTCGGGATCTCTGATACGAAAGCGAGCGCGGATATGGCGGGCACGGTCTACGCGAAGGGCGATGTGTCGGTCAAAGCGGAGAATACGCTCTCTGAAAACGGCGGCGTCTATGCGGCGGATACGGTGACGGCATCGAGCATCGGCGGGGATACGGCGCTCAAGCCGACGACAGATCCGATCAAGGCAGACGTGGGAAAATTTTTCTCGAAACTGAAAAAAGCATTTACCGAAGAAGATAAGACAGGTCAGGCGGCAAAGGACCTTGACCTCGATAAAGCGGACAAGCCGGCGAAGCAGAAGAAACCATGGAACAAGATGGGAGCGAATGCGTCGACAGCGCTTCTTTTCAGTGACAATGATGCGACGGCGTCTGTGACGGGGAAGGTGCGCGGCATCGATGTGAGCGGGAATGCGAGTGACGCGGCGGGCGCAAAGTCGCTCACGGTCGATGCGCTGACGCTCTCTCGCAGCCATGCGGTCGTTGGTTCGTACCAGAATGATACAACGTCCAAGGATGAGACCACGAAGAAGGACAATACCATCACGGCGGCGATCTCTTATCTGGAACAAAGAAATCACGCGACCGCTTTCATCAGTGGCGACACGAAGACCAGCGGAGATACGACCGTCCATGCGAAGACGGTCATCCCCTGGCAGACGAGCTGGCAGAGCAGTGATCCCGTGGATCAGCTTTTGAATGTCTTCTTTAACTCGATCGATACGAATCCCGTCCTTCCCGATCTGGTGGACAGCTGGACGCAGGCGGCGGGAAATGGCGACAACGTGAATGGTGCGGCGTCCGTCTCCATCGTGAACTATGACAACAACGCCAAAGCGTATATTGGCAAGAAAGATGACACGCAGACGACGACGCCTGCAGTCGATGCCGCTGGAAACGTGAATGTCACGGGCGAGACGGACATCACGACAGTGAATCTGACAGGTACGATCCAGTCGTATCTGAGCGCGGCTCCGCTGAATCTCTGGAAAACGGCTTATAAAGATAAAGACAAAAAGTTGGCCTTCCAGGATATTTTCAATAGAAATGGCTGGACGATGGAAGGCGCATCCAAGGCAGGTGTCGGCGGCGCGGCGCTCTCCGTGCATCAGAAGAATAACGCAGAGGCCTATATCGATGACGGCGCAGTGGTCACGGCGAAGGGATCGGCAGATGTCAATGCGAAGGCACGCGCGCTCAATATCGCGATGGCCGCGGCAGGCGGCCCAGCGAAGTCGGTCGCTGTCGATGCGACGGTGGGCGTGAACCGTTTCGATAATACGACGAAGGCGCGCATCGGGGAGGCAATGGTCACAGCGAAGGATGTCTCCGTGACGGCAGAAGACCTCTCGAAGACCATTCAGGCGGCGGGCGCGATCGGCGTCAGCGGCGGCACAGGGATCGGTGCGTCCATCGCGTACAACCACATCAACCGTGATACGGAAGCCGCGATCTCGGGGAATGTCACGGCAGAGGACAATGTCAATGTCTCCGCGAAGAACACGGGCGAGATCATCGCAGCCTCTGTTGCGGGTGCGGTCGCCTATGACAATAAGAGTCCGGATGTGAAGAACAAGGCCGGCAGCACCGGCTTCCATGCGGTCGAAGACGGCGATGAAGACGGCATCGAGCTGGAAGATTTTGTCAATGATATGGATGATGCCGATGAAAATGCACCGCTCCTTGGTCAGGAAGTGGATCAGCATATTGCAAATGTCGCAAATCAGGACGGCGCGATGAAGGATAACGTGGCTGAGGCGAAGGGTGGTCTGGCAGCCGCAGCGAATGTGTCCGTGAACCGTATCATCGATACCGCGAAGGCGACCGTGACGAAACAAGACGGTGGGACTGCGCCCTCTGTCACGGCCGATGCGCTCCGTGTGAATGGTCTGAATGACAGTGCGATCTGCGCGACGTCGGCGGCTATTGGAGCCAATCTTCACGCCAATGCCGGAGCGGCGCTTGCGGGAAGCTTCATGTACAACTCCATCACGGCGGACAACGAAGCCTATGTGGATGGGGCGACGCTCACCCTCAGCGGCAATGAAGGAAAAGACAAGGACGGGAAGGACATCGATGAATCCCTCACCGTCCGTGCGGAGAATGATGCGACGATCCTGAACATCGCGGCGAGCGGCAGCGGTGCGACGAAGGGCTTCTCCGGTGCAGGGCAGATCAGCCTGAACTGGGTGGATGACAAGACGGATGCGCATGTGAAGGACAGCACGGTGAAGGCGCAGGAAGCCACCACCATCGAAGCGAAGGACAAGGGACAGATCGACTCGTACACAGGGGCGGTGTCTGTTTCCACGGGCTCTTCCGCGGTCGGCGCAGCCATCGGTGTGAACCTCATCGAAGGGGATACGAAGGCGTATCTGGAAAACAGTGAAGTGGCTGGGACAGCGAAAGGAGAAAAGGCGGGCAAGCTCGCCGTCACTGCGGATGAAGCGAGCCAGATCACGTCCATCATCGCATCCGGCGCGCTAGCGGATAAGGCGGCGATCGCCTTCTCAGCAAGCGGGAACTGGATCCATACGACGACGGATGCCCATGTGGATAGTGACAAAGCGATGAAGACAGGGGCGCTCACCATCGATGCCGGAAATCACAGCAATGCGACGATCGGCGTCGGTACGGGCGCGATCTCGAATACGGCCGTCGGTGCGTCGGTCGCAGTCATGGTGAACGACTCGGACGTCAAGGCGTCGCTCTCTGGCGATGCAAAGAAAGAAAAGACCATCGAGGCAGACGGCATCTCTGTCAAGGCGGACAATGCATACAATGGGTCGGCGAAGGACAGCGATAGTGATAGTACGGCGAAGACCGTCGCGGTGGGCTTTGCGGCAGGCGCGGCGAAATTCGCCGGTTCCGGCTCGGTCACGGTGAATGTCATTTCCCAGAAGGCCGATGCATCGATCGGCAAGGGAAACTATCAGGCAGGAAATCAGGGCGTTGACGTAGAAGCGAAGAATACAGCGCGCCTCTTCGGCTTGGCCGGCGGCCTAGGGATCAACCTGGGCGGCACGGGCATCGGCGCGGCGGCTGACGTGCAGACGTACAAGGGGCATACCTATGCGTCCATCGAAGACGGTGCGAAGCTCTCGAAGGCATCTTCTGTCCGCGTGAATGCCGAGTCGGAAGAGGACCTGACCTCTGTTGCGGCGACGATCGCGACGGGGGATACATTTGCCGGCGCCGGGGCAGCCGGACTCCATGTGATTTCGACGGATACGAAAGCGTATATCGGAAATCAAGAGGACAAAGATGTTACGGACGCAGGCAAGGCCGAGCTCACAGAGGCGGGCGCTGTCTCCGTGACGGCGAAGGATACGACAAAGCTCACAACGTCCGGCGGCAGCGGGGCAGTGAGCGGGACGGCGGCCGGGGGCCTCTCCGCGGCGGTCGAAGTGGTGCAGAAGAAGGCTTCTGCCTATGTAGGAAATCACGCGAGCATTGGCGGGGAAAGCCTCACTGTACAGGCGGAGAATACCAGTGACTCGACGACAGCGGCGGCAGGTCTTGGCGTCGGCGGTACGGCGGGTGTCGCAGGCGCGGCTTCTGAGACTTTTGTCACGCATACGACAGACGCTCATGTAGGCAGGGCGGCGAATGTCACCACCTCGGGCGATGCGGACGTGAAGGCGGTTTCCTCCTTCAAGCAGGGCGCCGGTGCCGGCGGCGTCGGTGGTAGCGGTACAGTGGGCATCGGGCTGGCAAACTCGACCGTCTCGATGAGCGCGGATACGAAGGCGCATGTCGATGGCGGTGCGAAGGTCACGGGGAAGAATGTCCGCGTCGCAGCAGATCATACGACAGATATCACCTATGCGACCATCGCGGGCGGCCTTGCAGGCACCGCGGCCATCAATGGCGCGGTCGGCGTGAATGTGCTGGATACGAAGACCAAAGCGTATACGGAAGACAATACCGAGCTCACTGCCACAGGCACGGCTGATACAGATGGGATCGACATCACGGCGTCGGATGCGACGAAACTTCATGGCGGCAACGGCGGCGCATCCATCGGCGCGGCGGGCGGCGGTGCAGGACTGGCTCTCTCCGTGATGAATCTCACGAAAGACACAGAAGCCTATGCAGGCAAGGCGGCCAAGCTGGATGCCAAAGGCCAGATTTCTTTGGCTGCCCAGAACAGCGAAGACATTTTCAATCTGTCCCTGCAGGCGGCGGGCGGCTCTTATGCCGGCCTTGCGGGTGCGACGAATGTGATGAACCTCACCGCGATCACGAAGGCATACACGGATACGGGCGTGGAGATCAACCAGAAGGCCGGCTACGGCAAGGATGGCTCGAAGGATGTCTCGCTCACGGCGACGCATGAAGTCAAGGAAATGAAGAACACCGTCACCGCGGCGTCCGGCTCCGGCGGTGCGTCGGTCGGCGCAGCCGTCGATGTGGGAAATATCAAGACGCAGACGAATGCCTTCCTCGGCGATGGAAACAAGGTCGCAGCGGGCGGCAGCGTGACCGTCGAAGCGAAAGACAATATGCATGACATCATGTCGAATGCGATCTCGGCCGCCATCGGTTTTGTAGGGCTTTCGGGCAGTATCTCTGTCTACAACGTCGGCAGTACGATGTCTCCGGAAGACCAGAAGACGCTATCGGGCCAGACGAGTGAGAATGGCGAGACCGTCGGCTTCGACAGCTGGGTGAATGAGGAACTCGCGAAGATCAACGAAGGCACGGGCAAAGCGGTCGGTGCCTATGACACGGCATCGCTGGATGAAGTGAAATCGAGCCTTGGCAAGACTTTTGCGTCTGAGGCGCCGAGCAGTGCGGGCGAGAAAGGCACGCTCGCAAAGATCGGAAGTGGCTCTGTCATCGCCGCGGCGGGCGATGTCAAAGTCCATGCGGACGACACGCTCTCTGCACAGAACATCATGGGCAGTCTCTCGGGCAGCGCGGCGGCGAGTGCCGGTGCGTCCGTCAGCGTACTGAATACGGATACGCAGACGAAAGCGCTCGTGGATAAGGCGGCGACGGTGACGGCAGGAAAGGATCTTGCCATTTCTGCGAAGGCTGCGCACGACTTTGATGAATATATCACGGGGGCTTCCGTCTCCGGCGGCGTGGCCGGGCAGGGGACGGTCGGGACATGGACGGACAAGAGTACCGTCTCGGCACTTCTTGGCGACACGAATGCCGTCCATGCGAAGAATATTTCCATCACTTCAGACAATGACCGCACGCTTGACGCGTATGTGGCAGGGGCATCGGTGGCACTTTGCGCACTGAATGGCGCTGTCGTCACTGCGAATGTCACCGGCTCTTCGGAGGCGGGCATCGGAGACGATGAAGGCAAGTACGCGGGCGATGTGAAGGCGGATCAGGCTCTCACCGTCTCTTCGGGCGCGAAGACAACGATGGATGCGAAAGCATTCGGCGCAGCGGCAGGCATTTTCGGCGGCACAGGAACGGGCGCAGACCTTTCATCTGCGGTCGACGTCCTGACGAAAGTCGGGAAGAACGCCAAGCTCACTGCGCAGTCGATGACCCTTACGGCGGAAAATACGCCGAAGCTCTCGGCACTCGCGACCTCGGCAGGCGTCGGCATCGGCGGCGTGGGAGCGACCGTGGCAGAGATCGACTCCAAAGATACCTCGCGTGTCACCATCGCTGACGGGGCGTCGCTCACGGCCGCGGACAAGCTCATCGCCCGCGCGGTGATGCATCAGCCGACGGATGATTACAATGCCTATGCGCATGCCATCGCCGGAAGCGGCGGCGTCATCGCAGGATCTGTGGCGGTCGTAGGGATCGGCATGGAGAATACCACAGAGACCGCGATCGGGAAGGATGTCAAGATCAAGGCAGGCCGCGCGGAGATCACCGCAGATCATAAAGACAGAGGGAACTATGAGATCGAGTCTATCGCGGCCGGCGGATACAGCGGCACCGGGGCGGATACGAGGTACACCGTGGACTCCACTTCGAAGGTCACCGTCGGTGACGGTACGACCGTGACGACGGATCGGGAGACGGCCATCCGCGCGGACAATGTGAGTGAAAAGGCGTGGAAAGACGGCTCGGAAAAGGAGAATGCCACTTCTGGTGGTGCGGCGCTCGACTCCGGGAATGGCGTTGTGAGTGTGACGAAGATCACCCACACCACGGAAGCGAATCTCGGGAAAGTCACCCTGCAGGCGAGCGCTTCTGACCTTACGGCGGAAGAAAAGGCCGCGGGGAAGACCCTGCATGACAAGAAAGCCATCACCATCGACGCCGCGAGCCGCGTCAAAGCGCATGATAACAATGCCTTGTCGACCGGTGCCGCCGTCGGTGCAGCGCACGTGAAGGAGACGCTCACGGTGAATGCGGAAACGAGCGCGACTGTCGCGGACGGCGCAAGCCTCAAAGCCGGCGAGACAGAGAAGGCGAACGAGAAGAACAAGAGCTGGGAAGGAAAGACGGAAGGCGCCTCGTATGATGGCTCGTACAAGGGCGGTACGATCGCCATCGGCACAAGAAATGATGCGGATCTCTACAGCACGACGTTGGTCGATGTCTTCGGCTTGGCGGGCTATGCGGGCTCAGAAAATGACGTCACCTACACGGGCAAGACGAATACCACATTCGGCGCGGCCGCGGAAACGGCGAAGGGGGATATTTCCCTTGCGGCAGGCCGTGACAGCGCGGGCGAGACAGGCACGATCAGCGTCAGTGCGCACAGCGACATCCTGAATGCGACGGCGATCCCGATCTCCATCCAGAAGGATCCCTATGCGAAAGCGGACAGCCAGGCGAACCTCACCGTCACGAATAGCGCGGATATGAAGAGCGACCGGGACATCCTCCTCAAGGCGAAGGCGGGCGCGGTATCCGCCTCTGGCACCGGCGAGGTGAAGGACTGGGTGAATGCCATCGAAGGCGCCTTCGGCTCGGACGGCAGTCAGATCGGGAAGAAGGAGATCGTAAAATCCGCCGATGTCACCATGAACGGCGAGGCGGAGACGGGCATCCATCGCAAGAAATCCATGACCATCGGTGGGACGAATAAGGATGGGACATGGACGACCAAGGTCACGAGCGATGGCGACCTCTCTTACACCTATGGCGGCTCGAAGCCGGCCGGCTCGGAGCTCTATGACCAGCTCCACGAGCTGCAGCAGAAGCTCATCGACTATGCGGCCGACCCCTCGGCGAAGGCCGCGTATGAAGCGGAGATCAAATTCCTTGAGCAGAAGATGGCGGCAGAGGGCCTCGGGTATTTCGACAAGGGTGGTCGCTTCGTAGAGGCGCCGCTCTCCAGCACCTCGGAGCTGGACGATGCCAAGGAAATGAAGAAGCAGGCGGATAAGCAGCTGCCGGCGATAAAGACGGCCTATGAGGAAAAGATCCAAAAGACGCAGGGTCAGATCGATAGCTTGACGGCTGTCACAACGCGCAAGACGGCGTATGACCGTGCGGCCCAGTCGGCAGCCGATGCCCAGCGTGCGCTCACTGCCGCCCGGGCCGCAGAAGAAACGGCGAAGACGGCAGTGGAAGCATTGGCGCAGGCAGCGGGTCAGACTCTGGATGAATATATGAAGGCAAATCCTACGCAAAGCGACGTCCTCACCTACCAGCAGGCCAGCAAGGATAGAGCGGAAGCGGGATCTGCCATGACGAGTGCGGAAACGGCAAAGGGTAGCGCCGAAACGGCATACACCGGTGCAGTCAACAGCTACAACACCGCCTACAGCGATACGATCCCGGAAGATCCTTCGCAGTACAGTGAGACGGACATCCAAGCGAAGCAGAATGAATTGACCGCACAGAAGAAGCAGCAGGAGGCGGAAAAGGAGGTCCGCGTCGACAACTACGAAAGGATCAATACCCAGATCGAGCTGACAGAGGATTTCTTCAGCAATAATGGCACGGAGAAGGGCGGCAAGTTCTTCGATGCCAATGGCAATGAAGTCGAAGGCGGCAAGGTCATGAAGGACGGCAAGGAATACTACCTCCTCCACAGAGAGATCTACCAGCAGATGACGCATGATTTCCTCGTGGGCGATGTCACCGCGCAGCTCGGGGATATCGTCTTCGAAGGGGATAATGTCTCCGGCGCGGGCACGCTCAAGGCGGGCGGCGATGCGGAAGTGAAGATCACGAATGATTCGCCGAATCATCTGGTGATGGGAGATATCCACGTCGTCGGCAGCCAGGGCACGGCAGGCGCCGGCCAGGGCGGTACGATTTATTTCAACAGCACCGAGATCAAGGGGGACAGCGCAGAGGCGATCCGGGCGGCGATCAAGAAAGAGAACAAGGACGCGGGGAAGAACGTTTCCTTTGCGGCCGAGACGCGCTACCAGACCGGCGGGCCTTCTGTCACCATCGAGAACAATTTCCGTCCGAAGGCGTATGTGGACGGCGACCATGCGCCGTACTACGCCGCACCGAGTGTCGATCTCAAGGGCTATATCTACAATCCGCGCGGCACGGTCACCGTCATGAGTGCGAATGGCGACGTGTACAATAAGGGCACGATCTACGCGGGCAGCGTGAATATGACCGTGTCGAACGGGGATTTCATCCAGACCTATGATGCGAGCAGCGCGGGAACGCGGTCCAGCATTTCCAGCGTCGGCGGGAATCCGCTCGATGACACGGGCGGTCTCTACAATGTCGATGAAAACGGCAAGGCGAATGAGAAGCTCGGCAACGGCATTCTGGCAAATGGCAATGTCTTCATTTCCGCGCGCTATGTGAATATCAATTCCAAGATCCAGAGCGGCGTTCCGGATCACGCGATCACCATCCCGAAGGAGTACAAGCTCTTCTACATGGATGGCAGCACGAAGGTCGATGTGACGAATGCAGCGACGGTGCCATCCGGCGCGAAGATCCTCGTCGCGGACAAAGCAGGGAAGGAGATCGAGGGGGTATCCTATGACAGGGCGAATGACCGCTTCGTCATCAGCGATGTGGAAGTCCACGGCGGACACGTCTCCATCGTCGGTACTATCCTCAATACGACCAATGACACAAACAAAGCCCGCATCGAAGCCCTCGACGGCTACGGTACGATCCAGGTGAAGAATGACTCGGACAAGAACATCGAGCTCAAGACCCTCTCTACGGGCGGCGGGATCGAAGGAAAGATCGAGATCACGGATCTGGATCGCTCGAGCGGGAAAATCACAAGAAAGACCACCTACACCCGAAAGGATGGGGTGATCAGGCAGAGCGTCCAGACTTATACGGATGGAGCTCCGACAGGGGATCCGGCGATCTCCACCTTCACGAATGCCAAAGACGCGAAATATCAGACGACGAAGGGCTCGTACTATACCGTGCAGACGGGACAGGACAGCAGTACCACGACCACCTATGAACTGCATGACACCCGCCTTGACTGGTGGGGGATCGATGACAAGGCTCCGACGAGCGCAGAAATGCTGGCGCGGGGCGGTACCGTGACCGACTTCTCGCAGGGCGCTGTCCGCACGCTGCAGGGCGGTGCCTTCGTCTCCGGCTACAACAAGGTCGATGGGACGAAGACGGACGGTACATACGTGACGACGGACAAGCAGTTCACGGCAGCAGAGCCGACCTCTATATTCACGAAAAAAGAGGAACGTCTCTGGTATACGCTGGGACTTGCGAAGAAATTCGATTACAAACTGGTCGAGACCACGTATGATACGAAGGTGACCCAGTATTCCCTCCAGTCGGACTACGATGTGGGCATCGGCTTTGGCGGCTCGGAAAATGGCGGCACGCTCACGGTCGATGGCGGCAGCCATGACGTCCTCATCAATGGCACGCTCTCCAATGGCCGCGGCGCTTCGACACTCTCGGGCGGCAGCCTTACGCAGGGCGACCTCGGCTATGTCGATACCGGAAGCCTTCATATGACTGCGACCGGAAGCGTCGGCAGCGCGGGGCAGGCGATCAAGACCAGCGCAGACACCGTCTCCGGCAGCGCAGGCGGCGACTTCGCCGTCAATGTCAAAGGGAATGTCACCCTGGGGGCGGTATCGGCGGGCAAGATCGCTGATATCACGGCCGAGGACGGCATCGCGCAGGCAGCGGGAGAGACGCTCTCGGCAAGCCGCGTGAACCTTGATGCAGGCAGCGGCGCCATCAGCGGCGCATTTGGCGCACTCTCGATCGTAACGAAGCAAGGGAGCGGCGAGGCCTATGGTCTCAAAGCGGCGGCGGATGGAAATATCGCTATCACGAACAAGGGCGGCGATCTCTATCTCGACAGCGTCACCTCGAAGCATGGCGATGTCACCCTGACGACAGACGGCAGCTTCATTGACAACAATTTCACCGATGTGGCGAATGAAAATGCGAAGGCAAAGCTCGACGCCTGGTCGAAGGCTCGGGTCCTGGAAGGCAGCGAGGCGACGATCTCGAAACAGAAATCTCTCCTCATCGCCAAAGTACAAGGCAAGTACAATGAGTACCAGACCCTTTCTGCTTACGTGAAGAACGGGAAGTACACTTTGGACGACACCGCGAAGGCGGCACTTGCGAAAAATGGCGTCACTGACATCGATGCGTATATAGCTGAGAAACAGGCGCGCTACGATGAGCTCGCTCAGACCGTCGGCACTTGGAAGAAAGCGGACGTCGAAGCCTATACGAAGGAGATCGAGGGAAGTACAGACAAGACGCTCTACGGCAATGCCGCGCTTACTGCGGAGAACCTGACATCGGATAAGTACCTCACCGCAGAAGAAAAGAAAGAAGTCCTCGTCGGCTCGGCAAAGTCCGCGCAGGATCTCCTCGTCACCTTCTCCGGCGGCAGCATCAAAGAGGGCATCACCGATACCCAGACCACGAAGAAGGAAATCGCGCATGTCACGGGGCAGAATGTCACCCTGACAGCGCTTGGCGGCAAAGTGGAAAATGGCAAGTACGTGAGCGGCATCGGACACAAGGAAAACGGACAGGTGATCGACCTCTCGACGAAGGAGAAGATCGAGAGCCTGACGACAGACCAGCTGATCGCCCTGGCGTCTGCAGAGCGCGGGGATTTCAAAGTCAATGGCAAGACCGTCACCGTCAGCTCCATCCGCTCCATTGAGACGAATGCGGACGGGAAACTCACCGCGAAAGCAGAGAATGGCGCCATCTACCTCACCAGCGATACCGGCGTGAAGGAAGGCAGCGAACTCCTCTCCGGCGGCGAGCTCCGCGTGAAGGGGACGGGCGACCTCAAAAATGTCACCGTGGGTGCGAAGGACCAGATCGTTCTTGAATCCGGCGAAGGGGAGATCTCCGGCGTCACCATCCAAGAAGGCGGCACCCTCACTGCCCGCGCCAAGAAAGGCGTCTCTCTTTCGAAAGACGGCAACCTCGTCATCAACACCGTCTACGCCTCCGATGGGGACGTGGTACTTGACCTCAAGGGCCACAGCCTCCTTGCCGAAGACGGCCATGATGCAGATGAGGAAATGGGCACCACCTACACGAATGTGGAAGGTGCGAATATTTCCATCGAAAACGTGGCAAATGTCAAAGGCGAGGGCAAAGGACAGTCTCTCGGCATGAAAGTGACCGGCAAAAAAGCCGAAGACGGCAGTATGGTGCCGGGCAGCATCCGTTTCCAAGCGACAGGCGACGCCGACATCACCCTCTTCGGAGAAGCGGCATCGGATGAGACTTCCATCGAGGCAGAAAATACCGCCATCACCAACCACGGCAAGATCTCGAAGGGCAGCTACAAGGCAAGAAAAGCCCTCCACGTCTATAATGCGAATGATAGCACCATCACTGGCGGCACCTTCATAGGCGCAGATACCACCCTGACGAATGAAGGAACCGTCGAGAACGGCACCTATACCGCAGAGACTGGTGCGATGACCGTCACAAACAGCGGCAAGCTGTCTTCCGGCACGTACACCGCGAAAGCGGGAACGATGGACATCACGAATGAAGGAACCATCGAGAACGGCACCTTTACCGCAGGCGGTGCGCTCACGTATGACGGAAGCGCTGATTCGACAGTGACTGAAACGACGATGACCGGCGCGTCGGTGGACATCACCAACGCGGGCACGCTCACCAATGGCAGCTATACCGCAGAGACGGGAGCGATGGGCATCACGAATGAAGGAACCATCAAAAACGGTACCTTTACCGCCCGCGGTGACCTCACCTACACGGACAGCGAAAATGCGTCCCTTTCGGGTAGCGATTTCACTTCGGAAGAAGGAAACGTGAAGGTCACCGCCAAGGGACAGCTCGCCCTCAAGAAACTTAGCGCAAAGAAGAGCGCGACCGTCGATGCAGATCACGATGTCACGCTCACCGAAGCAGAAGCAGGCAAGCTTGCTGTTTCGTCCGGCGGCAGTGTAAACGCGGGAACGCTCACGGCTACGACAGGCGATGCGTCTGTCACTGCAAAGAAAGACGTGACGATCGGCACGCTGACCGCAGAAGCTGGCAGCGCGACGATCGAAGCGACCGAAGGCAAACTTGACGTGACTACGCTGAATGCGAAGAAACACGCAGAACTCACCAGCGGCAGTGACATGGTCCTCCATGCGGCTGAGGCTGGCGGCAAGCTCACTGCGGACGCAGGAGGCAGTATTTCCGTGAAGGGAACGGATGCGAAGATCGCTGCCGCAGACATCACGATGCGTGCGGGAGAAGACATCCGCATCACGGATCGTTCGCCGGTCGGAAAGCTGCACGGTGTGGATACGAACACGCCGGCAGGGTCGACCACCGGCAGCGGTGCGGCAGGCAGTCTTGTCACGGGCGAGGCGAAGCCGCATGATTTCGATGCGAGCGGAAAGGGCAGTGCGTTGCTCTCGCCTGCGGGCGGAAAGGTCACACTCTCTGCGAAGAAGGTGGAGATCGATACGCTGGCAAATGGCGAAGGCGGCACGGCAGACCTCACGATCTCTGCGGACAACATCGGTATCGATGATCTGGCAGGGACGGGCGCGCAGCATGTCACCATCCACGGCAAGGATGGACAGAGTCAGGCGCACTACGCAGGCATTCACTCCACAGCAGAAGGCGGCACTCTTGTGAAGGACAGCAAGGTCGAGCACCTGCATCTCACAGGCAGGGAGCCTCTCGGTCTTTCGAATACCGCGATCGGCGGAGACAGCCTCCTTGCGACGGATAAGATCCGTGTGACGATCCAGAAGAATCCGGGCAGCAGCCAGGCGGAGCATTTCGGAAAGCTCTCGCTCAGCGGCTATGATATTGCGACCGACCATGTCATGACGAGCGTCAAAGACGGCCTCACCGTGAACGGCGAGCGTTTCCCGGTGACGGCGGAAAACGTCATGAATGCGAGCCTCTATGAGGACCGCACGCTTGGCCGTGACGGACGGGAGAAGGAAGAAGAAACGGAGAAGGACAGCCCGTCTCTTTCCTTCGGCGCACCGAATGACAAGGAAGCATATGAAGTCGTGAAATAGGAGTTTTGCATTTAAAAACGAGCCTCTCATTTCGAGGGGCTCGTTTTTGTATTGGGTTCATGGTTCAGGTTGGCGGTGCGGCGCATAAAATATGGAAGCGCCGCGGAGTATAAATCATGGCGATGCCCGAAGGTTTCTTGATAGTAAGTTTCTCTCGTATCGTCAGCCTTCCCCTCGAGGGGAAGGTGCCCGAAGGGGCGGATAGGGCACAAGCGGGATGAAAGAGAGTGGAAAAATGCATCTCAAGTCGACGATTTATAAAAGCACCCGAGCGCCGCTCCGCGGTCCCCCTTCCCCATGCGGGTAATGTTATTAAGGGCATCTCTAAAAACCTCAAGTTTTCAAGTAGCCCTGAATCATTTATAATAAATATACAAAACTAAGGAGGTTTAGCTATGGGATTTGTACTTTTTGAAAAAGCAGCATGCTTGGATAAATTAACTGTATTCATATATTAAGCCCCATCTGAGATGGGGGACCCGGTGGAGCCGTAGCTTTGCCTAGAGTATAAAAAATCCTCCAGTGTTAGAATAAAGAGGGTCTAGAAAACCACTTTAGCTAACAAAGGAGGAGTCCAAATGGACAACAATAGTATAGCTCATACCAAATGGAATTGCACATATCATATCGTATTCATTCCCAAATATCGCAAGAAAGTATTCTACGGGCAAATGAGGAAAGATTTGGTTGAAATCATCCGAAAATTGTGCGAGATGAAGACAGTGGAACTGATCAAGGGAGCCACATGCGTGGATCATGTGCATCTGTATCTCGGGATACCGCCGAAGTTGAATATATCAAACGTAGTAGCCTATATCAAAGGGAAAAGTGCGTTAATGATATACGACCGACATCCCGAGATAAAAGCCAGATGGGGAGAACGGCATCTCTGGGCACGAGGCTATTATGTAGAAACCGTCGGGAATATCAACGAAGAAGTTATCAAGCGTTACATCTCAGAGCAAGAAGAAAGCGACAAGTTCGAGAAGTAAGTAAGACGAATAAGCGAAAGAGCCGCCATAGGCGGTTGTAAGTACAAAGACAGTTTACTAGACCTGCCATAGGCAGGTGTCAGTACAAAACCCCGGAGGGGTTCCAAATAAACCCCCATTTGAAATGGGGGTTGCTAACTAGATTAGGTGATCCATTGGAACGCTTGGATAAGGTTATTCCTTGGGAGATGTTCCGTCCCACGCTTTCTACTGCCCTAAATCGCACTGTTAATCCCAATGGTGGGAGACCTCCTTATGACATCATTCTGATGTTCAAAATACTTGTTTTGCAGCGCTTCTATAATCTGAGTGACGACCAGACCGAATATCAGATTAATGATAGAATGAGCTTTGGACGCTTTTTAGGCCTTTCCCTCGGTGATACTGTTCCTGATGCTAAAACAATCTGGCATTTTAGAGAACAACTGGTAAAAGCAAAGGCTATTGATGAATGCTTCCATCTTTTTGGACAGATGCTCGAAGACCAGGGGATCATTACCCACAAAGGAACCATCGTAGATGCTACTTTTGTAGACGCGCCTAGACAACGTAACAGTCGCAAAGATAATGCCAAGATAAAAAATGGTGAAATACCAGAAGAATGGAAAGACCCAAAGAATAAAAACAAGTTAGCTCAAAAAGACACAGAAGCTCGTTGGACCAAGAAAAATAATGAAACCCATTATGGCTATAAAAATCATGTAAAAATTGACGCTGAGAGCAAAATGATTACAGGTACTATAACAACACCGGCCAATGTTCATGACAGCCAGCCCCTTCCAAATCTCATTGATGAAAAGGATAGAGTTCTTTATGCAGATAGTGCGTATTCTGGCAAGCCAGTTCAAGATAAGTTACCTGCTAGTTTAGATTGCCAGATTCATGAAAAGGGCTATAAGAACCACCCCCCTCACAGACGAGCAGAAAGCATCCAATCGTATCAAATCCAGTACTCGTGTAAGAATTGAGCATGTATTTGGATTTATGACCAATAGCATGCACGGCATTACCCTGAGATGTATTGGATTTGCTAGAGCTTGCTTTAATAGCGGCTTAACGAATTTGGTATACAATTTATGCCGATATGAGTTTTTGTGCAGCACGCGACATGCGGCTGCTTGATTTAGCATGCCCAAAAGCAAGAAAAATCCCCTAAAATTGGGAGTTTTTAAGCATTTTGACAAGAAATGAGGTCAATGATGAGAATATTTATACACAGACTCTTGAAAAAATTCAATATTGCGAATATGGGGAATTTGTAAGGGTGTTTTTAGAGATTCCCTTAAACCAATGACGTTTTCAAAATCTATCATTTGTGGATGATGGACTCGGAACATAAACCTTAAACCTGCAGTATATTCCATTTCATACGATAGGAAAAGTATAGCACATCCTACAACGAGGACCCAGGGATTGAAAAAAGCACACCGCTGACCTATTTCAGAGATGTGCTTTTTCATTGGCTCAAAAATTCACGGCCAAGTAGCTCACTTTTTCATTGCCATTCAGGAGTCATTTTCCAAATCGTCCATCGGATGTTTATATGGAGCTGCTTCAGGCCCACAATACAATCCATAAGAATCAACAATCCAGTATGTTCCATTATAAGGAACCCGACACCACTGATGGGTCCACTTATTATGATTCACATGCTCATAGTCAATACTTAGCATATTTAGACACAGCCCCACGGCACAAGTGGCCCCCTGACAAGACGCCTTTTTATTGATGAAAAAGCCATAGGCATCTAGGAAATGAGGTGCTGTATCCGAATACTCCATGCGATTATCAAAGAAATCTCGAAGTTCCTGTGCAATCCGTTTCATCTGTTCTTCCTGTGGAAGGCCCACTAAAGTTGCCACAAAAGGTTTTGCGGCCTCATAACATTCAGAAAGTTGTTCATCACTCAAATTCCAATGAAGCTGCTCATAATTGGCAAGTTCTGAAAGCGGAACCAGTCCATCCACATAACCTGGATCAGTACCACCAATTTTCCCATTATAAAAACCTTTGGGGATAATATTCGGATATTCCGTACTTTCTATCTTGCCTTGTTCCGTAACAGACGTTTCTCCACTTTCTACAATATGGATAAGTACATGATGCTGTGTCAACGAACCATCTTCATTGAATACGGTACAAGTAATGACCGCTTCCCCCGGCTTGGTAAATAAAATCTTGGTTGGTTCTGTATCATTACTCAGTAGCAATTCACAAACATCATGATTAGACGTCTCATATAAAACCTTAGGCACCTTCATAAAGAAACAGTCACCAGTTTGTACAGTGACTTCATCTGTTATTTCCCGTTCTTGTCCATGATACATAAATGCATCTACCGGACTTTCCAATAAAGGTATAACCAACATAGCAGCCATAGCCATGCCATAAGCTAACCACTTATTCATTAAAATTCCTCCTTTTTTACCTATATCCTATTTATCACGCCATTTGTATCCCTTTATAAATAGGCGGAATAATCCAATGACCATAGCTATCGATAATTCCCCATTTACCATTTTTCTTAATAGGTGCAAATCCATTTTTAAATCCACCTATTGCTATAGTTTGAACAATAGAATCTACATTTATATCATCAATAATTGCCCTCACTTTACCATTTTTATCGATAATTTGTAATTTTTCTGTATTCACAAAATCGCCCTTGTCATAGTCATAAAAAGTATTTAACCACGATACCTCTTCTAGGCCAAAGTGAATTTCACCAAGAAATGTAGAAATTTGTCCCATAGATGGTGGCAAGTAAGATTGATTACCTCTAGGAAGTTCAGAAAGTACACTACCCGTTGTTTGATCAACCAAAATAGCTACATCTTGTCGTTCAATCAATAAACGTGCTCCACCGCAAAAAGTGACACTATCATATTCCATCGGCACTACAGGAGTTCCATCATTCATACTAAACACGCCCACTTTCCCCGTTCGTATATCAAGTAATGCAATCAATCCAGTCTCTACATCCACTTCATTATTTCCCGCTACACGGAAATCCCCTGGGCCAATAATAAAATCGCCATTGGTATTTATAAAAGCTAGCCCTTCTTTTAAATCAACCATTTGCCCAAAATCAGTCCATGGATATACTATTTTCCCATTAAAAAATGATGTACTTCTTGTCATGTTTTGAAGCATATAGGGATCCATAAAAGCAGTTTCTGGCATAGGTAAATACCCTTTTTTCTTGTACTCTTTATCCGTTTCACGTTCCACAGCTTCTGTTTCTTCCTTGCTCTGTTTACGCAGCAAATTTCCTTTTAAATCAAACTCTAAGCCTTCTCCATCTTTTTTAGCAAAAATTTTTCTCTTATCACCAGAAAAAGCAATTACTTCGTAGCATTCCGGTTGCATGATATAATTTCCGTTTATATCAATAAGCCCCCAATGCCCCTTTAATCCAATTTCCGCATCAGTGGAGACCAATGCTAAAACGCCATGCGTTGCACCATAATGATAAGCTTCTATTTGCTGCTCATTAAACATTTCATGATGAAACCTTTGGTAATTCTCTGCTAATTCAGGAAAAAGTTTTTCCCCAATTAAATTTCCATGCTGATACATATCTGCATACGCAAATCCTGCTTCTTCTGTGGCAGTATTTATTTGAACATTTCCTAAAAGTGTTACAATAAATACACCAATAGTCATTAGTTTTTTTATATTCATTTCATTCTCACCAAGTCTCCTCGTTTTATACGATTTTGCCTTTTTATAATTTCACAGATAGAATAATTATTACGAACTTCCTTTATTTTTAGCTCACCAATGTCGTTTTCTTCCGCCCCAAGAACTTGGCCCGTCTTAGGCTGGATTAACGGTTCCCCTTCTGTATATACAACAAAAATATCACCAACTCGAATACCATTATCATTTCCTATATCTATATAGGCAATACTGTCATTTACATTGACTACATTCCCATTTAATGGGGTCATTTTATTAATCAATTTTAAAAACTTTTGACTAGCAGCATTAACAGCTTGATTAATAAGAATGTTTCCTTTTTTATCTTTTCCCTCAAAAATACCTTGTGTACTAGCCCCTTCTACCATTTCAGAAACTTTGATAATACCAGTACGATTATCTACAAAGCGAAAATGAAATTTTACTTTCCCTTTTGCCTTTCCAAAAATACTTCCGCTTCCAACAATGTTAGCTGAAATCACGTTTCCAATAACTGTATAATCAGCACCTGTTAAATGTCCAAATTCAATGGCAGTTTCTCCTGAAATTAGTCCTGTACTACTAAGAGCCATTTCTTTAAGCACCTTGTCTAATTGTATTCTCTCTGCCACATCAAATTTATTACTCTGTACCAAGGCTGTCACCATTTGTTCTTGAAAATCAACTGCTGCTTGGCGTTGCAATTGAGACCATCCATCATATTCAAGTTCTGTAACAGCTACTACTTTCTTCGCTGCTTCACATGAATTACAGAAAAGTCCCGATAAAATAATAAGTGCCACAAAAATGGCCGTACCGAATATCTTTTTCATATATCTCTCGTTCCTATAATGTAGTATTATCCTACTTCCCATTACGATACAAATGTGCTTCTTCTTCACTATATTTCAATGTTCCCCATTTGAGATAAACATACTTAGCTTCTACCCATCCGCACTTCTCATATCCCATATCTATGTGATACCAAAGTTCACCATCAACATTCAAAACACCAATCACATCAAAACCACTATTCTTTCTAAATTGTTCTTGTGGTATTTCATTTTCGCTAGGCTTTAATCGCCACCAAACATTTTCTAAAAGTACATAACCAATTTGCGGTGGTACTTTTGTTTCTCCTGGCATGATAGTTCTTTTTTCCGCCGTATCAGCCTGTGTAAAATCTAATTTCCCCACTAAAGAAAATTGATTGCTTTGTGGATCAGGAAACGTAGAAGTTACCATAATCGTTCCTTCCCATGGTTCTGCCAAAGGGTTCATAAGTTTCACATGATGCCGTCCCAAAGTTACATTGGGCACATAATATACATCTGTCTTTCTCCCTTTGGCTTTGGGATTTAATAAAATTCTTCCGTCCAATTCCACCACTGTCTTTTGTTCCACATAAAAATTAATAGCTCTAGTTTCTATTTGATATGCACTTTGCATCACTGGATGTATATCTGCAGCCATTCCTTCTATTGTTCCTAGTAATCCCACAGAACATATTACGCTTACGTGAAATAAAAGCCATCCCTTCATTTTCCGATTCATCATCAATCTCCTTATTCACAAAAAGCCGAAAGCAATAACCTGTCTGCTTTCGGCTTTTCTCTAATCTCCCTTTGTGCTCATTCACAGCAGAATACAGGTAACATTAGGTTTATAATAATACTTTTATCTGACTCGAACTGTCATAGCATTAAAACTGCTACTTTCTAAATCCAGATCCATATCGGTATTCCGTTGCAATAACTCAAACAAATTAGGAGCAGAGCCAGTATATTTAATACTTAACACACCACGTCCATTGGCATAGTTATTGAAATTGACACCATTTACTCCTGGAAGTGTTCCAAGCACATTTTTTACTCTGTTGATATCATTTACACTATTGGCAATAACTACAACTTCAAAGGCTTGGCGATTACCGCTATAATTATTCATGAGCTGCCCCACTAAGTAATTCCCCATCTTAGCACCGGCCTGAGCCAGTGCTTTTTTAGATGCAATGGATTCTGTGATATCTGCTCCTGAACCATATGCACCATCAGCTGCAATAATTTGCCCCGTACGAGCAATATACATTTTAGCTTCTACACGAGCACGACAGGAGACAATCCCTGTATTTGGTCTGCGATATCTTTGCTTTGGTAAAAATTGAGCTACATCACCAGCCCCTTCACTAAAGGCCTCCCCTACTACCAAAATATCAGCCTGCATAGATTGTGCTAAATCTCTTAACTGTTCCTGATTCATATACTGTGGCTGGTTGTAGTTATATCGTCTGTTGCTCATATCAATCATATTTTGAAAACCAGCTTCCAAAAATTTCTTGACCACGGCCGTTTCTCCTGCCGGATCAGGAATTCGATAGCGTAAATGCATCTCAGGGATCATGACTGCAATTTTGGCATCACGCATATTCACATCAGCTACCTTATGCTGCATGAGCTTACTCATTAGTTTAGAATCTGGCTGCGTATCTACATCCACTACAGCAGTCACCTGATACATACCATCAGCATTTTGAAAGCTGTTAATCACTCGGCAATTTTTAACATATCCTTCTGTAGTAGTATGAATTTCATCTCTAACCAATTCAAAATTATGAGTATCTGTTTCGGAATTAACCAAGCTCCCTGCAACTTGCTCAACGCCATTTCTCATCGCATCCCTTTCTGCTTCATTTTGGGTTGTACCATATCCATTCACAGTCACTTCCTGTGCCATAGACGTAGTTCCCGCCAATAAAAGACAAGCCAGGATTGCCCCCACTACTTTTCTCATTTATGGCCTCTCTTTGCTTTATCGCCGACTTTAATCTGACCTTTACCATTAGAGTATGTACAAATAGAATAATTTGATTTGACTTCCATAATTTTGACCATGCCCACATTATTTTCTTCTACTGCCATCAGTTCGTGAGTTACTGGATTCATAATAGGCTGGCCTTCACGATATACGATAAACTTTTCACCAACACGTACACCGTTATCAGAGCCAAGGTCTAAATACACCTGTGAATCCGTTACATGAGCCACATTCCCGGTCAGTGGATTTTTCTCATTAAGTAATTTAATGACTTCTTTTGCAGCATCATTGACAGCTTCACTAATACTAGCTGTTCCATCCAATCCACCAAGTTCTTTCGCTACAGTTTTAGAACCTCCTACGATTTCAGAAAAAATAATTTTACCAGTCCGATTGTCTACTAGACGAATATCAAACTTAGCAACGGCCTTCTTGCCACTATAAATAATATTATCAAAAGGCACAATTCTTGCATCTAAGAGACTTCCTGTTAGTGTATAATCGGCACCAGACAATTCCCCAAACTGAATTGCATTATCCTCAGAAATTAACCCAGTTGCACTAAGTCCCATTTCGGATAAAACTTCATCTAAACGATCTCTTTCTACTACATCATATTGCCCACTAGAAATCAAAACTCCAATCAGTTGACTTTCAAAATCTTTAGCAGCACGATCGCCATCGTATCCCATATTAGAATGAATACCTGGCAATGCAATAATTTTCTTAGCAGCATAAGAAGTATTTCCCAGCATACCAGTAAACAACATACATAATAACGCGGTAAAAATAACCAATACCTTTTTCATATGCTCTCCTCTACAGATTCTATTTATACCATTTAGATTTTCTGTGTAATCATAGTAAAAACGATTTGCTATGAGTTGCCAGCCGCAAACAACCAACAACTCATAACAGAAATAATTACTAACGGCAAATAGCTAATCATCAATGCCTAACTGTTTACCACCGTGGTCCTGGACCACCCGGGCCCCTATCCCCGGGTCTCGGGCCCGGTCTGTCTCCAGGTTGTGGTCTTGGCGGATCCTTCCTCTTGATTGGTGGACGCGGTTGTGGCCCCTTATCCCACTCTGGACGTGGCTGGGGTCTCGGTTCTGGTCTTGGTTGCGGACGTGGTTCTGGACGTGGTCCTCTATCCCAGCCCGGACGTGGTTGTGGTCTTGCAAGTAGGTGTAGTCAATAATATAACACGAGCCACAGTTTTTCTTTTAACACTCATAAAATACCTCCATCAATATTCCAAAACTACAGCATACTGTGTGCCAAAGCCACTCCTCTGATTTTCTGCCAAAATGCGATCCCCATCTTCTGGAGTTACAACGACATCACACTGGTGCTTAGTACGTTCTCTTAAACCAACTGCCTTAATAATAAGTGGACGTGCCCCTGCTCTAGACATACCATTTTCTGCACGATTCCATGCTTCTGCACCTTGTGCATAAGCTGCCACACCATGAGCCACCGCATAATCGGGATCAACATTATGTACACCATAAATAGCACGACCATTGGTATCAAAAATACCTGGGCAAAAGGTCCTTTCTAATGGCAAACCTTTTGCATCAATGATTAAGCCAGTATATCCCTGTCCATAAGACATATTTTTCTGTCCTGGAGTCACAGTAGTGGTTGTCGTGGTCGTAGTTGTTACAGAAGGTACTGTTGTATTTTCAACAGGTGCTACATAAGAAGAACTAGGAAGTGGCATTGGCTGTGGTTCATTATTTCCTACCACTGCACGAATAGCAACATCCCCTACACTACCAATACCATAAAGTGGTGCTGCCATAACTACATGATAAGTCCCATCTTTAAATTCTTCAGAAACAATTCTAGCTCCTGTAACTACCCCATTGATTTTGGTTTTAACCAAATCGCTAGTAACGATATAATTTTCCATTGTAGTCTCTGAATCTACCGAAATCCCTTTGATAGATTCCAAAAGATTTCTTTGTGCATCTACAATAGCAGCACGACGAGCCATTAATTTTCCTCGATTAATAGGCATTCCTGCCGGTACACTGCCAAATCCATCGGACTGAATCATTTCTGCTTCATCATACGCATTAGCTGTCATCCCAACAAAAGGAATACCAATTCCTGTTGGCATAATTCCTCCCAAACCACTCAAAGTGGCTACAACTGCTAAAGCTACTACCGCCTTTTTCATTTTCATTTGAAATCCTTCCTTTCTGCAGGTATACCAGATTCATTTTTATAACTTTCACCCAGTATCCTTCTATACATAACGAGAAATGGAGTAAAGAGATTTCGCCACAAAAGAATTTTTCCATTTCTATATTTTAAATTTCAATAGAAATGGCATTACTTTTATAAAAATCATATTTCATAAAAGTAATAGCAATTCTTTATAGTGTCTATAGGCATTATACATGTTTATAGCATGTTGTTCAATGTCTAAAGACATGATAATTTATTTTTAAAAGGGGGATTTCGTGATGGATATTGGAGCACGAATTAAATACTTCCGTACCAGAAATGGTATGAGCCAAGAAAAATTAGCTTGGGATGCTGGGATCAATCCAGCTTTTTTAGGTGAACTGGAACGAGGAAAAAAGAGTCCGACAGTTAAAACATTAGAGAAAATAGCCTGTGCTTTACATATCAATCTATATGAGCTTTTTATCGGTCCTGACAAGATTTCTTTAGAAGATAACATGCTATTGCAACAGATAACGCAACAACTTCGATTGCAACCTACAGACACCATTCAAAAAATTTCACTGATCATTCAAACCATACTAGACATAAAAAAATAACAAGCTCTTATCACTTTAGAGCTTGTTATTTTTTATTATCTATCTTTCGCATTAAATAATGTCTAAAGACATTATTTAATGAGTGATCATCATTTAGATTTTACTCTCCTATCTATGTCACCACTGCATAATCAAAAAACTCCTCCATAGAATATTTGATATGATCCCCCTAAAGCAGACAAGGTAAATAACCAAACTGCTTTAGGGGGATTTTTTTAATGGCCAAAAGGAAACATTCAGCAGATTGGATGCTTGCCAGAGTGAGAGAATATCTTTCCGGCAAAGGATCTTACCGACAAATCGCCAGAGCGAATGGGATATCCGTGCAGAGTCTTCGTGGCTGGGTAAGGAAATACGAGAAAAAGGGCGAGGCCTCTTTCATGGATAGAGCTGGGAACGCAAGCTACAGCAAGAAATTCACGGCAAGCTGCGTCCTTGCCGTGCTACGTGGCGAGGGCAGCGTTGACGACATCGTAGCAAAATACAACATTTCAAGCCGTTCCGTTCTCTGGCACTGGATGAAGCGGTATAATGACCATATAGAACTTAAGGACTACGATCCAAAACGGGAGGTCTATATGGCAGGAGCAAGAAAGAAAACATCGCTTTCCGAGCGCAAGGAGATTGTGGAGTATTGTCTATCGCATGGCAAGAACTACAAGGACACCGCCGCGCACTATGACGTTTCCTACAGTCAGGTATACGATTGGGTGAGAAAATACGTCGCTGACGGGGAAACTGGCCTTATTGACCGGCGCGGACATCATAAAACCGACGAAGAAGTTGACGAGATGGAACGCCTCCGGCGTGAGAACCAGCGCTTGAAACGGCAGCTTGAGGAACAGGAGAGGCTGGGCTATTTCTTAAAAAAATTGAAAGCCCTGGAAGGGAGGTGAAACTCGGCAGGCTGCGCCATGCCATAACCTATGAAGCAATCCAGCAGTACCACGCAGAAAAGGGCTGGGGCATTTGCTGGCTGTGTGGTCAGGTCGGTATTACGAGAGCATCCTATTATCAATGGCTGAAGCGAGATGTCCCAACAGCGGAAAAAGAAAACGAGATCATCGCCCAACTGATCCAAGAGTATGATGAACGATTCCACCTCATCCTGGGCTATCAGCGCATGACTGATTGGATCAATCGCCTGAACCACACGCATTACAGCAGGAACCGCATTCATCGACTCATGAAGGAGCTCAATATCCATTCCGTGATCCGGTGCAAGAAGGCAAAATACAGAAGGGCCACACCAGAAGCCACATCAGAGAACATTCTTCACAGGGTTTTCAGGCAGAACGACCGAACCAGAAGTGGGCAACGGACGTGACAGAATTCAAATGGTACGAAGGATCAGTCGTCAAAAAGCTCTATTTGAGCGCCATCCTCGATCTCTATGATCGGTCGATTGTCGCCTACGTCATAAGCGGACGCAATGACAATAAGCTGGTGTTTGACACATTTGAGCAGGCGATTCGCCAAAATCCGGATGCACACCCGCTGTTCCACAATGACAGGGGATTCCAGTATACCAGTAAAGCATTCCAGTTCAAGCTCTCGAAGCAGGGTATGGAGCAATCCATGTCCCGCGTTGGGCATTGCATCGACAATTGCCCAGTGGAAGGGTTCTGGGGAATTGTGAAGGCAGAAATGTATTTCCTGAACAAGTTCAGTAGCGGCGGCGAGCAGTTGCGTTCGGCCATCGACCAATACGTCCATTTTTACAATTACGAACGTTTTCAGGAGCGATTTGGAGTAAGGACGCCAATGGAAGTTCGCATAGCAGCTCTGCACGCGAAGACCCCGGAACAGTTCCCGATTACCGAGAACAAACGGATTCAGAAATACAAAGCGAAATTCGCGGCATAACAAAATGCCGCAAATCCCATGCTGATACTAAAACACCAACATGGAATTTACGGCTATAATTTTTTAGATATTTGCCATGTCTACCTTGACAGGGGCTGATCATGATGAGCGATAGCCTTTTTACATGAATCTCTATTCGTCTTTATAAGGAACGATGGAAGCGCAGTGTGCCATGACGGTGATGGTGTAGTCTTTCTTTCCTTCGTCTTCCATTTTCTTCTTGGCGATTTCCCATGCTTCCTCGACGGTAGCGACCGGGATCTGGTTGGTCTTCCGGATGGCTTCGAAGTTCTCCGGCTTGGTGACCAGGATGATGGTGTACTGGTGGGTCATGCAGAAGAGGTTGAATGCGACGAAGAACGGGATGGTGAAGTGTTCACGGAGAGCCTTTTCCATATCGGCTTCGGTGGCATACTTGAAGCTGTCGAGATAAGCGGCCGGTTCATAGATGTCAGAGGCTTCCATGATGGCGATGATGACGCCGCCTTTCTTGGTGACGACATCGGATGGATCGTAGCACTTGCTGCCCTGATAGAGGGAAACGTCTTTCGGATAGCCGCCGGCGCAGGCAAAGACGATATCGGCTTTGTCGGTGTAGGGGACTTTCTGGGTCTTGTAGACGAGCTTGGTGCCTTCGAGCCATGCTTCGTAGGGGTCACCGCCGACCATGCGGCAGATCTGGCCTTCGGAATTGATGACGGAGTGAACGAGGAAGGCTGGTTTTACCATGTCGGAGGCTTCCTGCATGTCGTCAGATACCGGGTTGTCATCGAGGAGGGTGGAGCGGGTCTTCGGATTGATGCCGGAGCCGAATTTTTCACCGAGAGCGTGGCAGTGGTTGATCTGGATGGTCTCATCTCCGGCAACGCCCGGGAGGATCAGCTTGCGGCCGCCGCCGTAGCCTGCGAAGAGGTGCGGGGTGATGCCGTCAACGACGATGATCTTATCTGCTTCGACGGCGTGCTTATTCAGCCAGACCGGAGTGCCTCTCTTGGTATCGCCGACATGGACGAGCTCGTCCATCTGCTTGCAGCGGTGCTGGTAGAGCTTCACGCGATGGGTCAGCTCTTCACCGACGACAGCGATGTCTTCTTCCGGGGTCTGTTCACGGTGGGTGCCCTGCGCGAAGAGGATGCAGATGTCATCATCCGGGATGCCGCCGCGGTTCAGTTCATTGACGATGTGGATGACGTACTGATCGGAATGGTTCCAGATGCGGGTGACGTCAGCGCAGACGATGCAGACCTTGTCGCCTTTGGAAACGACTTCGGTGAGCGGCTTGCTGCCGATCGGGTGACGCATACATTCCAGGGTAGCGGCTTCGACGTCGCAAGCCGGAGTCGGGGCGCCTTCGAGGATGTCGAGGATGTGTTCTTCCGGCAGGGAAACTTTCTGGGTGGTCTTGCCAAAGCCGAATTCAAATTCTTTTAATGCCATAGGGTTCCTCCTTATCACGAATCAGATGAGATTGTTTTTCTATTATAACACGATATTTATGTTTATTTCATCTCTAAAAAAGAGAAATGAAAATGGGTTCAAGGTTAGCCCATGGGGCGTCCTTTGATTGTGAATGAAAGCATTGCTTGAATGAGGAATGAAGGATTAGGAATTAGGAATGAAGGTGGCGGCTTCGCCGCGAATATATATGGGGCGATGCCCGATTAAGAATCATTCTCGCCCCTTCCTCTGGAAGGGGCAGACGAGCGAAGCGAGGCGGGGTTAGCATCCCCGCGTGTGAAAATACCGCTTCGAGAGCCAACCTCCGCCCCTTCGGGGCACCTCCTTCCAAAGGAAGGAGGGAGAAAAGAGGAGTGTGTTGACTGGTAATTAGGGCTCAAGGCTGAGGTGGCGGCTTCGCCGCATTTTAGATGACGGTATTCTCGTATCGTCAGCCTTCCCTTGCGAGTAATGCTATTAAGTTAAGCGGCAGAACGTTCTTGGCTCCCCATCGGGGGAGCTCCCCGAAGGGGTGAGGGGGCTACGTAGCGGTATTGCATG
>JABLTS010072780.1_pt1 | contig 33826 bp, 32 predicted proteins | sample 7160081 | NCBI WGS metagenome assembly JABLTS01 (sample SAMN14651231, study PRJNA627086) | human gut metagenome | isolation source: feces | host: Homo sapiens | reverse complement strand
TTAATAGTGCACGTACGGTATGATAAGGGGCTAGCCTAGTGATAGGTTAGCGTACTTTCTTCATAGTTATCTAATTTTTATTAAGATTTAGATGTAGTCCATTCGCTTGTATTTAAAATTTTAGTACAATGAACATTAGTACCTCTGTCAGTCCAAATAACAACAGGCATTTTTTCATCTTTCCAAGTGCTTTGATCATCGATATAACCATTTATAAACTCATCTTTAGTACTAGCTTCATGTGTAGCATTACATGGATGATAACTATCAAATTGAGCAGCAAAAGGTATTTTTGAAGCAATGTAATGTTTTCTATTATGATTATCATAATAATAAACGTTGTATTTATGACCTTCTTCGCCTGCATTACATTTAAAGTTATAAACTTTGTGATTATCTCCACATGCACTTACGAATTCATTTGCTACAAAGGTATCTACGACTGTCATAGGTCTTTCCCAATTTCTCATATTTCAATCCCTCCCTGATTCGAATTGTTATAATTATTATAAACCCTATAGCCTTCTCATGCAACCCTTCAGGGATATATTTTGAAAATACTATACAAAATATATAAAAATGTCTAGTATAATAAAACATAAATACACTGATGTATGAATAATTAATAAAATATCGTTACATAATTATCGCAAATACAATTAAATATAAATCAAATTAGGATAAATACAAATATATTTGATTAACTTATTTTAATGTATTTTCACCTTTCATTACTATTTTAATATCCGATAAATACATGAACATAAAACACATACATATATAATATCTATAAATCATATCTCTTACTACATCACCATTTTCCTTATTTCATTCTATTTTTTCTCTCAATCATATACCCTCTATACTTCTCATATCTTCTATATACAGCCTTATTTCTCTCCCTTATATTCTTATCCTCTTATCCCCATAAGTCCCTCTATATAGCTTATATAACTCATACAAGTAAAATCCTATTTTACTAGACAATATCAACCAAATATGGCATAATACATCACTGTACGAAAGGAAATGTAGACTATGATATCAACACATAATGTATCACTCAGATACGGAGATCGCGCTTTATTTGAAGATGTATCAGTTAAATTTACTGATGGAAATTGTTATGGGATTATTGGTGCAAATGGTGCTGGTAAATCCACATTCTTAAAAATATTATCAGGTGAAATAGAACCTAACAAAGGTGAAGTTATTATTGAACCTAATAAGAGATTATCTGTTTTAAAACAGGACCACTTTGCTTATGATGACAACAAAGTAGTAGAAACAGTCATCATGGGTAATAAGAGACTATTTGAAATCATGCAGGAAAAAGAAAAGTTATATGCTAAACCAGATTTCAATGATGAAGATGGTATTAAACTAGGAGAACTTGAAGGTGAGTTCGCAGACATGGATGGCTGGAATGCTGAAAGTGATGCTGAAATCATGCTAAATGGTTTAGGTATTACAACTGAATACCATGATATGTATATGAGAGACTTAGATGGTAATCAGAAAGTTAAAGTATTATTAGCCCAGGCTTTATTTGGAAACCCTGATATTCTTTTACTAGACGAACCTACCAACCATCTAGACTTAAAGAGTATCAGATGGTTAGAAAACTTCCTATTAAACTTTAAAAACACTGTCATTGTTGTATCACATGACCGTTATTTCTTAAACAAGGTATGTACACATATTGCTGATATTGATTACAGCCGTATTCAGCTATATGTAGGTAACTATGATTTCTGGTATGAATATTCTCAGATGCAGATCCAGCAGATGAAAGACCAGAACAAAAAAGCAGAAACTAAAAAGAAAGAATTAGAAGAGTTCATCGCTCGTTTTAGTGCCAACGCTTCTAAAGCAAAACAAGCTACTTCTCGTAAGAAGTTATTAGATAACCTAGAAATGACTGATATGAAACCATCACTTAGAAGATACCCATTCATCGGTTTCAAACCAGGTAGAGAAGTAGGGAACATTGTATTAAATGTTGAAAACTTAACTAAGGTTGTAGATGGACAAACACTTATTAATAATGTATCTTTCTCTATTCTTCCAAATGAAAAGGTTGCTTTTGTCGGTGACGATAAAGCAACTGAAGCATTCTTTAAAATCATCATGGGAGAAGACAAAGACTTTGAAGGTTCTTATAAATGGGGTATTACGACTACTCAGTCATATTTTCCTAAAGACAATTCAGCATTCTTTAACGATTGTGAATTATCTTTATTAGACTGGTTAAGACAGTTTACTGATGGTAGTATGTATGAACAGGAATTAAGAGGATGGTTAGGTAGAATGTTATTCTCTGGTGATGAAGCATTAAAGAAAGCGAATGTTTTATCAGGAGGAGAAAAGGTAAGATGTATGCTTGCGAAAATGATGATGCACGATGCAAACGTATTAATTTTTGATGAACCTACAAACCATCTTGATCTTGAATCTATCCAGGCACTAAACCAGGGCTTAATGAGATTCCCAGAAAATATTCTATTTACTTGTCATGACCACCAGTTTGTTCAGACAATCGCGAATAGAATTATCGAATTTACTGCAGAAGGTACAATTGACCGTCTATCTACATTCGATGAATATCTAGAATACAAGGACACACTTGAATCATAAGAGCGGATTAACCGCTCTTTTTTGCTTCTCAAGGCTAGTTTCTTATACGATGAGGATGTTAATGCCTGTATCATCCTATAAGGCTTAGAAAAGCTGATAATTATTTTCTAAATCTGAAACTTACTTATAAGCATAAAAGTATTATCGTAATACCTATAGAAAATAGGAGGATAACTTAATGGGTAAACTATTATTAACTGGTGTTGATGGAAACTTAGGTCAATTAGCTGCCGACGTATTGCTTACATTAGAACCAGTGGAAAACTTAATCTTTTGTGGTTATAATGAAGAATCACTAAAGAAATATGCTGAAAAGGGTGTAGAAATACACGTAACTAACTTTAATAATTCTGATGGATTAGTTGAAGCATTTAAAGGGGCTGATGCTCTTGCATTAATCTCTATGCCTTTTGTTGGTGTTAAAAGACAGAATGCGCATAAGAATGCTGTAGATGCAGCTAAAGCAGCAGGTGTTAAACAGATTATCTATACTTCTTTAGTTAATGCTGATGATGAAACAAACCCATCAGTAGAGAAGAAAGACCATATCTATACTGAAAAATATATTCAGGAAGTAGGTCTAGACTATCAGTTCATGAGAAACTCTCAATATGCTGAAGCAATGGTTACTAACTACTTTACTTATGCTCATATGAATGCACCACTTACAAATTCACAAGGTGATGGTTTAATGGCTTATATTTCTCGTAAAGACTGTGCTAAAGCATTAGCTTATGCATTACATAGATCTAATGAATTTCATCATAAAGTATGGAATATTAATGGCTTAGAACTAATGACTATTTCAACATTCTGTGCTATTGGTGATGTAAGTACAGGAAACCATGTACCATTTGTAAATGTCACTGATGAAGAAAATTATCAGATCTGGGATGCAATGGGTGTCCCTAGAACTACTGATGGCGTATTCCTAAAGGATTCAGAAGCACCTTTCTCTTCAGATGGCATGGTTACATTTGCACAGGCTATTAGAGAAGGTAAAATGGATATTCATACAAAAGACTTCACTGAACTAACAGGAGACACACCTATCTCTGTAAAATACATGTTTGATCATAATGAAGAATTCCAAATCGGTGAAAGACATTCTCAAGACAAATAAACTATACACTAGAGCGGATTAAACCGCTCTTTTTTCTTCTTAAGGCTAGGAAAATATATTATTGCTATTAGAATGAGATAATAGTATTGAACGCTTTATTAATAAAAGGCATAATATCAGTAAAGGGGGACAGAGGAATGAAGATATGTTTATTTGGAGTTTCTAACGTTGGAAAAACAACTGTGGGGAAATTACTTGCTGAACGTTTAGATATTAAGTTTGTCGATTTAGATGAAGAAGTGAAAAACCGCTTGAAAATGTCTCTTGAGGAATTTGTTAACACTGAGAATTTATGGTGGAGAGATCAGAAACGAGGAAGTATTATCAAGAAGATTATTAAAATGGAAGAAGATGTTGTCTTTGCAATTTCACCCATTTCTTATACTGAAAGCTTTAAAACAAGCATTATATCAGATGATAATTTACTGATTGAGTTGTACGATACTCCAGAGAATATTTTTTCGAGGCTTGTATTTAGTGATGAAAATGACGAGATCTATACTGATGATAATTACAAAAATGCGAATAAAGATTATTATATGAGAGAAATTCAAGCAGATCTTGATTGGTATGGAATGGTTAATGCTAAGATAGGGATACACAATCGTGTATTTGTTAATAACAATTCGCCGGAAGAAGTTGTGGATAGAATAATCATGGAGTATAGTTTGGAAAATGACGATTGTGGAAAGTAAAGGAGTTAGGTATTTTTTTCAATCATACAGAAAAAGACTTAGAATATCTAAAACCGGTTAGGAGGATTTTTTATGCCAGAGAAAATATATAGTTTTAATGGAAAAGATATTACTATGAATGTATGTATACAGATCAGAGATGTAGTGAAATTATTACAGGAACATTTTCAAAAATCAGTTTTGAAGAAGCTGTATTACGTTTCTATAAATCGGAAACATATAAGACGTTGCAGGAAACAGAAAATGGTCTATGGGCAGAGTCAGCGGAATATATAGCAGATAGATATTATGAAGAAACAACTGGCTAATATTCCGACACTGATAGAGAGGCTGAAGAAAATAGAAAAGTGAGTTTAAAAGAAAAGGCAAGAATGCATTTGATATCTTGGGTAATTCAAAATAACTAGGGGTTTCCTATATTTTATTTATCACGTAGTATGAGTGTAAATGGGAGCCTATTGTTTCAAGCTTATTAAGAGACTCAAGTCATAAAAATGCGAAGGTAATGCATAAAAACATCTACTAGTAAATTACAAGTTAGATTATAGAGCATATAAGGAATCCTTAACACACAGGATTCCTTTTAAAGTAGACTTGCTTCTTTTTCAAACTCCTCATAGCTACTTACAAAACGATAAGGTTCATACTCTCCATATGCAGTGGGTCTACTGATAGTAATAATTTCTATATCATATCTAAGTTTTTCTTGTATTCTATCTGCAAACTTTGCCATTTCTTCACCAGGCTCTGTCTGTAATGCAATACATCCAGGTTTATTCATTCTTTTCGCGATAAGATAACACATATATTTATACCTCCTGCTTTGATTCTACTATCTACATAATACAAACACAATAATGTTTTTCTTCTCTTGATAATCACTCATTCCAATAATAGAATACTCATAAAGGAGGCTCTTATGGATATTAATAATGCTTATGTAAGAGATGCTATTTTGTATTATACCATCCAACAATATTTCAATTGTAATGATAAGAAAACTAGTCAATTCATAGCACAACTAGACCACTTCAATTATAGAAGTGGTCTCATACATAATATTCCTTACTTATCCTTGCAATTACACGTATCAGAGAAGGATTTCTATCATACCTATCTAAGAGTCAAGGAGAGTTTTAAAACACTCCCAGAAGATGTCATATTAGTTAAAAAAGGCGATGAGATATATTCTAAACTATTAGCTGTGATTCCAACAGCACCACCATATTTATTTCTTAAAGGCAATGTATACTTATTAAATGAAAAGTCTGTCAGTGTAGTAGGGAGTAGAAATGCTTCTAAGGAAGCAATGAAAAAAACAGAAACACTTGTAAAAGCATTAGTAAAAAGAAATATAGTAGTCAACGCAGGACTTGCGAAAGGAATAGATACAATAACCCACCAAACAGCATTAACAAACAATGGAAGAACTATAGCTGTCATAGGAACACCTATTAACCAGTACTATCCTCAAGAAAACAAAAACCTTCAACTCACAATTGAAAAACATGGACTTGTTGTCTCACAGTTTCCACCCTGTAATAAAGTATACAAATGGAATTTTCCTACAAGAAATGCGACTATGAGTGGTATTTCTATTGCGACTATTATCATGGAAGCAGGAGAGAAAAGTGGGGCATTAAGACAAGCAGATCACTGTATAAAGCAAGGTAGAGACATCTTGATACCTTACTCATTACTACAATCTTCTCTCTTATGGCCTAGAAAGTATATACAAAAGGGAGCATATACTTTTAGGAACATAAAGGAAGTATTAGAACTATTGAATATGTAAATTAAAAGGAGAGCATATATGTGTATTGAAATAGAAAACTACAAACAACATGATTTATTCAATTACTTTGATTACAATCAAATTGATACTGATGCTGAAGATTTACTCAATACTCTCTTGAATAATCCAGAATACAATCTTAAGCTCAACAAAAGAAGAGTACCCGTAATGGAAATTGCGAAAGTATTAGGCTTTAATATCTATACTACAAAATTCAATGATTACCATATCCAAGCAACAATAGGCATATCAAATCTACTCATTGATAAATACAAAAGTGATAAGGTCATTATTTTAAGTAGTGAATATACTGATGAAGAGATTCTTTTCTCTTTGTGCTCTGAGTTAGCTCATTACATATATGATAGTAATCCTAATGATGAGTATTCTCATACATGTAGAATTAATGAACCTATTAATGATAAAGAATTAAGAGCCATTCGTTTTGCGGATGCTTTATTAATGCCTCTAACATCATTCAAAGAAGCATACAGTGAGTTGTCTCGCAATATTAATGATACAGAACTTCTTATTCATGCATTGTCTAATACATTTAATGCACCCCAAGTTGCAGTACAAAGACGTTCAAAACAAGTGATAAATACAAAGCTTTAAAGGATAATCAGATTCTTTATGAGTGTAAGCTTGAATAAGTCAGAGAAATCTGGCTTATTTTTTTATTGCAAGAATGTTCATGCTTCTATAAGTAGGAAGAGATAAAAACTAATATGCATTTTTATTAAGTAATCTTTACATATAAAGGGTATAGATAATATAGGACACTTATCTTGTATCTAGAAGAGAGTATTTTAATAATCCATGACAAAGAATTAAGCAGAGTATTACATTGCTTAAAAGAGTTTTAGACATAAATGTCAGTGAGAAAGGATGGTTATATGAGCAAAACAATTGAACAACTCATTGAAAGTTTAGATACAATACCATTTTTATTTGTTGGATCTGGATTATCAAGAAGATATTATAATTTACCTGATTGGATAGGATTGTTAAAAGTAATGGCTGCTAAATTAAATAAAGATTCATTTGCATTCCGTTCTTATGAAGATCGAGCATCTTTTGAAAATAGTCCATATGGTATTAATCCTAAAATAGCATCACTTATAGAAGAAGACTTTAACAAAGAGTGGTTTCGCAATCCTGAAATTAGAAGCTTAGATGGAGCTTATACTGAAAAGGTAGAGAACGGATGTTCTCCATTTAAGGCTGAACTGAGTTATTATCTAAAACAAAAATCAGTTTTATGCCCAGAATTAAAAGATGAAGTTACTTTATTGAACAATATTGCGAAAAAATCAATTGCTGGAATTATTACGACAAATTATGATTTGTTTTTTGAAACATATTTGTCTCAGTATACAATTTATATAGGCCAGCAAGCACTCTTATTTTCTCAATTACAAGGTATTGCAGAAGTTTATAAAATTCATGGTTCTCTAAATGATCCTCAATCTATAGTTATTAATGAAAAGGACTATAAAGAATTTAAAGAGAAACGTGAATACTTAGCTGCTAAGCTACTTACTATATTCATGGAGTATCCTATTATTTTCATGGGCTATTCTATTTCAGATTCTAATATTAGGGATATTTTAAGTTCTATAGTAAAATGCATGTCAAATGAACAGGTTAAATTACTGAAAAGAAGATTCATATTTATTGAATATGATGCAGAAATGGAAGGATATGAAATTGGTGAATCATCATTTGCATTTGAAGATAATAAAATGATTACAATGACAAAAATAACTCTATCTGACTATTCATTGATTTATAATGCAATCGGAAAAAAGAAAATGAAAATACCCGTTCGTTTACTGCGATTATTAAAAGATGAATTATATTTGTTCACATTATCAAATGAACCTACTGAAAATATTAAAGTAGCTGCAATTGATGATGATAGAGTTTCAAATGATGAATTAGTAATTTCTATAGGCACAACAGAAACAATTAGCTTAATTGGTTTAAAAGGTATATCTGCAGATCAATGGTATAGAAATATTGTGATGCATGATCTCAGATATAATATCGAAGATTTATTAGATTATGCACCAACACTAGCAAAACAAGTTTCGGGTAAATTACCTATTAATTCTTTATATGAGGATAAATACAAGAAAATAGAAGGGATTGATAAGTTGCTTGTAAATGATTTTGAGGAAATAATATCTAATACAATAAAAAGAGATCGAAGTAAACATCCTCAAATCAATATAGAAAGCATTTTAAAAGAAATAACTGATATAGATAAGCAAATGATAAATATAGCTTACTTAAAAAAAGAGCAAGTAAATCTGATTGATCTAGAAAATTATTTAAAAAGTAAGTTTGAACAGGATAACGATATATTAAAGAATTCTAAACCTTTTACTCGAACAAATTTAAGAAGGCTGATTAGAATTTATGATTATTTAAAAGGAGAAAGCAAAAAAGCCTCTGATTAAAGCACCCTTTCAAAGGACACCATCAGAAGCCTCTTTCTTACTAGAAAACCTTTCAACAAGGCGGCTCTCTAAAAGCTACCCTATCTTCCAGCTCTCTTCATAAGTATTATACATAATTATCATCATATTGCAAGCATATATTAAAATGAGTCAGATTTTTCTGGCTCCTTTTAATAGCAAAAAAGCCTCTAATTAAAGCTGCCTTTTAAAGGTCACCATTAGAAGCCTCTTTCTTATTAGAAAACCTTTCAACAAAGCTACTTTTTAAAAGCCACCTTATCTTCCAGCTCTCTTTATAAGTATTATACATGCTTATCGTAAAATTACAAGTAAACTATTCGATTTTTTAGATGTCTAAAGTGAAAAGCTAAATTCCACTTTAGATCTGTCAAAGTTGCGTTTAGTCTTTCAGATCTAAAGAGATTTTATCATCATTCTTGCCTGTTTATTGAAATCTATTACTGCATATATAGAGGTAAGGAGCCTGTTTAAGGTATTATAAAAGGAGTCAGATTTTTTTCTGACTCCTGAAAGAACTTCTTACCCTTTATATACTTCTTGATCAACCATATTTTCTTTCTTAGCTACAATAACTGAAGTAGAAGCATCTCCTACAACATTAAGTGAAGTAACTAACATTTCAATAGGTCTATTAATTGATAAGATTAATGAATATGCAAGTAATGCAGCATCATTTGTATAACCCATACCAGTTAAGATAGTAAATAGGATTACAGCACCTGCACCTGGAGCAGCTGGAGTACCAACTGAAGCAATAAGTGCTAATACTGCAATAACAGCCATAGACATGAATGTAATCTTGTATCCAGAACTTGCTGCAATAAACATTGCGGCAATAACCTGCATGATAGCTGTACCATCCATGTTGATTGTCATACCTAAAGGTAATACGAATGAAGCAATCTGATCATCTACACCTAGTTCTTCAGTTACTGTTTTCTTGTTGATTGGAAGAGTGGCAGCACTTGAAGAAGTAGAGAAACCAAATAAAGCAACCTTAACCATCTTTTTCATGAATGGCTTTGGATTAACTCTAGCCATAGTCATTAAGTAGATTGGATAAGCTAAGAATAGATATACAAATAATGCAATAACAACTGTAACTACATAAGCAAGTGCTGGTCTTAATGAATCAATACCATAAATTGCGAATGTTCTAGTTAATAAGCAGAAGATACCGATAGGTGCGAACTTATTAACTACAAATGATAAGAATAAAGTAATAATCTTAGATACTTCTTCAAATAACTTCTTTAAAGTCTTTGTTTCATCTTCTAAAGCATTCATTGCGAGACCAATAGCAACAGCTATGAATACAATGGCTAATACGTTACCGTTAGTAGAGAATGCTGAGATAAGATTGTTAGGAATAATATTTAAGATAATATTCAATGGGTTAGCACCAGTAGAACCCTTCTGGATAGTCACTGCTGCTTTACCAACTGCATTAAAGAAACCTAAACGATATACAACAGAAGCAATCACACCTGCAAAACATAAAGCACATACAGTTGTGATAAAGAAAGTTAAAATAGTTTTAGTAGAAATTCTACCTAATTTCTTTGTATCTGTGATAGTTGAAATCGCAAGTGTAATTGATACAAATACCATAGGTACAATAATAAGCTGTAGTGAGTTAACGAATAACTGTCCTACAATATAGAAGATACCAACAGCCTTTGTTGCATTTGGCTGTGTAATATCCTGAAAGAATAAGTTATTGATCTTTGTCCAAAGATCAGTCTGTCCACCACTTACTAAGTGTTCTCTTAGCATAATGCATCCAAAACCACAAGCAAGACCGCAGATCATTGCAATCAGCATTTTCTTAGCTAACTGCTTACCATTACTAGTTTTCATTTTTACCCTCCTGAAATTAATCCCAAAATTGTCGTTATTATACACTAAATAATTCTTAATGCAAATAGTATTGATAAAAATGCCTATAAAATAAATATTATTATATAGGACATAAAGAAAAACGATTTGTGATATATTAATTAAACAAGAGACTTTTGACTTCACATAATTATCCCATTATTGTAATATATACTCATCGCAAGGGGGAATTTTAAATGTTTGGAATTTATATTTTATCGATGTTATCGATGATGTTTATCTTTGCTGGTAATATTGTTTCTTACGGCGGGATGTTTCAATCATCATCAACACTTGCAGTGATTACTTTATGGGCTATGTTTTATCTTGCTTACATTGCAATCAACTGTTTTGCATTATCTTATGGTTTTAAGGAATATGGTAAGAAACATAAGTTATCACGTTATTTACTACTGCTCTTAACTGCACTTATCTATAACGTGGCTTTAACTTATGCATTCCATCTCTATAAGCCAGAAAATGTTACAATGCATTCTGTAACGCATGCATTCTTCTTATTATCGAATAATGCTTATTGGTTATTCACAGCCTTTACAGGCATGTTCTTATTAAGTCCTATTGTAGACTACATGGTAGAACATATTTCTAGAGAAACAGCGATTAAAGCGGTATGGATCATTGGATTACTTGGCTTCTATGGCTTATTTAGTGCAGGAGAATTAAAGGATCCACTTTTATTTAAGAGTGGTCGAGGAATCATCTGGTTCACATGTCTTTATTTCATTGGCGCAACTGTAAGAAAACATGAACTTTATAAAGTCAATGTATCAAAAACCGCATTGATCGGTTTATGTTCATTTGTCTTAAATGGTTTCTTAATGCTAAGCTTGGACAAGTTTATTGGTAATACATTTGATGATTACTTCTTATCAGCCTTATCACCATTATTACTTGTAACTTCTATCTGCCTACTTTATGTTTTCGCAAATATGAAGAGTAAACAAGAAAAGATTGTACAATTTATTGATGAATCAACTCTTTGTACATATTTTCTTGCTAGTCATTCTTTATTCTTGGGCTATGTCTTATTAAACCAGTTTACAACACTAGCAGGTATGCCTTTCTACTTACTTGTTCTTATGGTCATCATGATTGCATTATCTCTTTATGTCGTTGCATTAATCATCGATTTAATCAGAAGAGGAATATTCAAGGTATTAAGATTAGAAAAGCTGGCATTATGGATTGAAACACTATTTGGAAAATTATTAAACAAGTTATCTGCTTAATACAAAAAGAGAGAGTTCACTATTGTGAAATCTCTCTTTTTAAGTTCTTTCCAATTGTCATCCACATTGTAATATAACAAGCACCACCACCTATAAAATTACTGATTGCTTCTGATATGAACACACCTTCAATACCAATAAAGCGGGGAAGAATAACAGTCAGAGGGGCTACTATAATCACTTTTCTAAAGATAGAAAAGAAGATAGCCTGTTTTGATTTGCCTAATCCTACCGCTACAGATTGACCACAGATCTGTAATGACTGCATAAAGAATCCCGCAAAATATAATCTAATATAACGTACTGCATGATCAGTAATATGAGGATCATGAGTAAATATACGAATAAAATATTGTGGAAAAGCAGTAATCACTATCCAGATCACTAACATTGTCCCAAAACATAAGAATGTCACAAAGTAGATAGAAGACAATACACGCTTATATTCCTTCGCACCATAGTTATAGCCTAGTACTGGCTGAGAGGCATTCCCAAACCCCTGAGCAGGTAACTGTACAACCTCTCTAATAGAATTAATAATCGTCATAATCGCAATATAAAGATCTCCACCATAAATCTGTAAAGTAGAATTACATACAATAGATACAATAGAATTAGTGATGCCCATCATAAATCCAGCAGTTCCTAAAGAAAAGATTCTCTTTACATAATAAGGATTTAAATGCATACATTCTTTCTTTAACTTAAGGATCGTTTTATCACTTGTTAGAAAGCGTATTGTCCATAAAGCAGATACAAATTGTGATAGTACTGTTGCGAGTGCTGCACCTTTTACATTCATATCCAATATAAATATAAATACAGGGTCCAATATAATATTCAGCACTGCCCCAATCAGTACTGTCATCATACCAATCTTCGCAAACCCTTGACTATTAATAAAACTATTCATACCAAGTCCTATTAACACAAACACAGTACCAAACAAGTAAATAGTCAAATAATCATTCGCATACTTGAATGTATGTGTACTTGCGCCAAACATCCATAAGATCTTCTCTTTAAAGATAAACCCAATCACCATCAAACCTATTCCAAATAGAACCAATAAGAAGAAGGCATTCCCCATAATCACTTCTGCCTCATCATTTCTTCCTCTTCCTCTTGCAATAGAACAAAGTGGGGCACCACCCATACCAAACAAGTTCGCAAACGCAATCACTATAGAAATAATAGGAAGACATATTCCCAGTCCTCCCATAGCCAGTGTTGATGTATGCGGAATACGTCCTATATATATTCTATCTATCACGTTATAGAGTACATTAATCAACTGTGCTACGATCATTGGTCCTGCAATAGATAATATATGTGTAGAAACCTTTCCCTTCGCAAAATTATTCCTTTCTTCCATATAACCATCTCCCTTAACACTTTCTTTACTTTCTCATATATCTTACTCAAATGTTCTGTTTTTTCCAATATAGAAATTATTCTGATTTCATATTAAATATTATCTTCTGTATATCGCATTTTTTCTTATGTATTGAATGAAATATTATAATAAAATAAAATTTCATTTAAATAAAATAAAAAGCGAAATTATGTTGCATAAGTAACATGTAAGCGCTACAATAACTATGTTAGATACATTCGAAAGGAGAAAATAATATGAAGAAAGTATTCGCTATAGCTCTAAGTACAGCTATGGCACTCTCAATGGCTTTGCCATCTAAAGTCAATGCCACAAGCAGAGTGGATCAATTACTCTCTAATATGAGTACAAGACAAAAGATCACACAGATGCTTATGGTAGACTTCCGTTACTGGGATGAAGACTTAAGTGATGGTTTACAGACTACAGGTCATGAATTTACTAAGATGAATGACCAAGTCAGAAAGATTGTCGAAGACTATGATTTTGGAGCACTTATTTATTTTGCTCAGAACATCCAGGAAACAGAACAATCTTATAACTTAAGTATGGCTATGCAGAAAGCAGCTACAAAAGATGGTGGTATTCCACTGTTAATCAGTGCTGACCAGGAAGGTGGTAACGTTTATCGTTTAGGTTCTGGTACAGCATTACCTGGTAATATGGCACTAGGAGCAACTCATAATACAGAGTATGCGAAAAAAGCAGGCCAGATTATTGGTAGTGAATTAAGTAGTATTGGTATTAATACTAACTTAGCGCCTGTTGTTGACGTCAATAATAATGCCAACAACCCAGTTATCGGTTTAAGAAGTTATAGTGATAATGCGGATGTTGTTGGTAACATGGCTTCTTCAACTATTGCTGGTTTGAAGGATTATAATGTTATAGGATGTGCTAAGCATTTCCCAGGTCATGGTGATACAGCCACTGACTCACATTATGGTTTACCTATCGTAAACAAATCAAAAGCAGAATTATTAAATAATGAATTAAAACCATATAAGATTGCAATCAATCAGGGTATTGAAATGATCATGACTGCACATATCTTATATCCACAATTAGATAACACAACTGTTGTTTCAGAAAAAACAGGTAATGAAGAAAAGAAACCTGCGACTATGTCAAAAGCAATCATCACTGATCTTCTAAAGGGAGAAATGGGATTCAATGGTGTCGTCACTACAGATGCGATGAACATGAAGGCTATCGCTGATACATTTGGTCAGGTACAGGCTGTTAAGCTTGCTATTGAAGCAGGGGCTGACTTAATTTGTATGCCAACTGTTCTTTATAGCCTAGATGATGTCAAGAACTTAGATGCTATCATCGATGGTGTTGAAGATGCTGTTAAGAAGGGTGAAATCTCTGAATCTAGATTAGATGATGGATGCAGAAGAATCTTAACAGTTAAAGAAAATAGAGGCATCTTAGATTGGAAAGAATCTGAATTCTCTCTAAATAAAGCTTTATCAACAGTAGGAAGTGCAAATAACAGAGCAACTGAAAGAGAAATCTCAGCAGCTGCTGTAACAGTTGTTAAGAATGAAAACAATACTTTACCAGTAGTTGTAAAAGAAAACCAGAAGATCTTAATGCTTTGCCCATATGACAATGAAAGAGCTCAGATGATCATGGGTTATAACCGTGCAAAAGAAGCAGGACTCATTCCTGAATCTGCAGAAGTTAAAGTAGTAAGATATAACGGTTCAAATATGGATGCTGTAAAAGAAAAAATTGATTGGGCTGATACAGTATTCGTTAACTCAGAAATCAGTGCTGCAAGCCGCTTCTCATCGAATCATTGGTTATATTCTTATGTAGAAGGTATCGTAGACTATACTCATGAAAAGGGCAAAAAGTCTATCGTGATGTCAGTAGATAAACCATATGATGTACAGATGTATGCAAATGCAGATGCTATTTTAGCTGTATATGGATGTAAAGGTTCTTCAGTAGATGTGACTGAAGCAATTGTTGGTGGAGTTACATCTTCTAAAGCTGCTTATGGACCTAACATTATTGCAGGTATTGAAGTTGCTTTAGGTACATTTGGTGCTCAGGGAACACTTCCAGTTAATATTCCTGTATATGATAAGACTGCTAAGCTTTACACTGATACAATCAAGTATAAACGTGGTTATGGTATCTCTTATAAGTCTTTATTAAATAAGGATACTTTAAATGATTTAATTGCTAAGGCTGATGCTTTAGATTCTAAGAAATATACTGAAGAATCTTGGAATAAGTTCACACCTGCTTTAGCTGCTGCAAAAGAAGTAGCTAACACAAATGGTGTTTCTCAGAAGAAGATTGATGAAGCGATTGCTTCATTACAGGCTGCTATGGATGCTTTAGTAGAAAAACCTGCTGAGACAAAACCAGAAGAACCTAAGAAAGATGACACTAAGAAGGACGAAACAAAGAAGGACGAAACAAAGAAAGACAAAACAAAGAAAGACGAAACTAAGAAAGATAATGTAAAAACTGGAGATATGACAAATATTTTACCATTTGCTGCATTAATGGGTCTTGCTTGTGTTGCATTCATCTTCTTAAAGAAGAAAAAGGCTTAATAATTTAGTAGAATAAGGCGAAGTGTTCGAAAATGAATACTTCGCTATTTTTTGTCTAAATATTTATATGTATGAAATCTAGATTGAAAAAATAATAAAAGCATTAGTTCCTTCTATTATGATATCCATGTTTATTAGTATTCTCACATTTATCGTTTAACTTATATTAATTACTTTGTTTTAATTATGTTGTAACGATTGGGATTATACAATGACCTGCAGAAGGTTAAGTTATTATGATTCTAGTCAGAAATGCTAATAGCTTAATTAATGAGTTTTTCATTACGATTATATTCTTTTTTATATAAAAAACCGTACAGTTATTTCCTGTACGGTGGAAGACAGTTTGTTAAATATACAAATCGCTGTGTGTGCCAGTGTTAGCAAGCGTCAGTACTAGAACATCTTCCTCTATGTAGTAAATGAGTAGCCAGTCAGATAGAATATGACATTCTCGATAACCTGCCCAATCTCCAGATAATGCATGGTCACGATACTTATCTGGTAAGGACTCACCACTTGCAAGTAAGGTGATAATTTGATTTAATAATTCAATTTTTAACCCACGCTTTATAGCACGTTTATAATCTTTTTTGAAACTGGTTGTGTATTTGATGGTATATTTGTTTTCTTTCATCGTTTTAAGTCAGCAAATAATTCATCAAGGTCATTATAGCCTTTTACGGAAGGATCTTTTGCAATTCTTTTCGCTTCTAACATAGAAGCAACAGTTTCTTTATTAGGTTGTTCTATACTTATTTTAAATGGAATACCACCCTCACGAAGTGACTGGCGTACAAAGATATTAAATGCTGTAGTAAGATTCATACCTAATTCAGAAAATAGTATATCTGCCTGTGCTTTTAATTCTGTATCCATACGAATACTGATATTTGTTGTATTTCCAGCCATACAATCAACCCCTTTCTAAATACATTATATATTGAATGCACGAAAAATACAATACATAGCACGTTAATTGCATTATAATTAAGTTATCTAAAAAATATGAATTAAAACATATTTCTAATATAAGTAATATAGTAGACATGAAAGGAATGATGACGAATGAAAAACCTATTAATCATATCTAGTTCACCTAGAAGAAATGGAAACTCACAATTACTATGCAATCAATTCATGCAGGGGGCACAATATAAAGGACATCATGTAGACATGATACGTATCATGGACCAAAATATAGGCTTTTGTAGAGCGTGCGATGGATGTGTGAGAAATGGTGGAACATGTATACTTAAAGATGATATGGCCGATATACTTGATCTCTATCAAAAAGCAGATGTACTCGTACTTGCGACACCAGTCTATTTCTATGGAATCAGTGCACAAATGAAAACATTCATAGATCGTACTTATCCTATCTGGCAGCATTTAGGTAAAAAAGATGTTTATTATATTATCTCTGCGGGACTAGGAGAAGATATCGTAGAAAGATCACTGGGCGACCTCGACGGTTTTGTAGAACATCTAGAAGAATATGAAATAAAGGGTAAGCTCTATACTACAAATGTTATGGATGCAGGTCTAGTAACGGGGAAAGATATATACAAACAAGCATATGAAATGGGCTATTTAATCTAAAAAAAGGTCAGTGCGCAATCGCTCTGGCCTTTTAAAGTCTTAACCCTTTTATATCTTTTACACGTGACAATATAATATTACAACTACAGCTTAACACACCAGGAAGTGTATCTATCACATCATGAAGAAAACGTTCCATTTCTTCATTAGAAGATGCCACTGCATGGACGTGCAATTTATCTCTACCAGTCACTCGATAAATCTGAGTGACTATATTATTTTTATTTAATATATCTGTTACTTCTTTAAAACTATCAGGTTTTGTTTCTATTTCAAAATAACAGGATACAGCACCATTAATTTTCTGTGGGTTGATAATTGTTGTATATTCTTCAATAATGCCCTTATTCTCTAAAGCTTGAATACGGGCTTTTACTGCAACTCTAGAAATACCGATCTTCTCACCTATATCAGAATAGGACATACGTGCATTCTTTACTAATAATTGAATAATCTTCTGATCTAACTCATCTAAACCATTTAAATACATACAAATCACTCCTGTCTTATCTATCTTATCATTACTAAAAGTGAATCACAAGTTGATATAAGTAAACTATCATACTATAATAGTTACATAACGTAAGTTAAAACTTACGAATAGGAGGCATACAATGAATAAGGATCTTACAAAAGGACCTGTTATAAAATCAATGCTGCTGTTTGCGATACCTATGATATTAGGTGATCTCCTGCAGCAATGTTACAACATTGCTGATACTTTAATAGTAGGGCAGTTTCTAGGAAAAACAGCTTTGGCAGCTGTAGGTTCTTCCTTTACTCTTATGACCTTTATTACATCTATTATATTAGGTCTATGTATGGGAAGTGGGGCACTCTTTTCTATCCGATTTGGACAACGTGATGAAAAAGGATTAAAACAGGATTTATGTGCATCATTCTTCTTTATCGCAATCATATCAATTCTATTGAATATCATTGCGTATATCTGTTTAAATGCACTTCGTATTTTTCTTAGAGTCCCTCATGAAGTATGGGGTGATATGCGATGTTATCTTCTTTATATCTTTATGGGGATTATCGCAATATTCTTATATAACTTCTTTACTGCCTATTTAAGATCCATTGGTAATTCTGTTATACCACTTATTTTCTTAGCACTATCTTCTATCTTAAATATTATTCTTGATTTATGGTTTGTACTTGGATTAAAGATGGGAGTAGGTGGTGCAGCTCTTGCAACAGTCATTTCACAATATGTATCAGGTATAGGAATAATGCTTTATACACTTCTATGTTATAAAGAAGTACTTGTCATATTTAAAATCAGTTATTTAAAAAAAGAAAGAATCAATCAGATCATCTTTTTCTCACTTCTAACATGTATCCAGCAATCAGTTATGAATCTAGGAATACTGATGGTACAGGGATTAGTCAATAGTTTTGGTACAGTCGTTATGGCTGCATTTGCAGCTGCAGTGAAGATCGATGCCTTTGCCTATATGCCTGTACAGGATTTTGGAAATGCCTTTTCTACATTCATTGCTCAAAACTATGGAGCCAAAGAAAAAGAAAGAATACAAAAAGGACTGAAAGAAGCTGTTCGTATCTCTTCAATATTCTGTATAGTCATTTCATTTCTAGTTTATATATTTGCTAGACCTTTAATGATGATATTTGTAGATGCAAATGAAACAAGTATCATCCTAGAAGGTGTACGCTACTTAAGAATAGAAGGTGCATTCTATATTGGTATAGGTTGTTTATTCTTGTTATATGGTCTATATCGTGCTTTAGGAAGACCAGGTATGAGTGTTGTCCTTACAGTATTCTCACTTGGTACAAGAGTCGCGTTAGCTTATATTTTATCTTCTATACCAGCACTAGGAGTCATTGGTATATGGTGGTCAGTTCCAATAGGCTGGGCACTTGCGGATTTAGTAGGATTAGTATATTACAAAATGAATAAACATAACCTATTAAGTTTTGAAGGAGGATTATAATGAAAGACTAATTTATAGTATTAAGCGATAAGAAAATGAATTTTGATGGACAACTAGATTTCACTGTACTATTTAATAATGTTGCTCTCTTTGTTGCACTTGCTATGTTGATACTAAGTGATACATCAAAAGATTAATAGGAATATCTCCGGTTTTAATATTGACAGAGATTAACTCTGTTTGATTAAATGGTGGTAGGGAGGATGAATCATGATTATTAGAGAAGCCGGAACAGAAGACTTAGAAAGAATATTAGAAATATATGAAATTGCGAAAGCTTTTATGAGAGAAACAGGTAACCCACATCAGTGGAATAGCAGTTATCCTGATCTTAATATATTAGAAGAAGATATAAATAAACATAATCTTTTTGTGATGGAAGAAGATTCTATTATCCACAGCGTATTTGCTTTTATTATAGGAGAAGATCCTACATATAAAGAGATAGAAGGCGCATGGCTAGATAATAGTACTTATGGTACGATTCATCGTATTGCGAGTGATGGAACTATGCATCATGTCTTTAATAAGGCAGTCAATTTTTGTGGTGAGAGATGTGCGCATATAAGAGCTGATACACATGAAGATAATAAGGTTATGCAGAAGGTTATATTAAGAAATGGTTTTAAAGAAACAGGAATTATCTATATAGATGATGGTACACCTAGAATAGCATATGAGAAGGTGAAATAATGGTTTGTCCTAAATGTGGATGTAGAGTAGAACAAGGTATGAAGAAATGCCCTGTATGTGGAACGATGCTAGATAATGAATATACAAGATATGAAAAGAAGATGAAGAAAAAAAGAATACAGAAGAAAGTGGCTGGTTCTGTATTTCTTTTATTAGATATTATTCGTACTCTTATCGGTGTAGGTATCGCCTTATTTGGCTGCGTCGGTATGATGGAAGGTGATTATCTATTAGCATCTTGTATTATCTTATTTGGAATATCACTCATCCCTTATTGGTATAAGAAATCAGCCAATAAATTCACTGCAATCATCTTACCTGTATTGTTTGTACTTATGGGTTTTGTAGTATTGTGGTTTACTGTGTAGCAAATATATTCTTTTGTCTTTTTTGACTTGTATTATGGTTTGCAACTGCCTATCATAGACTCAAGAGGTGATTGATATGACATATACAGAACCAACCGCAATTGGTGGTATGACACAAGAAGAACTAGACAAAGAATTAAGAAAAGGTATTGAATCTATCAAAGAAGGTAAAACATTTACTGCAGATGAAGTAGATGAAGAACTTGCAGGAGAGTTTGGAATCTAACGAGAGAGAAACAGTGGGTTGCTGTTTCTTTTTTTAGACTAGAAGAAAGTTTTTAAATAATTTTTAATGACACCTATTTCAAGGTATTATCAAGCATGAATTTAAGACATAGAATAAAGAGATAGTGTATAATAGACATATCTTTGATACATAGAAAGGACGAATAATAATGAGACTATTTCATTTATCTGATCTTCATATTGGCTTAAAGCTGATGAATAGAGACTTAACTGAAGATCAACAATACATATTTAATAAAATTGTACGTTATGCAAAAGAAAGACAACCTGATGCGATTATGATTGCAGGAGATATTTATGATAAGGCTGTTCCTAGTGCTGAAGCAGTGAGTTTATTTGATGATTTTGTGACTTCTTTAAAGGAAGCAGTACCCCAATCTACTATTATGATGATTTCTGGTAACCATGATAGTGCTCCTAGAATAGATTGTTTTAGACAGGTACTACTTAAACAGAACCTCTATATGGTAGGTAACCCTCCTGAAAAAGAAGAAGATCATATTGAAAGAATTACTTTAAATGACAATTATGGACCTGTACATTTCTACCTTCTTCCTTTTGTGAAGCCATCCATGGTTAAAAACATTATAGGCACTAACGATGGAAGAAATTATTCTTATAATGAAACACTTAAAAAATTAATAGAAAGAGAAGAAATGAATACAGAGGATAGAAATGTATTGATTTCTCATCAGTTTTATTTACCTGTTAATAAGAAAGCAGAAGAGATAGAACGTGCAGATTCTGAAATACGTACTGCAGGTAATATTGATGAAGTGAGTGGAGAAGTTTTACTTCCTTTTGATTATGCTGCATTAGGGCATATTCATAAGCCTATGAAGGTAGGTAGTGATATATATCGTTATTGTGGGACACCTCTCGCTTATTCTATGAGTGAGGCAGGACAGGATAAAGGTATTATTGAAATAGAAATGAAAGAGAAGGGTATTGTAGAAACACAGGTTCTTCCTTTAAAGCCACTCCATGAGTTAAGAATTATTGAAGGGGAATTAAAGGATGTATTAGAACAGTCTTGCGATGATTTTGTGAGAGTTGTACTCACTGATAAAAAGGATCTCAATATCTTTGAAATGCAGGAGAAATTAAAGAATGCCTTTCCTCGATTATTAGAAATTAGAAGAGAAAATATAAGAAAGAATAACTATCAGGCAGTTGTAAAGAAGGATGTCAAGATGGATCCATTTTCTTTATGTACTGATTTCTTAAATGGTGTTGATGAAGAAGAAAAAGAACTTTTAGAAGATATTATCAACCATGTGAAGGGAGTATAATATGAAGCCTATTAAACTTGTAATGGAAGCTTTTGGTTCCTATGCATCTAAAACTATTATTGACTTTAGTGAACCAAATCAGAACTTATTCTTAATTACTGGAGATACTGGTGCAGGTAAAACGACAATCTTTGATGCAATCGTTTTTGCATTATATGGTGAAAGCAGTTCGACTCTTAATAAAAAGACAGGAACTCTTTTGCAGAGCCAATTTGCCTCATTAGATGTCAAACCCTATGTAGAACTTACTTTCTCTCAAGGTTATGGTGATGATGAAAAGATTTATACGATTCATCGTATTCCTCAACATTATACTTATTATAAAGCAGGGGCTAAAAAGGGCTTGAGAAAAGAGAAAGCTGAATCTGGAAGTATCGCATTAATGATGCCGGATGGGTCTGAGTATCCGGAGAAGGAAGCCAATAAGAAGATTGTTGATATTGTTCATTTGACTAAGGAACAGTTCATGCAGGTCGCAATGATTGCTCAGGGTGAGTTCATGGATGTATTACGTAAGACATCAAATGAAAAGAAGGAAATCTTTAGAAAACTTTTCCATACAGAAATCTATAATGATATTGTAGAAGAACTCAATCAACGTAGAAAAGAGACTGAGAAGAGTATTGGTGATATCAAGACAAAATGTATGAGTGAAGCAGGACATTTAAGTGTGGATGAAGAACATGAACAATTGGTGTTCTACATTGAAGCAATTAAAAGAGGGGAAATCACTTATTTAGATGAACTTGTAGAAGAATTAGAAGGTTATTGTAAGAGTCAGGAAGAGAAACTTAATGAACAGAAACAATCTTTAAATAAAGCTGAAAAATTAAAGGAAGAGAAGAAATCTCAATTAGATAAGGGTAGAGAACTGATTGATGCTTATTCAAATTTGGAAGTAGCGAGAAAGCAGTTAACTGCTTTAGTTGTACAAAAAGAAGTGATTGAAAATAATTATAAGATGGCTTCAAAGATTGATCATGCTTATAAGATCAAACAGGCATATGAAACGTATGTAGATTGCAATAAACAGTTCCAGGATACTCAAAACAAGTTAGAGGAGCAACAAAAAAGAGAACTTGAACTTTGCTTAAAGCATGAAGAACTAAAAGAAAAGGGAGATCGTGCTGATAAAAAACACGAAGAATCCGTTCGATATTACACACAAGAAACAGAAAAAACTAAAAATGATTTAGAAAATAGAAAAGTATTAAGTGATAAAGAAAATAGTATTTCTGCAATCAACAAATCTATTGATACCTCAATTGAAGAACTTGATAAGTTAAGGAAATCTAAAAATGCTTTGGTATTGAAGCAGGAAGCAGGTAAAGAAGAATTAGAATCCTTAAAGGATGTTGAAAAAGAGATTGTTGTTTTGGAGGGGAAACGTACTCAGTTCAAGCTAAAGGTTGAAAGCTACAATCAGCTTGTTGATGATTTAAAGTCTATTCATTCTAAAGAAAAAGAATTTGTTTTATCACAGACACGTTATTCTAAGTTGAGTGAAGATTATCAATTAAAGAATTCTAAATATGAGAATGCGAATAAAGTCTTTTTAGATGCACAGGCAGGCATACTTGCTTCAACTCTTGTAGAAGGCACACCTTGTCCTGTATGTGGTTCTATTCATCATCCAACGCCTGCTTTATTAAAAGATGGTGAAGTACTGACTAAAGAAGAACTAGACAGCTTGAGACAAGAAAAAGATAACGCACTTGTATTAATGCAGACAGAAAGTGCCAAGGCCTCATCTTTAAAAACAACATTGGATGAGATGAAAGTTCAATATGAGCTTGATTTAAGTAAACTTGGTGACGCTCTTAAGTGCGAACACAACTTAGAAACAATTGAACAGACACTTGTGACTGAAAAACAATCTATCCAGGCTGAAGCGAATGATTTAAAACAGAAACAAAAACGTTTCAATGAATTAAATATACTTATCGAAAATATTGATAAACAATTGAACCAATATGATGAAAGGGTGACTGAATTAAATGAATCAGTTCATCAAAATCAAGTGAAGAAAGCTTCTCTTGATACGACTATTTCACAATTAAAGAGTCAGTTGTGCTATGTATCACTCGAGGAAGCACAGAAGGCTTTAACTCAGCTTATGAATGACCAAAAAACAGAAGAGACGGCTTATAAGATGTTTAAAATGAAAGTGAGTGCGTCTCAAAAAGCCTATGATGAGTGTCATACATTGATTAACACTTATAATGAATCTCTTCCACGATTAAAAGAAAGAGTTGCACAGGCAAATACTTACTATTCTCATTTAGTTGAAGAACTTCAGTGTGATGACTGGCAGAATATTATTTCAAAGTATCAGGAAAAAGATATTCAGCAGTTTAATGAACAGTATATTGGCTATACAAGAAAGCTTTCTGAATATACTTCTAAGAAGGAGACAATTGAAAAAGGAATTAATGGGCAGCCTTATCCTGAGCTTACTGTATTAGATAATAAATACAAACAGGCAGTAGATACTTATTCAACACAAGTAAAAGATGTACAGGCATTAGAACATATTTACTTAAATAACAGTAAATCATTGCATACTTTAAATGATATAATTACTCATGCAAAAAAGCTGATTCATAAGAATCATCAATTGACAACTTTATATAATCAGCTTTCAGGTAATGTATCGGGATCTAGAATGGATTTAGAAACCTACGTTCAAAGAACATATCTAGAACGTATTCTTGTTGAAGCCAACAGACGTTTCTATGACATGTCTGCTGGTCAATATGAATTACATTTAAAGAATATTGAACAGGCGGGAGAAGGTAAAAACAAGGGTCTAGACTTAATGGTTTATTCTTTTGTGACTGATTCTGAAAGAGAAATTAATACATTGTCTGGTGGAGAATCATTTATGGCTGCACTTTCTTTAGCTTTAGGTATGGCAGATGAGATTAAGGAAAGTGCTGCAGGTATTGATTTAGATATCATGTTTATTGATGAAGGTTTTGGCTCTCTCGACGATCATTCAAGAGATGAAGCTGTTAAAGTACTTATGGATATGTCAGAAGGAACTAAGCTGATTGGTATTATTTCTCACGTATCAGAATTAAAACAGGAAATAGAAGATCAATTAGTTGTCTCAAAAGATGACAATGGTTCCCATGTAAAATGGCAGATCAGCTAAAAAAGATTGTCGTATGATATGCACTTATGGCATAATGAGCGTGCGAGGTAAATACAATGAAAAATATTATTACACTAAAAGATGCATCGGGTACAGATATTGAATTCAAGATGCTTGATCAATTCACTCATGAAGAGCGTACATATGTCGTCCTTATGCCACATAATGAATCTACAACTCAGGTCTCTATCTATGAAGTAGTGCCTACTAAAGATGAGGGTGTAGATGGCTTATTAGGTATCACACCGGAATTGACTAATGTTCTCTTTGAAGTATTCAAAGAAAGAAACAAAGATAAATTCAATTTTGTAGAAGAATAGGCGATTGCCTATTCTTTTTTTTTGGAAGTCATTATTTGTGCATGATATTTCTAATTGTATACATAAAGAGAATATAAATAAAAAATAGTCATATTTGGGTGTTGTAATATATAATTGTTACTGTATAATAGAGTATGGCATTGAAAGAGGGGAAGCATTATCTTATGAAAGAAGAGAAAAAGACAAATGCTGATTATAATGGGGAAGATAATCAGTTCAAATGCCAGAAGAAATTCTCCAATATACATATGATGAGAAATGGCTATCAGTATTCTGATCGTTACCTTGTCATCAAGGCAACTCATTATATGCAAAAAAGGAAGCTGTAAGGTTCTTAATTGAGCCTTACAGCTTCTTCTATTTTTCATTGTAATGTGTATAAAATATGTTAGAATAGTGAAGGTTGAATTATTTGTGGTAAGAAATGGAGGATAATTTTATGGGGCTACAATCTAGTAGAAACATGAATCTCGCAGATCCTATTATTATTGCAGGATTAGGAGGACTTGGTGGCGGTGTCATTGATTCCTTAAAAGGTAAAATAAAAAATGATTATGATGATATAAATAGAGTAGAAATGAGAATTGTGGATATGACTTCTCATGTTAAGAAAACTCATATAACAAATGATGAAATCATTATCCTAGATCCTCGTGGAACAGATTGTGACAGAACACTTGGACAGAGCATCTTTAGAGATGAAAAGGTTTATGAAGGTATTAGAAGTGAATTTAAGACACTTATTGAGAAGATGATCTCTATTGCTGGAGAAGATCATATTAATGTATTGATCGCATCTGGTATTGTTGGTGGTACTGGCGGAGGTATCTTTGTTGATTTCACTTATATGATTCATGATTTGTTTAGGGAATGTCATCATAAGAACTATAGTATTTGTGCTTATATGTTTGATGCTGAAAGCACGGATGATCAGGATGAAAAGAATCAACAGATGAAGCTGAATGGTCAGGAAGCTTTAAAAGAATTACAACATAATATGAATATCACTACGCAGGAACATCTTTATCATGCAACAATCGGACAACGAGAAATCACTTGCAGAAAGACATTATTTGAAGAATATAAACACATTTCTTTTTGTCTAGGTGATGATGATAAACTCGATGACTTAAAAAAGCGTATGAGTACATTAATGATTGAAGAATTCTTATACTAAATCCGAACGACTATATAATGCTTTTCCAATAATTTCTACAGGAAGACTTTCTACTTCTTCCTTAGAATAATAACGTGCATCTACAGAAGGGTTAGCTGGCTGTAAAATCAGTAACCCTTCTTTTTTTATAACCTTTTTTACAGTCACTTCACTATGTCCTATTAAGACGACCGCAATTGTCCCACTTGGTACATCCTGACATTTCTTGACATACAAAAGATCACCATCATGAATATGCGCACCCGACATAGAATCTCCCACGACACGTAAAAAGAAATCACCACGATAATAATCATCCTGTGTGACCTGTTCATACCCTTCAAAGTTTTCATCAATAAGCAAGTCATAACCTGCTTTAACTTCTCCCAGCACGGGCTTTTCAAAACGTTCTTCATTATTAATAAGTGATTCTACATCAGCGCCTAATATAAAAGAGAGTTTTTCTATGACTTCAGGATTGGTTACTTTTGTATCTCCTTTTAACCATCTAGTAACAGTTGAACGATTTACGCCTAACTGCTTCGCAATATACTCATTCGATACACCCATCTTTTCTTTATACTTTTTTAGATAATCTTTAAAATTCATTGAATCCACCTCTTTTTAGGCATTATACAATAAATTACATTTTGGTGCAATGAAATGCGTCACTCAATGTATGTACACAATCAATATGGTGCAAAACAGATTGAAATATGCACCATCACTTACTATAATAGTGATAACAGGAAGGAGAGAAAATGATGAATAAAGTATATCTATGTATTGATTTGAAAACTTTCTTTGCATCTGTAGAATGCAGTGAAAGACATCTTGATCCCTTTAAGACAAATCTTGTTGTTGCGGATCCTACAAGAGGTAATGGTGCTTTGTGCCTCGCAATTACACCTAAGATGAAAAGCATGGGGATTCATAATCGTTGTCGTATATTTGAGATTCCTAAAGGGGTTGAGTACATCACTGCCATGCCTCGTATGCATCTCTATATGGAATATTCAGCACGTATTTATCGTATTTATTGTCGTTTTGTCTCATCGGATGATATTCATGTCTATTCTATTGATGAATGTTTTATTGATATCTCGTCTTATATGCATCTTTATCATAAGAGTGCGAAAGAGTTTGCGAAAATGTTGATGAAAGCAGTATTTGACGAGACGCATATTACTGCGACTTGTGGAATAGGAACCAATCTCTATCTTGCGAAAGTCGCCCTTGATATTATTTCTAAGCATACGAAAGAGAATATCGGCATACTTGATGAAGAACGTTATCAGAAATACTTATGGCATCATTTGCCAATTACTGATTTCTGGCATATGGGAAGTGGAACAGCCAATCATCTATTAAGACTAGGCGTGGTGGATATGCATGGTATTACACAGATTCCTGAAGAGGTGCTCTATAAGGAATTTGGGATTAATGCTGAATATATAATTGATCATGCCTGGGGACGAGAATCGGCTACAATTGCTTCTATTAAGAAGTATCGTCCTAAGAATGAATCAGTCAATAATTCACAGGTTCTCTTTTCTGATTATGAATATGAGGATGCTTTACTTGTTGTGAAAGAGATGGTTGAATTGAATGTTTTAAGACTTGTTGAATCACATCTTGTCACAAATCATATTAGTCTTTATATCGGTTATTCACGTACAGATGGCGGGGGATGGGCAGGAGGTTCAAGGAAGTTAACTGTTTGTACGAATTCCTTGAATATTCTTATGGATGAATTCATCTCTCTTTATCATCTAAAAGTCAAGAAGGGTAGAATGATCAGACAGATTTCTATTTCTTTTGGAGATATTTTAGATGAGTGCTATGAATCCTATGATTTATTTAGTGATATAGAGGCATTAGAGGAAGAAAAGAAGCTGCAGAGAGCAATTGTCTCTATTCGTCATAAGTATGGGAAGAATGCAATATTAAAGCTTATGAATAAACAGGATAAAGCGACTACAGAGAAGAGAAATACATTAATAGGAGGTCATAATGCCTAAGAAGGTGGATCGTGCACGCTTGTTTTTAAGTTTTGATGCACTTAAAGGATTTAAAGAACTGCTTGTAGAAGATGCATCTGTTCCAAGAAAAGAACTATGCGAAGATCAATGTTATGAATTGGATTGGAAGATTCATCAGTTAAAGGAAGGTGATCAAGTAGAGGTCATCTATTATACTGGTTCATCTTATTCAAAAATCACAGGAATTGTACAATCTATCAACCTCACTCATCATTCTATCTATATAAATAATCATAAAATACAGCTAATGAATATCTGTTCATTAGAACTATAATGTGTTATTTTTTCATGCCCAATCTTTTGCCACACCTTTTTTTATTAAAAGTTGTACAGATATAATAGGTACAGAGGGGAAGAGAGGCGTGTGCTGAATTATCAAAAATTGTTGATGCCTTATAAGAATTTTAAAGGGGATCCTATTATCGTTTATGCATTTTCACATAATCGGTCTTATAAACTTTCTGATCAGGCATCTACTATCGCAAATATTACTGGTGCATATCAGTTGGATGCTGATATGAAGGAGAAGATTTCTGCTATCTGTTATATGCATGATGCGCAGATCAGTAAAAATGAAATCATTATGATGATTGATGATGATGAGCTTTATACAAAGCTCAATGAGTATGGGAAAATGTTATTGGAAATAGAAAATCTATTCACACAGGGAAGTGCATATTCACAATGATATGCACTTTTTTTATTTATTCGAGGAATATGATAGATATTTTTAAAAAGTCTATCATGTGCTATAATGAATGTGAAGAAGGTGAATAAGATGTGTAAAACTACACTACAAGAAGAAATAAAAGCTTTGATGTCTCTTTATCATCTAGGAAAAGCACCTTTATCTTATGCTTTAGGCTTTGGTGAAGTCACTATTACACGTTATTTGCAGGGAAGTACACCACATCCTGATTATGCACAAGTTATTCACAGTGCGCTATGTGATATTGATTATATGATGGATTTAGTCAATAGTAACCATGAAAAGATGGGTCCTGCCTTTAAGAAGGCAATCAATCGCTGCCTGGAACTTAAATCACAATTCTCCTGTTCAAAAGAGATTCTAGAAGTCATCTCATATCTTTTTTATAAATTAGAAGAATTGACTCCTATGCAGTTAGAATCCTATCTTTATTTTATTCAGGCTTATTCTTATCCTGAACCACTTTTTCATGAACATTGTGAAGCATGGAAGCAGGGAGTGATTTATCCTGATGTCTATCATCTATTCTCTACATTCCCATTTAAGGTTCAGGATGATGTACGTTATAAGATCATTGAAGATGCTTATCTTCATCTTGATGATTCAAAGAAACAATTCATTGATGATATTCTCACTACATTCTCTCGTTATCCTTTAAAGACACTTGTCACACTCGCAAAAACAGGTCCATGGAAAAATAACTACCAGGAAGATAAAGTAACAGTCATTCCGCAACAGGATATACAGAACTATTTCAAGAGGAACTAATATGGAACAATTATATACACTACTCAAGAATTCCATCAATGAAGAGATGGGGTGGATGATTGATCATATATATGAGGATTATAAAGATACAGAAGATATTCTTGGTTTTGCATTAAGCTGTGAGAAAATCTTACGTCTTTATTATGGGGCAGACATTCATGAACAGATTAGAGATCTGCTTATTTATGTTTTCTATGTTTACTTAGATTATGATGAAGACAAGATAGAATTACTCTTAGGCGAATATGATCCTGAACATAATCGATATATACAATGACATATTTAGTGATAATACAAACATTATGGATATATAGAAAGTAACATTGCTAATAATATAAATGAATTGGATAATACTTCAAAATGAAGTATAATAGAAAAGAAAGGAAGTGTTAATTGTGTGGTATCAAGAAACAGTATTTTATCAAATCTGCCCACTAGGACTTTGTGGTGCGCCTGAAAAAAATGATGATATCCAGGCTCATCGTATTTTAAAAATCAAGGAGTTTGTACCATATCTCGAAGAATTAGGAATAGGTGCTGTGTATTTCAATCCCGTATTCAACAGTGATTCACATGGCTATGATACGCGTGACTATAATCTCATCGATACGCGTTTAGGTACAAATGAAGACTTTGAAGAAGTATGCAAAACACTCCATGAACATGGTATTAAGGTTGTGTTGGATGGTGTATTCAACCATGTTGGAAGAGGCTTCTTTGCGTTTAGGGATGTCCAGGAAAAAGGACCTTCAAGCCAATATGCGAACTGGTTCCATATCAACTTTGATGGAGATTCAAGCTATGGTGATGGATTCTGGTATGAAGGATGGGAAGGTCATTATGAGCTTGTTAAATTAAATCTAGATAATCCTGATGTTCAGCATTATTTACTTGATGCCGTCGATTACTGGATTAGATGCTTTGATATTGATGGCTTAAGACTAGATGTTGCTTATTCATTACCTAGATGGTTTATGGCAATGTTATCAGATCATTGTAAGAGTCAGAAACAGGATTTCTTTATGTTAGGAGAAGTCTTAGGGGATAATGCAGGTTATATGTATACAGAAGCTAAATTAGATGCGATTACTGATTATCCATCATATAAAGCTTTCTGGTCTTCATTCAATTCTTTGAATATGTTTGAATATGCTCATACACTAAAGAGAAATGCGATGGATATGTATAGAGGAAGAGACTTGCTTACATTTGTAGATAACCATGATGTGAATAGAATATCTAGTACTTTGACTGATGAAAGAAATCTACCATTAGTGTTTGGCTTACTCATGGCAGTTCCTGGTATTCCATGTATTTATTATGGCTCTGAATGGGGTATTAAGGGTGAAAAGATTCAAGGAGTGACTGATGCACCACTTCGTCCAGAACTTGATGCACCTGCACCAAATGATTTATCCGATTTAGTTTCTAAATATATTCATATGCGTAGAGGACATAAAGCACTCTCTATGGGAGATTATAAAGATCTTGTATTGACTAATAAACAATATGTATTAGAAAGAAACTATGAAGGAGAAAAGATTGTGGTCGCATTAAATATTGATGATGCACCTTATACAATCTATCCATCGATTGAACATGGTTCTTATCAGGATCTTGTGAGTGGAGAAATGGTGGATTATAACGGACAATTAGACTTACCACCACTTTCAATCACATATTTATATAAGCATGCATAAGGCTGAGCAATCAGCCTTTTATAAAGGAGAAAAAGATGCAGGAAGATATTATACTTAAAATCTCAGAACAATTAAATATTAAGACAGAGCAGATACAAAATACATTAAAGTTATTAGAAGATGGCTGTACAGTTCCTTTTATTGCTCGTTATCGTAAGGAACTCACTCATGGATTAGATGAAGAACAGATCCGTGTGATTCAGGAACAATATGACTATCAGGTCAATCTTAAAAAGAGAAAAGAAGAAGTTCTTGCAAGAATAGAAACACTTGGACATTTAAATGATGACATTGTGAAGATGGTTGAAGCTTGTACACGTTTATCACAGGTAGAAGATATTTATCGTCCATATAAGCAGAAAAAGAAAACAAGAGCGAGTGTAGCCATTGCAGCTGGACTAGAACCTTTATCTAAAACACTTCTTTCTTTACCACGTACATTTAATGAAAAAGATATAGATGCCTATTTGAATGATACAATCACTTCTAGAGAAGAGGCATTGCAGGGTGCTAAGGATATCATTGCAGAAAAAATTTCTAATGATATGACAGTACGCAATAAGATTGTTGATTCTATGATGCATTATGGACGTCTTGTCACATCTAAAAAGAAGAACGCGGTTGATGAGAAGATGACCTATAAGATGTATTATGATTATTCTGAAAATGTCTCACGTATTGCGACACATCGTATTATGGCTATCGATAGAGGAGAAAAAGAAAAAATCCTCAATGTCTCTATTAGTATCAATGAAGACTATATCAAAACATTTGTCGCAAGACGTTATATTAAGAATCCTAAGAGCCCAACAGCAAAATATGTCGATGAAGCCATTGATGATGGCTTAAAGCGTCTTGCTTATCCATCACTCGAAAGATTAGTGAGAAATACTCTTACTGAAAAAGCACAGGATGCAAGTATTGATGTCTTCTCTGATAATCTAGGCAAGCTTCTCTTACAGGCACCGATGAAAAATAAGAGAATCTTAGGCTTTGACCCAGCTTTTCGTACAGGATGTAAACTTGCAGTTATTGATGAATCAGGTAAGAAGCTTACAGTCGATGTTATCTATCCACATCCTCCAGTCGCAAAGGTGAAGGAATCAGAAAAGAAACTTGTAGACTTATGTCAGAAGTATGATGTTAACCTGATTGCGATTGGGAATGGGACAGCCAGTCGTGAAAGTGAAGCATTTGTCGCAAATACTATTAAGAAATATCACTTACCTGTGAGCTACACAATAGTCAGTGAAGCAGGGGCGAGTGTTTATAGTGCCTCAAAACTAGCGATAGAAGAATTCCCAGATCTTCATGTAGAACAAAGAAGTGCTATCTCTATCGCAAGAAGACTACTTGATCCTTTATCAGAACTTATCAAAATCGATCCTCAGTCTATTGGAGTAGGGCAGTACCAGCATGACCTTCCTACTACACAACTTAAAGAAAGACTTGATTTCGTTGTAGAAAAAGCGGTTAACTTAGTTGGTGTAAATATCAATACAGCCAGTTCAACGCTTCTAAAAAATGTATCTGGACTCAATGCGGCAACAGCCAATAGTATTGTCGCTTATCGTGAAGAAAATGGTAAGATCATGAGTCGTAAAGAAATGAAGAAGATTCCTAAAATTGGACCTAAGGCTTTCCAGCAGGCAGCCGGATTCTTAAGAATAGAAGAGGGCAGTGAACCACTCGATCGTACGAATATCCATCCAGAATCTTATGATGCGACAAAAGCAATCTTAAAGGCATTAAACTTAACTACTAATGATTTAGGAACAGATGCATGTAAGAAGGCTGTCTCACAGGCTAATATCGCAGCCCTTAAAGAACTTACAGGACTTGATGACTATACACTTAAAGATATCCTAGACTCTATTATGAGACCACTAAGAGACTCTCGTGATGATTATGATTGCCCAATCTTAAGACAGGATATCTTGACTTTAGAAGATCTTCATGTACACGATAAG
>JABLTS010047852.1_pt1 | contig 34104 bp, 21 predicted proteins | sample 7160081 | NCBI WGS metagenome assembly JABLTS01 (sample SAMN14651231, study PRJNA627086) | human gut metagenome | isolation source: feces | host: Homo sapiens | reverse complement strand
GAGAATTGCTTGCATATCTCAAGTATTTTGACGAATTTTGTATAAAGGTTGTACATACGATGGTTTGAACTTAATGTTTTGATCACCACTAAGTTGCTAAAAATCAGTGACATGTACAACCTCTTACTCATATTTATCAACTTGAATTAATTCCGCCAACGGGTATAAATTAGGTTTTTTGACAGACGCAGATTTAATAGAGCCTGACATTAAATTTCTACAGAAACCATAAAGTATCCGATTTAAAGCTGAAATACATAATAAGAAAATTATTATCAAAGAATATGACAGAGCAAGAACTACTACAAATGCGTGACTTGGCAGAGGATGGAAAGTTACAGTTTAAGGAGCGTGCGAATGATCGATATGACATAAGTTGCGAGATAGTGGCTTTTGGCAATTCTCGTGGTGGACAACTTGTCATAGGCATAAATGACAGGACGGGGATAATCAATGCTCTGTCATATCAAGAATTGCAGGAAACGACAAATCTGCTGACAAATATTGCATCAGAAAATGTTATTCCCAATATACTAATAGGAGTGGAGAATGTTCCAGTGAAAGGTGGTGGAGTTGTTGTCGCCACAATTCCAGAAGGTAAAAACAAACCATATCATGACAACAAGGGGATTATATGGGTGAAGAATGGTGCAGACAAACGTAAGGTGTTTGACAATTCAGAACTTGCAGAGATGATGAGTGAGTGTGGTAACTTTGTACCAGATGAGGCAGCTGTACCTAATGCCACTATTGATGATTTGGATGCAGATACTATCAAGCTTTATCTAATGAGCCGCTTTGCACCGGTATTTAAAGGGAAAGACATCGATGAGTTGAATATGAAAGATTATTCGCTTGATGCAATGGCCGAAACCATTATAAAAGGAACAACCATCGAAAAATTGCTCAGAAATCTACATTTCATCCGTCCGGATGGCAAAATTAATGTAGCGGCAATGCTGTTATTCGGCAAATATACGCAGCGTTGGCTACCTGTTATGACAGCAAAATGTATCAGCTATATCGGTAATTCTATTGGTGGTACACAATTCCGTGATAAAATGCATGATATGGAAATTGAGGGAAATCTGCTCCATCAATTCCGTACCATTATGAATTTCTTTACTCGCAATCTGCGTAAGGTTCAGGTCGAAAAGGAATTCAATTCTATTGGCGAACTTGAGATACCTTATGAAAGTCTTACCGAGTATGTCGTTAATGCACTTGTACATCGCTCGTTGAATATTAAGTCTCCGATTCGTATTTTCATATTTGACAATCGTGTAGAAATTCACAGTCCGGGAACTTTGCCAAATGGGTTAACTATTGAGGATGTTAAGAATGGTACATCAATGCCTCGAAATATGTTTTTGTTCACGAATGCAAATTACTTGTTGCCCTATACCGGAGCAGGAAGTGGGGTGCGCCGTGCGCTTGAATACAATCCAAATACCGCTTTTTCCAATGGAGTAGAAGACAAAGAAATCACTCATGCCGCTAACGAGTTTGTTATTACCATACCTCGCGGAAGTAACCACGCTCAAGCAGAAAGTAACCAAGTTATGATTGCTAATGAGCGTAAAAGTAACCAACCTAATGGAACAAGCAACCAGGTTCAAACAGAAAGTAACCAAGTTATGGCTGCTAAAGGGTATAAAAGTAACCAAGCTGAGAAGAAAAGTAACCAACCTCGTGTAAACTTGGTTGCTCGTAAACTGACAAAGAAGGAAGAGGATATTAGGAACTTTTGTTCCGTACCGAGGACTGCGCAGGAAATTATGGAAAGGTTGAAAATTTCCAATCAATCTAAAAATCGGCAGAAGTATATTACTTCTTTAATGAAGCTTGGTGTTCTTGAACGTACTATTCCCGAAAAGCCTAACGATCCAAATCAGAAATATCGTCGCAAAAAATAGCTACACAACAAAAAATTAACTTGCCGGTAATTTGCTGGCAAGTTAAAAACAGCGCAAATCTTGACTATTATTTGTGATTATTGCTGTCTGGTAAAACTTCAAAGAGCATAAATACCTCAGTTCGGGATTAAAAGTCCCTCCCCCTAACATCCACGGCTACATTCTTAATTTGAGCATGCGACCATTTGGCCATCCACGCGAAGGCGGATGACTAAAGGTCAAGATTTCCACAACAAATCAGGAGGGATGATCGGAACAGGCTCAACTGCTTCGTGTCCTCAATGGTATATCCTGAGAGCGCAGATGGCTTGTTGCCAAAGAAGCAGTTGGCTCCCAGGGCGGATATCAGTTTCATGATGAAATTCGAAACGGAACGAATAGCGTGAATGTACTATCTCCCCCTCATGTCATATTCCATCCCCTTCCATACGATTAATTCTTCTTATTCCCCAACCATCCAGACAATCACCCGATGGTTTTCGCCATGCAAAAAATGCGGAAGTGTCTGAATTACAGATACTTCCGCATTGATGACCAGATGGTTGACGGTTTGAGAGAGAAAAATTGCTTATTCGGGTAATTTGCAGTACATTATTCCCGTCTTGAAGTCGAGAATCCATTTGTGTCTATACATGAAAGAAGAAGACAGCATTCCGGATATCGGTGGCAATTCCTCCCCTTCAGAGTCCTTTAAATTTTCCATGATATGAGGAGGTTCATCAATCAACTGCACATTGTCCTCATAAGAACAGAGTTTAGGATCGTCTTCTGTTCCGCCAACACTCAACAGACTGAATTCCACGTTTTTGATTGTCGTTTTTATTTGCCTGTTGTTGAAAAGGGTGATAATCCCATTACTTATGGCGTTTCCATTAGGCAACCCGGCTTCATCTATCATGTGGCTTGTCATGACAGTCTTGTCCGCACCCGAATCGACAAGCATTATGAATTCGTTTTCTCCGCTGGAAATGCCCACCACAGGGATACCGTAGTTCTTGAACCCATACTCCATGGGGAAAAAGAATTCGCAGTTGTCGGGGTGGGTGTAAGTGCCGTCAGAGGTATAGAGCATTTCTTTGGCGTAGTCCAGAGTGAGTTGATGTCTTATTAAGAATTTGCTGCCTACGATGCCTATCATTCCCACAAGTATCTGGTCGAAGTCTGATGCCTCACTCACATAAAACACGTCGCTGAACTCTTGATTGTTGCCCATCTTGAAAGTGAAGTCAACAGCATAGCACTCATTGCTCTCTCCTTTAATTGTGCTTATATGTTTGCTGTCACCCTTTCTGACAGCAGAATCATCCAGTAAATCCATTACGGATTTGTTGAGGATACAATCGAAGGAACCGGTGTCAATCAGTATTATGCCGAAATACACGTTGCCGTCTTTACCTTGGAAAGCCGCTCTTACAAGGGGTGAATTATCCGTTTTCAATGTTTTTAGTTTAGTTTCAAATTTCATTTTTTCCATATTGTAGTTTTTTTTTGTTTGGTATTGAGGGCTCCCCCTTTGATAGAGGGGAAGCCTTGGGGATTATTGTTTCTGATTTTTTGACCCAGATAGGTTGTGGCATCACGTATCCATCAGAAAAGTTCTTCGTCAAACTCTTGCTTCTTGATTCGCATTATCAGATAGCTGACGGACTTTGGCGCTTTCTTGCGGGTGTACTTCAATAGATTGTCAAACTCTTCTTCTGTCATATCCGAATTGAATGCCTCTATCAGTTCGCTTTCTCTCGTAGAATCGAGCATGATGGATTTGCGCTTCATCAGCATGCGTAAGGCATGAATGCCACGGTCGTATTTCGGTTTCGCTTCAACCAGTTTTCTCATCAAGTCGAGACCGGGTTCGCCGATGTGCATCTCGTTGAGCATGGCAATATTGTAGAGCACCTTGGCATCAGGGGTCGCCATGTCGAAGACATCTCCCATTAGAACGTTCACTTCGTCAGCTTCGTTGTATCTGCCTGACATTGCCAATGCACGGGATTTCACGTATAGGGCTTCCTGACATAGATGCTTCTGAAGAACTGTATCCGCCAACATCAAAGCCTGCTCGTATTTGCCGGCATAGAGGCTGAGCAATGCCGCCAAGAACGTTGCTGGCCAATGATTGGCTTTTAACAGTTCTGTTGGAACATTCTCTATGCTTCCCATCAGAAAATCATCGCATACTACTGTGTCGAGGAATCTTTTGGCTTGCAGCATTGCTTCCTTGATATCTCCAGCCAGAGCCTTCTTGTTCACCAATAGCAGGTATTGCCTGGCGGCTTCGTCGTAGTCGTTCTGCTTGAGTGCCGCATATACTGCTTTGCCGCTCTCTATCTCGTTGTTTATGAGATGCTCGTCGTTATACCCACTGGCATAAGCTAGAATTTCACGGTTTGTATACGCATACTGCGGTATGACATCTTTGGAGAGGAACAGTCCGTCCAATGTCCTCACTCGGCTCAATGCCACATACAGCTGCCCTGCAGCAAAGAGGCCATGGCTAAGGTTCAGCGACATCTTGTCGAATGTCATACCTTGGCTTTTGTGTATGGTGATAGCCCATGCCAACTTCAGTGGATATTGTGTGAATGTGCCTGTGACATCCTTTTTCAGTTTTTGCGACTTGTGGTCATATTCGAAATCTACAGAATCCCATGAGGTGCAAGGCACGGTGTAGGTGTTGCCGTTGTTGAGACAGACGTGGATCTCGTCTTTCGTGAGTTTCACCACCTTCGCAAGTGTGCCGTTAGCCCATCGCTTAAGCTGGTCGTTGCGGGTGAACATCACTTGTGCGCCAACCTTAAGATGAAGGTTCAGATCCACAGGCAGTCTCTTGTCGTCGAACTTCCCTGAAACGGTTCCCTCGTAGACGAATTCCTCAGCATCAATCTCAGAAAGACACTTGTGGTTTATCTCGCTGGCGGTCTTGTTGAGAGACGTCAGTGTGATGACCATTCCATCCTTGGCTTCAGGCTGCACCACGCGGCGGTTGAGATTCATGATGTTCTCAGGTGTTACCTTGTTCATGCGTACATTTTCAAGGATATGCAGAAATTGCTTGTCGTCATCCTGTCTATACACCTTCTGAAATTCTATCTTCACCATGCGCATGTGTTTTATGGCATTGGCTTTATAGAAGAAAAACTCGTTGGTCTGATAGATGTCGTGCATCAATTCCCATTCTGCTCCATGTCTCACTATTGGAGGCAGCTGAAACATGTCGCCAACGAAGATTATCTGTTTGCCTCCGAAGGGCAATGTGGTGCGCAGAGTCTTGCGCAGCGTGTAGTCGATGGCATCCACTATGTCGCATCTCACCATTGACACCTCATCGATGATGATGGTGTCGGCATGCAGGAGCGTCAGGATGCGGGCCTCATTCAGTTTTCCACAGGTTCCAGGAGGACATACTTCCATCGGAAGACCGAAGAAGGAATGTATGGTGTCGCCGCCAGCCAAGATTGCGGCGACTCCGGTAGGAGCCAATGTTATAAACTGCTTGTCAACCATCTTCTGAACGTTGCGTAGAAAGGTGGTCTTGCCGGTTCCTGCACGTCCTGTGAGAAAAAAACTGCTGTTGGTGTTGGCAATTAGCTCGTAAGCGAGCATCTGCTGCAGGTTTTGGGGGCCTATCTGTATATTCTCCATATTATTTCTGTTCTATTGCTGGTAATATTTGTGTAAGGCGAGTATTGAAATCTGCATCAAGGAAACTCTTGTAGCATTTGCCGATCAGACTTTTTGCCTGTATCTCGATTTCTGCTGCCGGTACTGATGTGCGTTGTGATTTCAGTATGCCTGCGAGGTAATCCTTGACCATCCTTTCTGATTCCGCGCGTATGAACTCTTCGTTTCTGTGCACCTTGTCATAGTCTCGCTTCTGTATCAGCTCAAGCTTCTTTCCGTTGAAGGCATATATCTCAATGCTGTCAATGTAGGTCCAGTTGTGGTAGAGTCCCACTTTCTCCACTATGACTATGCGGTCGCAGAAACGAATTCCCCGATAGTATCGGTTTCCATTTCCACTTTCATATTCGTTACAGATGAACATCTTCTGTCCATTGTCCCATGCCGGAATGCTGGCTCTCTGATTGCCGAAAGTAGGTAGTATGCTGTCAAACAAGTTTTTGCTTATTGCCTTTGCTAATGAAGCCATGTTTTTTCCCTTTCTTTTAAGGTTTAGTTAATTAGTTCTCGTTTTCTCTCTTTCTGTGAGGGGCAGATCATGCAAGCATTTTACGCTGAGTCTGCTCAATCATCTCTTTTGAGAAAGATAATATCTGATGCTCGCTGATTCGCTGCCCGAGAGCTTTTGCCTGTCCTATGAGGAAGTCTTTTAGCATGAGAATGCTTTGCTCTTTGGCAAAGAACTCAGAGAATACTCTCCAGTTGTATCCTCCCCATGATTTCTGGGCAATGATTCTTGCCTTTTTGCCGTCCCATCCAAACAGTGTTATACCGTTGAGGAAGGTGTGGGTATGTCCTTGGCCGATGTTGTAGTACACTGCAAGACGGTCGGAGATACGGATTGCCTTGTAGTAGGTGTTGCCGGCGGCGCTGGTGTAACCACAGGTCAGAAACACGTTCTTCTCAGGATTGTATGTTAGAGAACTTCCCGAAAGGGCTGGTAATGCCTTGGCGGCAACGAGTGCTAGAGCATTCATGTGCTTTTAGTTTTTTGTTGTTTTTGACGGAATAGGCCGTCGCCTTTGATGATGAATTTAAGTGAATTTGGAACCATCCCTGCGTGGTTGTCATGCGCACAACTGGTGGTTTCTCAGTTCACTCATGCTTTTGCTTGTGCAGTGGCGGTAGATATGGCTTGAGAAGCGGTCTCTTCTTCTTCCCATCTTGCTGTATGCTTGTTGAGCCTGGCGTTTTTCCACTATGCGGCGAAGAATGCGCTTCTGGGCATTATACGACTTAACCTTGTCTTTGCAGCGAAGGTTCAGCAATATGCCGTCGAACAGTTCCTCCTCCATCTGCTTCGTCGCGCGTCTGCAAGACTCCTTTGCAGCAGCCTTCTGGTATCTGATTCCATGGGCAATCTTGTCCCAGTTTTTTGCCACCTTTCGACGAGCATTGGCTTCTGCCTTTCTGCCTCTTGCCCTAGTGTTCTTTTTGTGAACCTTGTTGGTAGGCTGCATCATTGCTTCTTTCTTGTCCTTATTCATAGTCTTGGAGATTTGGGTTTAACATTGCCACCAATCGTTTTGTCGAGTCAGACACCTGGGTGGTTCCGATGATTGACGCTGCAAAGATAGAACGAAATGATGGGCATGACAAGGAAAAAGTAAACGGGAATGGTACCTTTAAATTTGGAACCATTCCCGCTTGTTGTAATAGCTCTTCAAAATGGAACCTTCTACAACAGCAGCTGTAATGAGCAAATCAAGAAAATAGTTGTAATAGTCCCTCAAAGCCGGACCTTCCACAACATGACAAGGGTAGAATATGGTAATGATGGAGTTGTAATAGCCCCTCAAAACTGGACCTTCCACAACCGAAGAAGCAGTTCATCTTCAACTTGCAGGGTTGTAATAGCCCCTCAAAACTGGACCTTCCACAACTGGAGTTTGTGATGTATGTTATGGAGATAGTTGTAATAGCCCCTCAAAACTGGACCTTCCACAACCTATAATCGATAACATCCTTATAATCAATGTTTTTAATTGATTTTGTTTTCATAAATGAAATATTTGAATGTTATGGTTATGCAAAAATAGGAATATTTTATGTTTTGCCAAAATAAGTACTGTTATTTTCCTCCTCCGGTGCCATCATATATCTGATGACACCAGAGGATGGAACTATTTCATGATGGCATATTCTCCAAATGCTTTCTTTATGCTCATGGCAATTTCAGGCAAAGCCCTTATCTCAACAATACCTTTGTCGGGATAGTTGTTGTGATCGAAAGCATTCCTGATTTTTCGCAATATGTAACTTTGCTCATTATTGATATCCTTGTTGTTTAAGAGAACATCTAAGATGCTCCAGAAATCAACTTTTTCTTTTCTGTCAACTCTCGCCGGCAACTCAGGATAAGTGTCGAATGCCCATTTCTCTAAGTTGAATACGATGCTCGATATTTCAGGTCGGCATTGGTCATACTTCTTGAATTCCTCCATGATATCCTCCTTGGATACAGTGTTGGAGCCAACAAGTTCTAACAAGTTGCCGATTCTCTTGTCGCTTGCCAAGACGAAGAAATCACCATAGTTCTTCAGCTTCATGCCTTCCGATGTTATGGTATATTTCTTGCCGCCCTTTTCAAAAGTGAATGACATAGGCATAATCTCAGACAGGATTCCCTTTTCTGCGTCAGGCATAATCTCTTTCAGCTTGAATCTCTCGCCGTCGAAATCCGCCAGTCCCGTCAGAGTCTTCTTTGCCAATAAGAAGAGCAGGGCATCCTGTACTCTGTATCTGCGGATCACCTTCTCACTTTTCTGGTATTCGTTGCGACTGTTGCTCAAACGCTTGTCTAATATCGTTTCGATCTCTTCAGAAGAGGCATTACGCATCTGTCTGTTAGACCTGATTTTGTTTGAAACCAGTTTTCTGTATTGTTCAGTTCGGGGTACACGCTCTTTCCACAGACATTCTCTTTCTTCAACGGATGTGAAGCAGTGCTGCAGCGAACCTTTCCTGTCGTATTCACCCTTCAGCATGTCCATATAGTGATAGTTGCGGTTCCATTGGTAGAATGTCTGGAAATCATCATCCAATACCCGTTTCATGTATTCAGCGATGAGATACGTGATGTTGGCATTGTTGAAATCAATGCCCTCCATCTGCGGCAGCGATTTCAGGAGACTCTTGATTTCGTTGTCAAACATCTGTCGAGGCAACTCCACCGGCAGGTCTTCATCATAGATTCTGCCGAGAGTCTTCATGGCTGGTGTTTTCCATTTGTTCTGGTCTCGTCTGATGAAAGGCACATCCACCCTGTTTCCCTTCTTTATCTCGTTGCAGAGTCCGGTGAGATAGAATTTGCGCTCTATTAGATACCTCTCGTAGAAATCCACGGTGTTGGCAGGGATAGATCTTGCAAAGACCTTATATAAGAAAGAATGAGGCTCTGTTGTGCCTTTGCCGATGAGCCGGGCTTTCTCAAACATCAGCTTGAACTGTTGCTTGGCTTCATAATCGTCGCCACTGTCGTAAACGGCGATGGCAGACTGCATGATGCGATAGTTCAATCCCGTAATCTTGTTCTCGCCATCATTTACAGAAGGCTGGAACAAAACGATGTCTTTGGCGAGGAAATCCGCCAGCTTACCTGTAGAAATCTGTTTGAAACCGCGCTTGCCCATCTTGTTATCGGCAGAACGTATGGATTTGCGGTCGTCTTTAAATCTCTTGATGCGTCGCTCGGTATCGGCAAGCATGTCGTCGACGGTAAGCCTGATGAAGGCATCAACATCCTTGCCATGAGCATTCCCGCTGATGAGGTCAATAATCTTCTGGGGCAGATCACTTTCTGCAATGCCGAAAGAGGCAATGTTTTGAGCTGTCACCTCTTCTTTTTGCATTGCTTTGAACAATCTCTTGTACTTATCATAAACATCAATAATCAGCTTTTCGGTATTTTCGCTTCCGAACAGGAACATATGAAATGCCATGGCAGGTATTTCAAGAGTGCTCATACGGCAGGATGGAATGGTCTTTACCACATACCTGTCATCCTCAATTACAGGCAACAATGGGGCTGAGCTTTCTTTATCGTTTATGAACATTTCCACCTTGTTGTTCTCCAGTATATAGTGAGTGTAAGTGTCCACGATATATGGATAGTTCGCCGGATTGGCGTCGTCTCTTTTCATATTCTCAAAATCGCGAATGCGGATGCCGCTGTTGCCGAAAGTCCCGTTTTCTTGCTTTCGCATTGCTTCAACCTCTTCTAATCTTCCGAAACCGTTGAGAGGCTGTTCTATCACCCTTACTCGTGTCTGACCGTCGATGCAGGTCTTGTCAGCTTTCAGAAGATAGCGCAGCTTTCCCATGTTGACATGGAAACGGATGTGGTCGAACAGCTTGCCGTAGTCAATATACTGCAACAACAATGGCACGAACCTGTCGGTGCTACGCTTCATAAGCACCTCGTTGTGGTCATTGGAAATGATTCTGAACCGAGACTGCTTCTCAGCCGAGAGGGTAGTGAACAGTTCGTCCGGACAACGCTTCACCTCGTTCAGCATATCCATAGCCACCGACTTGTTGCTCTTTTCCGAGTGGATGCGGTCTTTGGGCAGTTTGATGCTGTTTATGCCAAAAGAACGGATGATGATGCGTCGCTCTTCCGATTGTGCATTGTATGAAGAGAAGATTGGAAGCTTTGTCAGGAAAATGTTGATATACTGCTTGTCGAGGAACAGACAGATAAGCAAGGCTAGGCCGACTCCAGATAAGTGGAGTTTCTTTGTCCTATCGCCGTTGTAGTCTTGCAAACTGAGGAAGAAGCTGGTATTTACTTGTGATTTCTTTTTTCCGTATGCGTCTTTGACGAATTTGAATCTTTTGTCCTGTATAAAGGCGAGGTCTTCGGTTTTGTATCCATAACGCTCATTCATGTTTCGCAGTGCTACAGTGTAGTAGTTGTTTATCATTCCGGAAAGAGGCTGCTCAGTACTTGTCAGGAACTCGCAGCCGTCGATCAGCTTTTCTTCGTAGGTTTTGTAATGGTTGGTTAGGTCGCGATACATTTTCAGCACGCCGAAAGCCCTTTTCAGAACTTCAAAGATGTCGTTGCTGTTCACCTCAACCCTATTCTGTTTGTATTTTCCGTTCGAATACTCTCTTTGGTTTTCAGCCATAATCTTGAGGAAAGGAAAATATGACTGCAGACGTTCGATGATGAACATAGTCTTTTCCGGCTGTTTGTCATATCCATTCTTCGCATTGTATAAATGGCTCATTACGGGGTGGAACCATAGATTTTCGTTGTTCACGTTCTGTTCCCCCTCGATGTCGGCCACTTTCTGTATGTGGTCGAGTACGGTCTGTGCGTTCAGCATTGCCATGACAGAGTATGTTCCGAAATACTTCTTCTGGTTTTCCACTAATGCAGGTATATTCATATCGTATGCTTTTTAGTTGGTTAATATTCCGTTCGTTAATACAGGTGCAAAGTTATGATTATGAGTCGTATTCTGCAAGTATTATTATGGCGTGATTGGTTCTTTTGCTTTTGGAACCATTCCCGCTTATGAATCCTAGTCGGCGCCTTCTTTTCTGTTAGCGTATAGCCTGTGCATATTCTCTATTCTGTCGGCAAATATCTTGCGTATGTTTTCAGGGCTTACGACTTCGAGGCCGTCGCCCATCTGCAAGACGCGGCCGATGAACTCGTTGTTGAGTTCTACATGGATGACGAACTCACCGTATTTGCCGTCTTCATGCTCTCCAAACGGGATTGACACTTCCTGGCTTGGGTGGATTTTCTTGGTATCCGTCAATTTGAAGATATAGTGAGAGTGTGCACGTATGTGTACTGCTTCTGCATGATAAGGATTTCCCTCTTTGTCTTTCGTGTGGGTTACGCCTACGATGTTTTTGAAATACTCATTATAGAATCCTTTTGGGGCAGGCTTGTAGGCGATTTTATAGAGTTCGCGAGGTCTCGAACATATTCTGTCGAGGGCGATGTTGTATCCATTCTCAGGAGTCTGGCCGTCGGCATGGCCCAGGAGATGCCACCTGCCATTGAATTCCTTCAGGAAATGAGGATGAAAAGTCAAGTTGCGCTCTTCTTCATCATAAGGTTTGTAGTCGATAGACAACACCTGCTTTTTTATGATAGCTTCGTAGAGGAAAGGAAGAAGCTCGATGTTTGTCAGCATTCGGTCGAGACTCGATGCCAGTATCTGCTTGCCCTCACGCCTGTTCTTCTTTATTTCAAGCAGGTCCTCACAATCCTTGAAGAAATATTCAAGCCATGACGTGGGGAAGAATCCCGCAGAATCCTGACAGAATTGCCAATACTTATTTATGTTCTTTATAACCATGGCGTTGCGCATATCCCTTAGTGGGTCAGGATTGCTTCCTGTATATCTGAAACTTTTGTCACGGTTGTTTCCTTTTTCCTCAATGCAGCCGGCGCCGATCCTATCGGTCAGTGCAGTCTTCAACTCGTTGAATGCCTTTTTCAGTTGGGTATAGTTTTTGCATTTCGTAACACTATATTGAAGTTCATTCGCCGATTTCTTGTCGAGATACTCTACCATTACATCTGTATTGGTGAACCATTCCCGTTTCATCAGATGCTTATATATAATGTTTGCGAATTGCGCCTTGCAGCTTTCTCCGAAGAATATATTGGAATTTTTCATAGTTGTAAGTTTTTTTGTTCTTGACTTGATGTGAGTGCAAATACTTTGCCAACGAGGGCAAAGAGAGTTCACTCTCAATTTGCCGAGTGCCGCTAAGTATTATGCAAATATATCATTTATCTCTAACAAATACAAGTTGAATTGAGCGTATTTATGTCTTTTTGTTTGCTTTGTCCTAGAAAAATTATGTCGTTTGTTTTTTTATGTGTAATTTTGGATGTCGTTTGTATATGCTTTACCGATGACTGACCTAATATAGTTTACTATGCCAGACAACAAGAAGGCTTTGATAAGATATAGGATACTGGACAAATGTTTCAGCGATAAATACCATAAGTTCTATATTGATGAGCTTGTGGAGAAATGTAATGATGCCTTGGAGGATGCGGCAAAGCATCCGGTCAGCAAGAGACAGATATATGCGGATATCGAGTTCATGAAGAGTTCTGACGGATGGAACGCCCCTATAGTTTCCATTCAGGACGGAAAGAGAAAGTATATAAAATATTCGTATGATTTCTCCATTGTAGAGGCTCCTATAACGGATATGGAGTTGGAACAACTCCAAACTTTGATAGTTTCCTTGTCCCGGTTGCAGGGCATTCCTTGTTATGACTGGATAGGAGAACTCTTGACCAATTTGCGGTATAAACTTGGAGTCAGAGGTGGTGATAATGACATTATCGGCTTTGAGCAGAACCGTGATATGAAAGGAATAAAGTGTTTGCCGGACTTGATAGACTATGTCATAAAAAAGCATCCGATAGAATTATGTTACAAGTCGTTTACCGGGAAAGATATTCTGTGGACAATCCATCCATATTATCTCAAACAATATAATAACAGGTGGTATCTGCTTGGTTATAATGATGAATATAAGGATATATCTATAATCCCGTTGGATAGGATTGAGGGTATGAAGCTTTCTGATGTCAGATTTGTGCCAAACAGGAAGTATGACTTCAATTCATATTTCAAGGATATCATAGGAGTCTCTTTTGACAAGGATTTGGAAGTGAGGCATATTGTGCTAAGATTCTCAAAAGGCAGACTGCCGTATGTGGTTTCGAAACCGATACATCATTCCCAATGTGTAGAGGATGAAGAACAGGGGATTGTGACGATCGATGTTATTCCTAACAAAGAACTCGTTTCACAGCTGTTGTGGTTCGGAAATGATGTGGAAATAGTCTCGCCGACAGAACTAAAACAGCAAATTATGCAAAAAATCAAGGAAATGTATCAAATTTATTTTGATGTGAAGTAAGACTGCACAACGGCTGCGTACTTTTGCAACGGAAACAAAAAACAACGACTATGTTACAAACAAAAAACAACAGCTTTAGCGTAGAGGCACTTGTTGCCAAGTATCGTGACTTCGTAAAGTGGAATACTCCATGTACGAGTAAAAGAGAAGGGGATACCGTGGTCAGCATGTGTGATCCCTATGCCTCATCTGCAGATATTCAGTTGATATCACAAGTATATAAAGATGTGCTTGGTGACAAGGCTGATCAGAAAGTGCTTGATATAATGTCAAAGTATATCAACTGTTTCTGTGAGGACGCTTTAACTGATGCCGAGTATGCTTTCTTGTGTGAAAACTTCTCGGAGTTTATTGACTACGAGTTCATAAACAAGAAGTCTTGGGCATATGATCGTGCCATGACGGATGGGACTCAAGATGTTTCATCAGTTCTTGGATTGTCTTCTCTTGCCGGTGTTCATGCGAAAACACTTAAGTTCTTGAGCACGCATTGTGTTATCTCAAAGGACGAGAGCCTTTTTGTTTCTGGCGATGATTGTGGAGACATCAAGTCTTTGTTCGCTATAAATGATGATGCTTTGCATAGTAATAGCAAAGAAGAATCTTGGGCTTTGAATACAATCCGTTTTTGTATGAGAAGTACAGGTACACGTCTTACAAAGGGTATTCCTGCAGAACATACACAGGATGTTGTGGTCTTTTTTGACTATGACGAGGAACTGCTTTCTCGTTTAAAAATTAAGCTTAAGTGTGACGTATATCAGAATTGCTCAGATAAGAAGGTTCTTCTTGCTGATGCTTTCAAAATGCTCAAGTCGAATGGCAGGATGTATCTGGATATTGCTCGTGCCCAACTTAAGAAGGGGAGTGGAATATATTCGGAAATACAGAAGTTCGTGTCAGAAAAACTGGTGACATCTGTATCTACGTATAAATCTCTTCTTGGCCAGTATCGCTGTCTCCTTGTTATTGATAAGCGAGGTGCCGACAAAATCACGATGAAGGCCGAAATGGCGGAAAAGTCTGTGGGTGTTTCATACGATGATGTTGACATGGATATGCTGTGGCCAGGATATTACTATAACAAACGCCAGGCGAATACTATTCCTTTGTCGGAATTGGTAGAACTGTTTGTTCCCAAAGTTGAATCCTCTGAAAAAGCAGCAACGGTTACTCATTTTGTGCTTTCTCGGAGTTTGGAAGATGGGTTTATGGATTCTTGTTTGAGTGATACGGATCTGTATATGGCGGAAAAAGCAATGAAGAGGCTTCGCATTGAAAAAACAGAGGATGCAAAAACCGAAAATTTCAGCATTTCTGATGAGGATTTTGTAGGTATGGAGAATGCGCAAATAAAGATGATGCGTAGAATACCCCCTTGCACCACCCCTTGTGTCCTCTTGTCGGATATGTTACGTATCGGATATGTTCCAAATGTACCAGCAGATGGAGTTTGTGTGTCTCCTTTGTTGTATTGTTTGAAAACCAAACAAGGTGTTTCGGCTCAATATGTAGCGGCATTGCTTTGTGATGATGATATAAAACTACAGATACGGCGCACATGTGAGGATATGTTCGACAGCTCAGATTTGGACTATGTCTTGGACAAGATATATGTGCCTAATCATACTCCGATAGAGCGGGAGAGATATGTAACCTCTGTGGTAATGTCAGCATATGACAATTTGAAGAATGAGAAAGAGCAAGACCTGACAAACTATTCTAAGGGTATACGTTTGCGCAAGCATGCCCTTTCGCAATCCTTGTCATCTGTAAGTTCCTTGTTTGATACGCTTAATACTTTGCGTAAAAGAAATTTTGGAACATTGGATGATACGGATGTCGTGTCGGTTAAGGGCTTTACGGTTGCTGATATTTTCGAACGTCTGGAAAAGTGGTTGCCTGAAGTTATGGAGACTGTAGACCATCTTGCAGATATAGATTATTCTTTTGGAAAAATTGAAAGCATAAATCCTGAAACTTTCATTGAGGGATATATATCATCTCATGACAATGAGTGGATGAATTTTTCTGCGTCGGTCAATTGGATTAGAGGTAACAATATTGCCCGTGAAGACAAAAAGATGAATGGCGTTGTCTTATTGAAGAAAGGGGATCCTATCAGTAGTTTTAATTTTCCGAAGGATGCATTGTATCGGATATTGGATAATATCGTTTCAAATGCCAAGGAGTATGCTTTCACAGATGAAGGCAGAGAAGACTATGATTTGCATTTCTCTTGGAGAATGAATGGTACTGATCTCGTTATTGAGATTGCCAATAATGGTACTCCTATACCAGAGGACAGAGACGTAAGGTCTCTTTTGGAGTATGGCGTATCGTCGAACTTGCATAGCAGAGGACATAACGGAATTGGATGCCATGAAATCAAGGGTATCATGAACCGATATAATGGTGATTTTGAAATTGTGTCAAAGCCGCAAGATAAATATACCGTCAGGTATCTGTTGGTTTTTAAGTCTGCGAACACTCTTTATACATTATAATTATGAAAACATACGATCTTGTTCAAGTGTTGTGGGTTGAGGATGACCCCATGGTAACAGAATCTTATCCTCTAAAGGCAGAAAGCGAAGGATTGGAACTTGTTCCTTACTCTTGCTGGGATGATGCAAAAAAGGCATTGGAAGAAGATTTCGACCGTTGGTCTGCTATAATCCTTGATGCAAAATGCAAGCAGCATAAGGATAGCGCAGACAATGCAATAAAATTCCTTGGCGAAGCGTTGAAGGATATATCAAAACTATCGGAAAAGAAAGGTAGAATCCTTCCATGGTATGTCCTTACTGGTGGTGATGAGTCATTCATTTCTGACTCTATTAATGATGATCGGGATGCATGGGATGCCGACTGGACAAAGGCTTCGCATAAGAAATATTATTCGAAGAATACTGATACCGGTATGTTGTATAAACGGATACGGGCAAATGCCCGAAAGTCTGACAGATTGAACGTTCAGGATATGTATAGGAATGTATTTCAAGCCATGGAGCGTTGTGGTATCTCTGACGATGCATGTAATGCTCTTGAGGATTTGCTGATACCGATACACTTCCCTGATAGCATAGACAATAAAGACTATAATGACAAATTCAAGAAAGTAAGGATTGTTCTCGAGTATTTGTTCCGTAATATGACTAAGAAGGGATTGTTGCCCGACTTCGGGGCAAGGTGTAATCTGCAATGGTCTTCATGCTTGTTGGCAGGCAAGCCTGCTCGTAAAAACGGGGTTGACATTGTAAAGAGCAATGCCGCTGTATTCCCAACGCTCATTTCCGGAATAGTAAAGGGTATGGTCAATAATGTATCTACAGATGTCCATTCGTATGAAGATGATAAAGAAACGTTTTATGGTGAGAATATTCCAGAGTATCTGAAAATCGTCAGGACCACAAATCTCTTGAAGAGTTATGCCCTTCAGCTGTGTGATATCATGTTGTGGTATGATTGGTATCTGAAAAGACATAATGATGAGGAAATCAATGCCTTGAATTGGGAAGTATTAAAAAAGGAAGAACTAAAGAAATAATATCTTGGTATGAATATAAGCGGATATTTGGAAGTAAATGGCGAGATAACGAAAATCACGTCGATAGATTCGTTGAAGGCTTTTATGGAGAATCTTGGTGAGAGTGTCAATGAACCTACAGAGGAAGACTATGCTTTTATGTGTAGTGATAAATATGAGGATGAGAAATCTTATACGGATGATTGTGGAGTGGTCTATTCGAATAAGAATCGTTTACTATTGGGCAGTCTGTCAATCACGACTTATAATGTTGAGGATGGAACAAAAGTTGTAAGTGCTAATGCTTTTGCAACGAGAGGGAGAATCAGTAGTTCTCTTCATTCTTTATTGATATCAGATTCTGTTGTGGCAATAGGGACTAATTCTTTTTCTCCTTCTTGCTATTTGAGGTCTATAATATTATCTAAGAATTTGATATATATCGGGCCCCATGCTTATAGCAGATGCTTTGATTTGCTGAATTTCGATTTTCCTGAATCCCTTAAGTATATAGGATCATATTCATTCCATTCTTGCCATGAATTGACGGAAATGGTGTTTCCTGCTTCTTTAAGAAAAATTGGAAGTTTTGCTTTCTCAAATTGCAAAAAACTTGAGACCGTTACTTTTAAAGGTATTTTGCCTTATGCTGGTTCTGGTATATTTGACGAATGTTTAAACCTAAAGGAAATACATATTCCTAGAGGTAGCTTGGAGCATTATATAAAAATCATGCCATTTTATAAGGATAAGTTTGTGGAAGAGTGATGATAATGGCAGTTATGTAAAAAGAACTTGTTTGTTCTTATTATTCATATTATTGCTGTCTGCTAATACTTTTTTTGAGCATAAAGTAGGAGGATTCCTCACTTGGAAGTCCTTTAAGTTACTTTTGTTGTCTTGGACAATCCCCATAGTCTGGCATAGGAAAGTGTCTTTATACAAATTTTGCAGGTCGTTTTTTTTTGCTATCAGTAGCAGACAAGTGATAATGATTCCTATGAGTATATAAGTTCACTACTCCTCAATTCTTCCCGTCTGTAAAATAAGCCTCTTTAAACAGGCTTATTCTGCAAATGGGAGTTTAAGTGTTGATAATCAGATAGTTGGAGGTGTAATTTAATTCTGGGAGGCACGGATTTGGGGCTCTTTGCTTCTTATTATGCATTGGAAAAGGGCTGAAAAGGGCTGATTTTGCAAAATAAGCTTGTTTTTATGAGCTTATTTCTACAAAATTTGCAGATTAAAAGAAAATAGGTATATTTGTGACCTGTAAATGTGGTTGTTCTTCGGCTGATGAGCTAAATGAAGACAAAAAAACACTCTTCTGAATAACAATCCCGTCAAGCTCTGATGAATGATTCGGGGCGAACGGGAGGAATAAGGATTATGTTCTAAAGAGTTAAAATCCGAGCAGGCTCTGATGAACGATTCGGAGCGAACGGGACAAACTGGGATTATAAAAACAATAAAATCAAAATAGAAATATGACAAAGAAAAGCCTTCTTATCAAAGACACTACGGTGGATGAACGAATGGCAATCGTGAAGGAGTCGCTTAACTTCTGCGACGGTGATTGCGATGGAGTGGATATGGATGACATGTATGACGACTATATCTTCGGTCGTCGTGAACTTGCCGATATCAATCTGGAATTCAGTCGGAAACATGCCGGTGAGGTGGTGCCAAACCGTCCTTCGGCACCTCGCGGCTGCATGGGGCGGTAACCATTTGCATTGGTATGAAAAAAAACGGATTGTCTGGAGCGTTGTTGGCTTCGGACAATCCGTTTTTTTTGTTTCAATCGGTCATTAGAGCTTGTCGGGCTAAACTTCAGAAAGTCATCAAGTCTTGTTTTGCTAAACTTCAGATGGACATCAAGATTTATCGGAGCTAAACTCCACCTCAGCCATCAGTCGATTCTGACAGAATCACTTTATAGTCGTTTCATACACCGTTTCGGGGTCAGCCTTGCCGAAGTCCATGTCACGGTAGGCTTTGGGGAGGTCGGACATGTCGAGGGTTATCTCCTTGTTTACGGGGCGGTCGGGGTCGAGCAGGGAGTGGGAGAAGAGCCAGTTGTAGGTCTTGCGCATATAGAAGAAGCGTGCCGGAGCACCGTGGTTGGCGCCCTGCAGCCAGGTGTAGCGCAGACGGGAGTCGTTGCCGGACTTCTCGAGGTCGTTGACCACTGATTTAGACTGGCTTATGGATACCGCCCTGTCGGCAGTGCCGTGGATTATCCAGAGAGGCAGTTTGCCGAGCGGTGTGCGGTCTTTCTTCGAACAGCCGCCACACATAGCGAGAGCCGCCGCCACTTTGTCGGGATATGTGCAGGCGAAGTCGAGGGTGCCATATCCGCCGAGACTCATTCCGATGACATACACGCGGGTGGAGTCGCAGGCATAGTTCTGTTTCGTCCATTCCAGCACGTCGTTTATCTTCTTCGGGTTCCACGCTCCGCCGGGGTTTTGCGGCACCACCACCAGAGCGTCTACCTGCCTGCCCTTCACTATGGCGTCGAGTGGTCCGTAGCGTCTTACCCTGTTCAGGTCTCTTCCGCAGAGGCTCTGTCCATGCAGGAATATTATCACCGGAGTCTCGTTGAGAGTGTAGTAATATTCCGTTGGGGTGTAAACCCAGAAGTTGTAGCCACCGGGTATGGCGTCTTTCACGGGGCGTATGAAGTCGTATTGGGCTTTAGTCTGTAATGATGCCGACAGGATGAGCGTCAGCATGAAAATGATTCTCCTTATTATATTTGGCATGTCTTTATGTTTTGTTCATAAGAGAAAACGCAGATGGGTAGTGGTTTATTGTGTAGGGAGGGGTGTAATGTGGTGTTGATATTGGAATTTTGGGTAGGAAACGCAAGATGCAAGTAGAAAATAACGACCGGTTTATGTTAAAAACAAAAGAATTTTTATTAATAATGGTTACAAACACCTGGTCTGTCCGTTTCTCAACTATAAGGAAGAATACAATTATTTTAAAATCTATTTTTATGAAGACAAGAAAGATGTATAATTCAAGTGCCAACTTGAAAAAGATGTCCATCACGCTTGCTCTGTCCTCTGCAATGCTTTGTCCTGTGGCAGCCAATGCCGCAGGCAACGGAAACGTTGCCCCTTCTCCACAAGCTGTTCAGCAAAGTGGGGTAGTGAAAGGTAATATCGTTGACGAGACAGGACTGCCAATGATTGGTGTTACCGTTATCCCTATGGGACAGACAAAGAACGGTACTGTTACAGACCTCGACGGTAATTTCACCTTGAACAACGTTTCGGGAAAGGTGACTCTTGAAATTTCATACGTTGGATACAAGACCCAGAAGGTGCAGGCCACCGTCGGCACCCCATTGTCGCTCAAGATGGTTCCCGAGTCAAACCAGCTCGACGACGTTGTCGTTATCGGTTTCGGTACCGTGAAGAAGCGCGACCTCACCGGTTCGGTAGCTTCAGTGAAGTCAGACGTTATCCTTCAGACCCCTACCACCAGTGTTGCTTCAGCCATGCAGGGCCGTATCTCAGGTCTCGACATCAACGGTAGCGACCTCCGCATCCGTGGTAACCGTTCCATCAGCGGCGGCAACTCTCCGCTCGTGATCATCGACGGTGTGCAGGGCGGCAGCATGAGTGACCTCAACCCTAACGACATCGAGTCTATCGACGTGTTGAAAGACGCCTCCTCAACAGCCATCTACGGTTCGCAGGGAGCCAACGGTGTAATCATCATCACCACCAAGAAGCCGGAAGCCGGCAAGATGTCAGTGTCTTACGACGGTTACGTTACGGCAGCCTTCCGTCCCGACCGCGCCGACTACCGTTCGCCAAGCGACTACTACAACACCCGTCGTCTGGCAGCGCAGAACGCCGGACTCTGGAGCAGCGAAGCCGACGACCAGTCGCTCTTCTCAAGCAACGAGGCATACGCAGCCTATAAGGCAGGCGCATGGACAAACTATGAAGACCTCATGCAGAAGAAGACCACATGGAGCACCAAGCACACCGTGACCCTTTCTGGAGGAACAGAGAAGACAGCAGCCCGTTTCTCTGTGGGCTATGCCAACGACGGCAACAAGTGGAAGAAGAGCGGCGGTACCGACCGTTACACTCTGCGTGCCAATATCGACCACAACTTCCACAAGTGGATCAGTGCAGGAGTGACATTCCAGCTTGCCCATACCCGTTCAGAGTATTCACCATACATGAAGGCAAAGAACACCGGTCTTGAGCTGGGTTCACCTTATGGCGTATACAACAATGAAACCGGCGAGTATAGCATCGGTAACGAACTCGTGACATATCCACTGGCAGCCGATGACTATGTTAACCCGCTGATCGACCGTATTGACGGCGACAGATACAAGAAAGAGACCTACGCTACAAACGTAGTGGCAAACGGATACTTGGATATTCATCCGATCGAGGGACTCTCATTGCGCTCGACACTCAACACCCACATCACCAACTCCTCTTCAGGCGACTTCATTGCCGAGAACCACTCTACGCTTATCGAGAGCGGCAAGACAAGAAGCCAGTCTAACATGTCGAAGGGTTCTTCTACATACGTGGAGTGGAACAACGTGTTGACATACAACTTCAAGAAGCTCCTTCCGGAAGACCATCACCTCTCACTGACATTCCTCACCACATGGGGAAAGAAGGTAGCCGACAATCTGAGTGCTACATCCAATGGCCAGACACTGGCAAGCAACCTGTGGTGGAACATGGGCAGCAACGACGGCGGTGAGGGCGCACTCTCACACTCAAGCTATTATCAGCAGGCACAGAACTTCTCTTATGCCGGCCGTGTGATGTACGACTGGAAAGGCCGTTACCTTTTCCAGGCATCCCTCCGTCGTGACGGTTCTTCAAAGCTTGCCCCAGGTCATCAGTGGGAGTGGTTCCCATCAGCAGCCTTTGCATGGCGTATCTCCGACGAGCCTTGGATGAAGCAGACCAAGTCATGGCTCGACGACCTGAAGCTCCGTGCCACATACGGTGTGTCAGGTAGCCAGAGTGTAAACGCATACGCTACATGGAGTGGTGTTACCTTCGCCGACTGGAGCTTTGGATTCCAGGACACACAGGCAAACCGCTACTTGCTCGGTGTGCTTGACAACGGTTACTACAAGATTGCCAACAAGACCACGAAGTGGGAGCGTTCAGCATCCTTCGACCTCGGTTTCGACGCAGTGCTCCTCAACAGCCGCTTGAACATCACCTTCGACTGGTATTCACAGAAGACCACCGACCTCCTTCTGCAGCGCTCACTGCCTACATCAGCAGGACAGGACGGTAAGTATGCCACTATGGTGAACATCGGTTCAGTGAAGAACCACGGTGTGGAATTCTCTATCAACAGCCGCAACATCGTGACAAAGGACTTCACATGGGGTTCTACACTCACATTCTCAGCCAACCGCGAGAAGATCGACGAGCTCTACGACAATCTGAAGGAACTGCAGACAGGTACAGAGAAGGAGACACAGACCTATATGGTAGGTCATCCTATCCACTCATACAAGACATTCAAGTATCTCGGCATCTGGACCACCGACGAGGTGAACGCCTGGACCGACGAGACTGCATACTACAAAGACGCAGCCAAGACACAGCGCTTCCAGGCTGGTGACATCAAGGTTGCCGACCTCGACGGCGACCACGTGATCGACCAGAACAAGGATATCGCTTATGTAGGTTCCACATCACCAGACTGGTTTGCTGGATTCAACAACGACTTCCGCTACAAGAACTGGGACCTCTCAATCTATTTCTATGCTCGCTGGGGACAGTGGGGCGAGAGCAAGGTGGCAAACTACGACCCTTCTACCGGTGGTATCTACTCTAACTTCGACTACTGGGTGGCAGGCACAAACGAGGGCGGCTCTCTGCCAGCACTCTACAAGGGCCGCAAGCTCTTCGACTACGTTGGCTACCAGAGCCTCTCTTACTGCGACAACTCATTCATCAAGCTGAAGAGAATCTCGCTCGGCTACACATTGCCACGCACAGCATTGAAGGCAATGGGCGTAAACAACGTGCGCATCTATGCCACAATCAACGATCCTCTCTACTTCGTGAAGAATGACTGGCAGAAGCACTTCGATCCAGAGGGCAACCAGCGCAGCGTAACCGTTGGTCTTAACGTAAACTTCTAATCACCGTCAATAAAGGAAACAAAATGAAGAATTTCAATAAATATATTATCGCGGCACTGCTCGGCGGAACGACGATGGGATTCACCTCATGCTCGCTCGACGAATATAATCCAAGCAATGAGGGTGCCGACGCGGTCTTCGTTACCGAGAAAGGTATGGAGAACCTCGTGAACCAGATGTATTACAACTTCCGTTGGAAATTCTACGGACGTGAGGACCCTTGCCTCTATATGGAGGGATCGGCCGACATCTGGCAGAATATCGGATCAAACTACGACTACGGTAAGCAGCTCACACGCTGCGTAGACCTGCAGGGCGACCGCGGACAGTTTGCCAACGTGTGGAACCGTGTCTACGACAACATCAACGTCTGCAACACCATTATCGGCAGACTCGACGACTGCAAGGAACTGTCGGCAGACAAGAGAAGCGACTTCGAGGGCGAGGCAAAGTTCATGCGCTCCTACTGCTACTGGTGGCTCACTGAGTTCTTCGGCGACATAGAGCTCAAAACCAAGGAAACCAAGGACCCGGAGTTTACAGCCAAGCGCACCGACCGCAAGACAATCTACGACGAAGTGATCATCCCCGACGCCAAGTTCGCTGCCGAGAACCTGCCTGTCACTCCTTATGAGGGCAACGTAGGCCGTTCTACCAAGAAGGCAGCCAAGGCACTCCTCGCACGTGTTCTTCTGACCCGTGCACAGTATGAGGAGGCAGGAAGCGACGCTCAGAAGGCTTTCTATCAGCAGGCCCTCGATGCAGCCCTCGATGTGATAAACAACAAGGCAGCTCTCGGAATCAGAATCTATGACACTTACGACGAGATCTGGCAGGCAAAGAACAACAAGACGAACACCGAGTATCTGTGGGTGTCTACGTTCTCATCAGTATCTTCACTGAATGCCGACTCCAAGCCAAACCGTCTGCACTCATACTTCTCGCCGAAGCTCGTGGGCAACGCCGGTATCCAGAACAAAGAGGCCTCGTTCGACTATCCGGCAGAGTCAACACTCCTCATGCCTACATATTATTTCATGAACCTCTGGGAGGATTGGGACGCTCGCTACGATGCCGACTTCCAGGAAGCTTTCATGAACAAGGAGAAGTATCCATACAAGTGGAAAAAGGCTGAGGCCAACAAGTATAACCAGCCAGAGCTCACTGACAAGAAATCTGCAGTGAACGACACTCTGCTCTATTTCACCCGCAAGCACATCGACGACGAGACAAGCCGCAACTATGCCACTGTAGACATCGACGAGCTGTACGACACAGGCAACGTGAACGCTTATGGCGGTGCACCTCTGCGCAACTACAAGACCGATGCTGCCAACTACGACTCCAAGACTTCGCAGTATATCGCCGCTTCATTCCCACGCTTCAGAAAATACCGTATCTGGGATGGTGACGAGAACGGAACTATTCTCCTTATGGGCCAGAAAGCCAATCAGAAGGCAAGCTATGCCGACGTGCCGGTAATGCGCTATGCCGAGATGCCTCTCATCGCTGCCGAGTGCTATATCGCCCTTGGCAATCCTGGTGCCGCTGCCGACATGATCAATAACGAAATCCGTACGGCACGTGTTGTGAAGGCTGGCCACAGCCTGAGCGAGGCACAGGTGAATGCGTCACAGATGACAATCGACTGGATTATGGATGAGCGTGCCCGTGAGCTTTGCGGCGAGTGGCTGCGCTGGTTCGACATCAAGCGTGTTTACTCTCCACAGGGCAAGTTCGCTTCCACCATCATCGGCCGCAACCCGAGTATGACGAAAGACGACTGCATGCAGGAGTATCATGCCCTACGTCCAATTCCAAACACATTCCTCGACAAGCTCGAGAATGCGTCAGAGTTCGGACAGAACCCGGGATACAATCCATATACGAAATAATGACCGACGAGGAATTTCTCGTTGACTTGTAAAAAAAAGCGGAGTGTCATGGTTACAATACCATCGGCACTCCGTCTTTTTTTTAAAATATAAGCAAAGGACTATTTAAAAATTAAAGATTATGAAGAAAATTCTACTTTCAGCAATCGCCCTTATGGGTATGGTTTCAGCCAGCGCACAGGAGGCTACAACTCCTTACATCCTTTCTCAGGTTGAGGCAAACACTTATGCCGTTACGATGACAAACGATGAGATCACTGCCGCTTTCGATGCACAGTGGGTTGCAGACGCTTGGAATATGGGTGCCGCTCTTCCGGCAGGAACAGTGATGTTTGAGAACGACGACCTCGTCATCACCGCTGCCGTTGACAAGACTCCAGTATATACCGCAAAAGGAAAGCTCTCTCAGATCAAGAAGGAGAATCCTGGTTATACTGGTTATGTGAATGCCGGTTCTTCATTGGCTCAGAACAACTGGGAAGAAGGCATTACCATCCAGGACATTGCAGAGGTCAAGGTTGACTACCATGGTATCGTTGCCGTTACACCTAAGAAGGCAGGTGTGTTGAGCTTCGGTGTTTATGCCGGCAACAACAGCCGTGAGATCGGTATCTACAAGCTCGCTACTGATGACGAGAAGGCAGAAGACGAGTTCGGAGCAATGATCGCAACGAACAACTTCCGCAACGATGGTGAGAACGGAACCGTAGAGAACGCTCCTGCTTTCGTTGAGGCTCAGGTTGAGGCAGGTCGTCAGTATGCTTTGATGGCCGGTGGCAACAAGAACCTCTGCTTGCATCAGATCAAGTTCGTTGCCCAGGGTGGTAGCGTTGACGGCATCAGCTCGGCAGAGACTACAACCGTAAAGAACATCGCAGCTATCTACACACTGGCTGGCGCACAGGTGAGCAGCTTGCAGGACGGAGTGAACATCGTGAAGTATAGCGACGGCACATCAGCAAAGATCGTTAAGTAACAATCTCTCAATATGGACAACGTCCACACCGATTAGCGTATCGATGAAAAAACAACTCCCGTCAGGCATTTCGTCAGGCGGGAGTTTTTTTCGTCCTTCCTTTGAACTTGTCAGGGAAAATGCTATATTTGCAAAATTGATTACCTCTCCCCTCCGGAGGCCCAAATCTCAACAAAACTACTATAAACAAAACAATATGCTAAAGGAAATCAGAAATGCCGGTATCGTCGCTTTGGCGCTATTGGCGTTGCAGCCAGCCTATGCTACCATCGAGGGCAGTCTCGACCCCACGTCGGTAGTGGCGCAATGGAGCAACTCATCAACCTATCCAAAAGTAATCGACATCAATTTCAGCGACGCCACATGGCCCGACACCTGGAAGGGAGAGACAGGAGTAGACTGTCCCGACTTTGCCAAGGGCGGTTATGTCAATGCCGTGCTGAAAGTGGGAGCCAACGGCGGCACAGCCGTGCAGTATCCTGTGCTCTTCCACAACTGCACCTTCGCCACCAAGAAGTCATACAACGGTTTCGCCGGTGCCACGGCAGCCTTCTGCCGACAGTATTACCTCGGCCAGAACAAGACCGGCAACAGCACCGCCACATACAACGACTGGACCGTTGCCGGCCACACGCTCCATCTTGAAGACAACATCACATACGACGCCTCCGGCAACCCCAACTATGGCGAGGCAGGCTTCGTCCAGATGTGTCGCGACGCAGCCATCACAGATGCCGCCGGCAACAAGGTGTCGCAGCACGGATGGATAGAGATAGACCATATACCATACGTAGACCGTGTGCAGTGGTCGTGGTCGTCAACCTCCTGGGGCCGTGGCATAAAATGCGACTATAAGATTGGCGACGGCGAATGGAAACCGCTCGTATGGATGGGATCTGAGAAACACAAGATGGGATGGACCGTTTTCTCCGACCAGGGCTATTTCATGGAGAACGTAATCAACGCCTCCGACGTGTCGCTCCGCTGGAGAGTGTGGGACGGCGAAGACCTCAAGAATCCCGTGCAGGTGGATGCCGACGGCAAATGTCCTTTCACCACCTCGCTCAACCCCTACGCCCAGATGCAGGCGCCACGCGTACACAAGATACAGATTTTCGGTAGTGAGATAACCGCCGAACAGGCACAGTATGCCACAGACCATCCCGTGTCCGACGTGGGCACCCTCTCCGACCTCGGCGGAGGCAGCGGTGAAGGCGGTGAGACTGCTGCTCCCGACGACAATGCCGCCGTGGTGATATCCACCGTGGCACAAGACGGCACCGGCGACTACACCATGATACAGGATGCCATCAATGCCATTCCCGAAGGTTCGCGCGGCATCATATACATCCGTCCGGGAGTGTATGAGGAGAACGTCTATGCCGGAAGGAAGAGCACGAAGAACAAATACTTCTCTCTCATCGGCGAAGACAAACAGACCACCATCCTCACCTCTGGCGTAAGCCGCGGAAAAGGCAATGAGGACAATACCTACAACGACTGCGCCGCCCTCAACGTCTATGCCAGCCGCTTCTATGCCGAAAACCTCACCATCCGCAATACCAGCGGCAATGTGGGACAGGCAGAGGCGCTCTTCACCAACGGCGATGCCCATATCTTCAACAACTGCATCTTCAGCGGCTATCAGGACACCTATAAGGCAAATGTGGGAGCACGTGGCTATTTCACCAACTGCACCATAGAAGGCGCCACCGACTTCGTCTACGACGGAGGAATGGAATGGTTTGACAGCTGCCGTATCCACCTCCTCAAGGGAGGCGGCTATATCACGGCACCTGCCGAGAGCGGCATGCCGATGACCAAGGTGATGTATCCCGAGCTCAGTGCCGACAAGTTCTATCCCGGTCTCTTCTTCCGCAACTGCACGGTGACGGCAGCCGATGGCGTTGCCGACGGTGCATACTATCTCGGCAGGCCATGGAAGGAAACCTGCGGAGCGATGTTCATCGGCTGCAAGCTCCCCAAGGCAATCAACGCCAAGGGATGGAAAGACTGGAGCGGCTCTGAAAACAAGGCATCGCTATACGAATACAAGAGCATCGATGCCGCTACGGGCAGTCTTGCCGACGTGTCGTCGCGTGCCAGCTTCTCACATCAGGCAACGGATGCCGAGGTGGAGGCATATATGAACCCTAAGTTCCTCTTTGCGAAATACAAGGATGAACCTTTCGACTACGAGAAGATTCTCCGTGGTGCGGCAGCGCCGATGAACTTCGTCGTGACCCCTAACGAGATATCATGGGAGAGCGACGACAACGCTGCCGGATATATTATATATAAGGATGGCGCCTTCCTCCGTTTCACCACCGACCGCTCCCTCACCAAGGATGCTGCCGATGATGCCAAATACAGTGTGGCATCGGTATCCAAGAAGGGTGTGGTGTCAAAGGCAGTCCTCGCTTCCGACGCACTGCGCATCACGGCATTCCCTACGGCAGAAGGATTCGGAAAATATGCCACAGGAGGCCGTGGCGGTAGGGTGGTGAAGGTCACTTCGCTTGCCGACGACGGTTCGGAGGGCACCCTGCGCTGGGCGTTCCAGCAGTATCCCGGCGAACCTCTCACCATCGTCTTCGCCGTGAGCGGCGATATCCGTCTTGCCGACCAGCTCCGCATAAACCGTGCCGACTGGACACTCGCCGGACAGACCGCACCGGGCGACGGCATTGTGATCACCCACAACAAGATAAACTTGGGCGGATCGCAGAACTTCATCATCCGCAACGTGCGTTTCCGCTGCGGACAGAAGGATGTAAACGGACAGATTCTGCAGGACCAGGCACTCGGCGTGGAAAACTGCAACAACTACATCTTTGACCACTGCGTGGTGGGATGGTCGATGGAGGAGAACATGAATACCCAGGACTGCCACTTCCTCACCGTGCAGAACACCATCGTTCATGAAGGCCTCTACAATGCCGGCCACAAGAAGGGCAAACGAGGCTACGGTTCCCAGTGGGGTGGTTCGCCGGCGTCTTACTATCGCAACCTGCTTGCCGACAACAAGTCGCGCTCGCCGCGTATCAATGGTGCCAGAGGCGAGGACTATGTTGTCTTCCTTGAATATATAAACAATGTGAACTACAACTTCGGCGGCAACGGCGGATGCTACGGCGGCGAGAACACCGCCGACATAACATCATACAACGGTATGAACTCAGCCCACGAATGCAACTTCATCGGCAACTATTACAAACCGGGACCAGCATCCAACAAGTCGGGTGTCGTGCTTGTCAACTCCAGCTACGCCCGAAGTGGCGCCACCTCATGGGGACCGGCAAAATGGTATGTCAACGGCAACGTGATAGAGGGCGACGCCAACCGCACCGCCGACAACTGGAAGGCGATGAGCGCCGAGCATTATTCGCTCTCCGACATCAGAGTGGATGAACGCATCGTGCCGGAGCATAACTACTACAAGTATTCAAAGGCGGGCAACGTGGGCACCTACGACCCTGAGATGTATATGATATACAATGTGGAGAGTGGCGAACAGGCCTATCAGACCGTTCTCCGCACTGCCGGCACCATCCGTCGCGACGCCGTAGAGAAGCGTGTCGTTGAGGAGGCAACCACGGGAGTGAACCTCTACGGCGGTGCCACCTATGGCGCCAAGAAGGGAATCATCGACACCGAGGCTGATTGTGAAGGCTTCATACAGTATGCCACCGACTACACTGTGCCGACAGACACCGATGGCGACGGCATTCCCGACGAATGGGAGCGCCAGCATGGTCTCAATCCTGAAGTGGCAGACCAGAACATGGTCAATGCCCAGGGATACACGGCGCTTGAGGTATATCTCAACAGTCTGATGGGCGAGCAGCAGTCTTCCGAATTCCATGTCAACGCTATCCACTCCCTGCAGGCAGCTCCGCTTGTGGCATACGACCGCACTACCGCCACTCTGCGTGTCAGCCAGAATGGCGTGGGTGCAGTCCTCAAGGTGTATAACACCGCCGGACGCCTCCTTTCATCCCGACAGATAACGTCAGCCCTCACTTCCCTCTCCGATGTCAAGGCTCCCGTCTTCCTCGTCCGCATCGAGGGCAGCAATGTGGTGCCACGTGTCATCAAGGTGGTGAAATAAGATGATGTATCAATAAAAACAAAAAAAACGGTCGAAATCGTCAGATTGTCTGGTTTTTGCTGTAGTGCTTTGATATACAGGTAGTTGGCGACCAGATGGTTGTTTTCGATTGTCTGGATGGTTTGATTGCAGGTAAGCGTATCCGGTGAGCGTATCCGCGCTGCTAATGGTAAGCGTATTCGCGCTGCTGGTGTATACGGTTCAAAAAAAGAATATCGCTCAGGTCTTTTTCTTGGGCGATATTTTTTTTGTTCCATGCATTGGCAGAAGCCTGAAAGCAGGAATACGGATATTACAACATGAACTTATTGGGCAGCTGTCTGTCGTCAATTCTGCCCATCCGGGGCAAGCACCGTGCCCATGTTGGGCAAGCATCGTGCCCCAGGTGGGCAAGCACCGTGCCCATTTTTTGGTTAAAAGCCAAACAAAATCCACTCTTCTAAAAGACAAAATCCAAGCAAGCCCTAATGACCGATTTGGGTTAAACCCACGCTGAATTATTTCAGTCCAACAAGTGTGCGTAATGTCTACACTCTTTCCGAAAAAAACATCTTATTGGCAACAAAATGTTATTTTTATTCTAATTTTTTCTATCATTTTTTTTGTTATATTAAAATATTTATTACTTTTGCATCCGGTACTATACAGATTGCTGCATGTTTTTTTATAAAAACGTAAACGGGGCATGTCCTATGGAAAGGAAGACGGAAAAGAAGGAAATCAGAGCATACCTTGTTGCATCCCTATGGTATACTAAGAAACACGACATATTGACATATTTGGAAAATAACTTAAACATATACTAATTTTTAAACTTTTTATTTATGAGAAAGACGTTACAAAGAACATTCGGACTTCTCTTCTTCGCGCTTGTTGGCGTGATGACGGGAACGGCCCAGAACTCTTTCCCGTATTCTGTCGATTTCACGACGGCTGGCGACCTCGCCGGCTGGACAGCCGTGGATGACAGTCCTACGAAGGGAGTTACTTGGGAGTATGGAACGGGAACGTACAGTCAGGCAGATGCTGCTTCTAAGATGTGCGCCCTCATGAGCGAAGATGCTGATTCAAAGCATGTCGATTATCTCGTTTCTCCAGAGTTTACCGCTACGGCAGGTGCTACCTATTATATTAGCATCAAGGCCCAGTATAAAGGTTATGCAATGTGTGGCGTGCAGGCAGGCAAGAGCGCTACCGACATGTCGGCAAACGCAGTGATAAGTGATGACGTTTCGGGCTCGTTCGGTAGATATTATAATGGTTGGTTCGATTATAATGGCGTTGAGCAAGCTAAAACGGCAACGGTTACTTATACCGCAACAGAGGACGGACCACTCTATTTCTCACTCTATGCTCATTCTAATTCAAGCACCGATGAAGGTAGCTTCTTCTTCGTTTACGGTATCGACATCGAGGAAGACAAACCAGGTCCTAAGGCATTGCCATATAGCGTAGATTTGGGCGACAACCAGAGAGGATGGGCAGCACTCGATGCAAGTGATGTTCCTGGCGTTACATGGACAGCAGATGAATTCTATGACAACACCTCTACTAAATATTTTCCTGGCGTTGTAAACAAGTACGACTGGGAAAACACATGGAACGACTACTATGTTTCTCCTGCTTTCACACTTGAGGCTGGCAAGAGCTATAAGGTGAAGACTCGTACATGGAAAAATACTGATCCGAGCGCATTCACACTCTCATTGATGCTTGGCACATCACAGACGGATGCAAGCACATTCCAGAAGATTACAGACCTCAGCATGCAGGCTACCTACGATGCTACTGCTACTGAGGACCATGTATTCGCAGTGAAGAACAGTGGCGACTACAACCTCGCATTCCTGGCTACTACAACTACAGGAACTAATGAGCAGGTTGCTCTCTGCTACTTCGACATCGCCGAGACCGACGAGACTCCTGAGGTGACTCTCGGTGGCGCTGTGGAGACAACCGCTCTGCCATACAACATCACATTCGATGCTGTTAACGACGTATGGACAACTATCGACGCCAGCGCTGATCCTACCACTACATGGGGATTCAACGACAGCTGGGTTAACGACGGATTCTGCCCTACAGGTCAGTTTGCTGCAATACCAAGCTATTGCATCGTTCAGGATCCAAACGTTGTAAATGACTACTATGTATCTCCAGCATTCAAGCTCGAGGCTGGCAAGACTTACACAGTGAAGACAAGCACCGGTAAGATGTATGACACTCCGGCAGTTCTTTCTGTTGAGTTCGGTACTTCAAACACCGACGCTTCTTCATTCACAAAGTTGACCAACATCGCAATGGAGAACAGCGGCGAGCAGTATGAAAACTCTTACGACCTTACTGTTCCTGCCGACGGCGTTTACTATCTGGCATACCACGCAGTAAACACTACAACAGAGAATTTCACCAAGTATGCTTATCTCTATGCCATGAGCTTCGGTATCGAAGAGAAGACCGGTGGCGACGAGCCTGTAGTTGAGGCAGTGGAGGTTCCTTATGAAATCTCATTCGCTTCTGAGACCAACGCTTGGACCGCTATCGACGCAAGTGAGACAGTTGCTGTGACATGGTCGTACGGTACTGGTTATGACGGCTTCTATAATACTGACGGCTCTTACTCTTCATGCTATAAACTGGAAGATGATTGGGGCAAGCCAAACGACTATTTCGTTTCTCCTGCTATCAAGCTTCAGGCAGGCAAGACCTACACTGTGAAGACAAATACAGGTAAGGCATACGACACTCCTGCTGTTCTCTCTCTCGAACTCGGCACTTCACGCACTGACGCCACTACATTCAACAAGGTGAGCGACATCGAGATGGCTGACAACAGCGTACAGTACAAGAACTCTTATGACGTGACAGTGGAGAACGATGGCGAATACTATCTCGCATTCCACGCTACAACCAATAGTACTGAGTTCCCACTCCGTGCTGAGATGTATCTCATGGACTTCTCTATCGCTGAGAAGGCAGCACCGGACGTGACAGCAGAGCTTCCTTACGAAATCGCATTCGATTCTGCCGACAAGTTCGCTACATGGTCTACTCTCGACAACAGTGACGTTCCTGGCAAGACATGGGAGTTCAACGCTTCTGACTTCGCTGGTAAGCCATCTGCATTCATGGGTCCTGACGCAGGTTCTGCAACTTGCGACTGGCTGATCTCTCCAAAATTTGAACTCCAGGAGGGTAAGACTTATGTCATCAAGCTGGACGGCGATACAGGTACAGACAACGCTACAAGCGTGATCCTCGACTACTTCCCAGATTCTAAGGATAAGGAAAATGCCAAGACTATTGCTTGGATTGGCAGCTCACTGCCTATGACAGACTGGAATACTCAGGAGCCTATCACAGAGTGGACTCTTGAAGTTACAAAGAGCGGTAGCTACTACTTCGGACTCCGTGCTCTTAACTCGACTCCAAATCAGGAGAAAGACGCTATCAGCATCTATTCATTCAGCGTTGCAGAACAGCCAGAGGGCGAGCCGGAAACACCGGTTGCTCTTCCATACGAGACTTCATTTGCTGAGGAGGCAGGCGCAGCAGGCTGGACAGCTATGGACCGCAGCGACAACGTAAGATCTACATGGACATACAACTCTTATGGATATGCTGAGTATGACGAGAATTGGCAGCAGGTTGGTGAAAACCATCCATGTGTAGGTTTCAGCTCAGACTGGGACACTAATGCAAACGACTATTTCGTTTCACCATTGTTCACTCTCGAGGTCGGCAAGACATACGTTGTGAAGACTCACACTGCTACTAACAGATCTTGCTTCAACGACAAGACGACTTCATTCACTATGAAGCTTGGAACCAACAAGAAGGTTCAGGGCACATTCACACAGTCTATCGGCGATATCGAGCTCAACACTGTTTACGACCGTGATCCAAGCAAGTTCGAGCT
>JABLTS010022982.1_pt1 | contig 34180 bp, 25 predicted proteins | sample 7160081 | NCBI WGS metagenome assembly JABLTS01 (sample SAMN14651231, study PRJNA627086) | human gut metagenome | isolation source: feces | host: Homo sapiens | reverse complement strand
GATAAGGTTTCCCGGTCACTCCTATGAGAGCTGCAAGTCCCCCGCGGCAGATGGAACGCGAAAATGAGATGATCGTTATTTCACATCGCCTTTTTGGGTGGCCTGACATGAGGGATGATTCAGCCATCAAAGGGGGGGGAAAAGAATAAATCAAAAAAGCTATTGACTATTTGACTATTTGATATATAATAGATTACAGAAATAAGGTAAGAGGTCAAGTGGAAAGCGGTGAGTGATATGAATAGCACGATGCTATCTGATAAAATAGAAAATTTCATTCTGGATCTGATGGATAAGCAAAATACAGATCAGCTGCTGCTAAAGCGCAAGGAGGTGGCCGACCGGCTCGCGTGTGCGCCTTCACAGGTGACGTATGTGATCAATACGAGATTCTCCGCCAATGATCGATTCATTGTCGAGTCACGGCGGGGGAGCGGTGGATATATCAAGATCTCCCTGCGACCTGTCGAGCGTGAGGAGGTGCCGGACTACTACCATCGCTTGAAGGAGGCAGCGAGCCAGTACCAGAATGAAAAGTCAAATCATCAAACAAAAGACAAACCGGTATCGCAGGAGGAGATAGAAAATGGTCTTCGGGGATATTTCCAGATGCTTTTGAATTACGACATCATTTCCGAGCGTGAGTATCGGCTGATGTATGCGATGACGCACACGATGCTGGAGTATTGTCCGGAAGGACACCGAAAGGAAGCCGGACGGACGATGATCCATCGCATCGAGTGGGCGCTGAAAGGAGAATAAATATGCTTTGTGAACGCTGTCATGCACATCCTGCCACCGTTCATATGGTGCAGGTGGTGAACGGACATAGAAAAGAGGAGCATCTCTGCAGTGAGTGCGCAGAGAAAGAGCATGTCTTCCAGAAGGAGCAGAGCTTCTTTGGACATGGATTCTTTGACAGTCCGCTGGATCATTTCTTCGGCGGATCGATGCTGGGTCATCTGTTAGAAGACCCCTTCGGGACCCGCACGCTGGAAGATCAGGGCGGCGGACAATTCATCGAAGTCAGCCCGGAAAAGCTGCCGGAGAATGAAAGCAGCTACGATCGCTTCAAAGAGTCCATCCGCCCGTCGTTCCAGAAAGGGAAAAATGAAATTCCCGTCAATGAACCGAAGGCCAAAGAAAAGGCGGACGCTCCGGCGGAGAGCGAGGAGCTGCAAGCCCTCAGAAAGGAGCTCAAGAGCTGTGTCGACCGGGAGGATTTCGAGCGTGCCTGCGAGGTCAGAGACAAGATAAAAGCGCTGGAGAGTAAAAAGTCGTAATATAAAATGACTATCATTCCAAAACAAAGGAGGGATTTCTATGGAAGACAGATATACAGATGGTGTAAAAAATGCCTGGAAATTTGCAGGAGAAGAGGCTTCGAAGCTGGGCAGTGATTATTTGGGGACCGAGCATCTGCTTTTGGGCATTGCCCACGAAAAAGATTCGGCCGGCGGCAAGATCCTGAATTCGCTCGGCGTGACCGTAGAGGCGGTGGAGCCGCTGCTCGCTGGGCAGGGAAGGAGCGGCTTCTTCTCTCGCCGTGAGCTGTATGTAGCGCCGCGGACGAAACGGGTGCTGGAAATGGCGGTGGAGGAAGCCAATGATCTTGGCAATTCCTTCGTCGGCACGGAGCATCTGCTGCTTGCCATTCTTCGGGAAGGCAGCGGCGTTGCGATGCAGATCCTGGAGCATTTCGGCGTGACACAGGAGAAGCTGCAGAAAGCCTTCGATACCTATATTTCGGAAGACGGAAATGGAGAAGGCAGTGCAGAGCTGGGAGAGATGGGTGATTTTGCCATCGACCTCAATGAAAAAGCCAAACAGGGCAAGATCGACCCTGTCATCGGGCGTCAGACGGAGATCAATCGCGTGATCCAGATCCTGTCCCGCAGAAATAAGAACAACCCTGTCCTCATCGGTGAGCCGGGCGTAGGCAAGACAGCCATCGCAGAAGGGCTTGCACAGCGGATTGTTTCTCATGATGTGCCGGAGATCCTGAAGGACTGCCATGTGATTTCTCTCAATATGTCCTCCGTCGTCGCCGGTACCAAGTACAGAGGCGAATTTGAGGAACGGCTGAAAAAAGTCATTGATGAAGTGAAGAAACATAAAGACTGGATCCTTTTCGTCGATGAACTGCATACACTGGTGGGCGCAGGCTCGACGGAAGGCTCCATGGATGCAGCCAATATCATGAAACCGGCTCTGGCACGCGGGGAGCTGCGCTGCATCGGTGCGACCACTTTGAAAGAATATAAGAAGTATATCGAAAAGGATGCCGCTTTGGAACGTCGGTTCCAGCCGGTCAAAGTCGGTGAACCGACACCGAAAGATACGCTGAAGATCTTGAAGGGTCTGCGTGATCGCTACGAAGCCTTTCATAAAGCGAAGATCACCGATGAAGCAATGAAAGCGGCTGTCGAACTTTCCGGCCGTTACATCACGGATCGTTTCCAGCCTGATAAAGCCATCGATGTCATCGATGAAGCCGCCGCCAAGGTCCGCATGGAAGCGTCTTCGACACCGGATGCGCTGAAAGAGAAGGAAGAAAAGCTGGCCTCCCTTTTGAAAGAAAAGGAAGCGGCTGTGGCTTCGCAGGATTTTGAAAAAGCCGCCGAGTATCGTGATGCTGCCAAGAAGATGCAGAGTGAGATCGCCCTCATGAAGAAGGACTGGAAGGGGGCGGATCATGATGATCTTAAAGTCACGGAAGAAGATGTGGCAGAAGTCGTCGCTAAATGGACGGGGGTACCGCTGCAGAATCTGAAGAAGAGCGACTCCGAGCGCCTGCTCCATCTGGAAGAAGAGCTGCATAAGAGAGTGGTCGGTCAGGATGAGGCTGTCCATGCCGTTGCCACGGCGATCCGTCGTGCGCGTGCCGGCATGAAGGATCCGAAACGTCCGATCGGTTCCTTCCTCTTCCTCGGCTCGACCGGTGTCGGCAAGACCGAGCTGGCCAGAGCGCTCGCTGAATGCATGTTTGGCAGTGAGAAGAATATGATTCGTTTCGATATGTCGGAATACATGGAGAAACACGAAGTGTCCCGTCTCGTCGGTGCGCCTCCAGGATATGTCGGCTATGAAGAAGGCGGTCAGCTGACCGATGCCGTGAGAAAGACGCCGTACAGCGTCATCCTCTTCGATGAAGTCGAAAAGGCGCATCCGGATTTCTTCAATATCCTTCTGCAGGTACTCGATGATGGTCGTCTGACCGATGGTCAGGGGCGCACCGTGGACTTCACGAATGCTGTCATCATCATGACCAGTAACCTTGGCTCTGCCCTCTTGAAAAACCAGATGAAGAAACTGGGGTTCAAAGCGGAGGACAAAGGTGAGAAGAAGGAAACCTTCGAGGATGTGAAGAAGCTGATGATGGATGAAGTGAAACACACGCTCCGTCCGGAATTCATCAACCGTATCGATGAGATCATCGTCTTCCATCCGCTCACCGCTTCCGATCTTTCCTCTATCGTGAACCTGATGCTTGCCAAGGTCGGCGAGAAGCTCGCGCACTTCGAAGTGAAGCTCGATGCCAGCGAAGAAGCGAAAAAGCTCCTCATCGATCATGGTACCGATGTGGAATACGGTGCCCGTCCGCTGCGCCGCACCATCCAGAAAGAAGTCGAAGACCCGATCTCCGAGCTCATTCTGCAGGAGGAGCTCGAAAAGAAGAAAGTCCTCCATATGGATGCCAAGGATGGCAAGCTGACTTTCCACGCGGAATGATGCCATCGCCTTTAGGCAGATGATATAATAAGAGTGCAATGGGAATGTAGTAGACATTTCCTGTTGCACTCTTTTTGTGTTTTTAGGGGTTCAACGGGGCCTCTGGGGTCTGAAGGTTCAACGGGGAAGGTGTGGCGCGAAGCGCCGAATGATAAAATTGCGGCGAAGCCGCCACCACCACTCCTCACTTCCCACTCCTCACTCCTAACTTTGAGAAATTGTATAGCGTACTGATGAACGATATGATGATAAAGGAGATACGTCCATGGCCAAGAACCGAACCAAATTTGTCTGCTCGAACTGCGGGGCAGAGACTGTGAGATGGATGGGGCGATGCCCGCAGTGCGGCTCATGGAATACACTCGAGGAGACGGTGGAGGAAGTCCTCCCCAAGCAGCTGCGGACGACGCATGAGGTGGTCAGCGGCAAGCGTCCGCAGAAACTCTCGGAAGTGAATTTGGAAAACCATGAACGCATGCAGCTGGCGATGCCTGAGGTCGATCGTCCGCTCGGAGGCGGCGTCGTACCCGGTTCCGTCATCCTTTGGGGCGGAGAGCCGGGGATCGGCAAGTCGACACTGATTCTCCAGGTCTGCCACGCCATGGCAAAGGCGGGACGGAGCGTCCTTTATGCAAGCGGGGAAGAGTCCGAAGTACAGATCAAGATGCGCGCCGAAAGACTTGGCGCTGCTGATGACGATCTCTTCGTCTATTCCGGCGGCAATCTGGATGCCATCGTCTCTGAGGCTGAGAAAGAAAAGCCATCCATGCTGGTCATCGACTCCATTCAGACGATGTATCTTTCTGCCAATGAATCCCCGATGGGAAGTCCTGCGCAGATCCGCGACTGCACCGCCGTACTCGTGCGCCTCGCGAAAAGTGAGAATATCGCTGTCATGATCATCGGTCACGTGACGAAGGAAGGAAATCTCGCGGGGCCGCGCATCTTGGAGCACATGGTCGACGTGGTCTTCTACTTGGAAGGCGACCGCAGCTACCAGTTCCGTGTGCTGAGGACGGTGAAGAACCGTTTCGGCTCCACCGCAGAGTCCGGGCTCTTCGTCATGGAGGGGCAGGGGCTCAAAGGGATCGAAGACCCGTCGAAATACCTGCTTCGTGACCGCACGAGCCAGACACCGGGGCAGGCTGTCGTCGCCTGCATGGAGGGACTGCGCCCTGTCCTTGTAGAGATCCAGGCACTCACCGTCCACTCGGTCCTTGCCATCCCGCGCCGCATCGCGGCGGGCTATGACTACAACCGCATGATCATCCTTCTCGCGGTCCTGGAACGCCGCGGGCGTATCCCCTTCTCGACCGAAGATGTGTATCTCAATGTGGCGGGCGGTTTCCGTGTGAAGGAAACTGCCGCTGACCTGGCTGTCGCGCTCTCACTGATCTCCGTCAGAGGCGACGCCCCTATCCCGCAGAACCTCATGGCACTCGGAGAGATCGGTCTCACCGGAGAGATCATGCCCGTTTCCCGTGTCACCCTTCGTCTCAAAGAAGCACTCAAAATGAAATTTACCCATTTCATCCTGTCGGAACGCAATAAAAAAGAAGTCCTGGCCTATTATGAAGCGCATCATCTGGACGAGGTCAGGGAACATACCGTCTTCGTCAGAAATCTGAAAGACGTCATGGAAGCGGTGAAGTAGGGGGCACGGGGCGTGCTGCTCCTTGATGTGGGGATGAAAGCTCTGTTTGAATGAGGCATGAGGAATGAAGGCGTCGGCTTTGTCGCAAGTATATATGAGGCGATGCCCGAAGGTGGTATTTAATCAGTGTTTCCCTATTCCCTAATCCCTAATCCCTAGCTACTCAACCCTGCTTTCAAATTTCAGGGGTTGGTGCGGTGTTTCTGTATGATGAAGCACTGCACCAACCTCTTTGAACCTTCTGAACTTATAGAACCCGCTGAACCTGCCAACCGCAAACTGTCAGCCATCAACAAAATTTTTCATTTCCGGTATAAATGAGAGCGAAAGTTTGCTATAATAAGATGATACTTAAAATGTAAAAATGGACTTACTATCTGAAAAAGTTGTTTTCTACAAAAACATAGTGTAATCAAAGAGGATTCAAGATGCCGGAAAAAGTATTACGATTGATATTCATCCTGCTCTTTACCGTTCTTGGTGTCGTGCTCTCGAGGCAGGGCGAGTCAGTGCTGACGGCACTGCTCCCGAGCTCTGTCCTGACGGAGACCATTCTGGGGATCACCTTCATGTCTCTGGCCACGATGCTTCTGGGGGGTATTTTAGGAGCTGTCGTGGGCTGCGCTGTATCGCCCTACCTGATTTCCCGCCTTTTCGCATTGACATCGCGGATGGAGAAGTCGCTGTCTGCCATGAGTACGCAGGATCTCATCGCGGGGACGCTCGGGCTCTTTCTGGGGCTCATCATTGCAAATCTGGTCGGACTTGCTTTCAGTTCGGTGCCGTTCATCGGGCCGTATGTCTCTGTCGTGCTGTCCATCGTGCTCGGGTACCTGGGGATGCACCTCGCGGTCAGCAAGAAGGCTGAAATGACCGGTTGGTTTAAGCTGCATGCGGAAGAAAAGAGCGAGAAAAAGAAATCAAAGGAAAAACAGCGCATCGGTAAGCTGCTGGATACGAATATCATCATCGATGGACGTGTGGCAGATATTTTCCAGACTGGATTTTTGGAAGGTCCTATCGTGGTGCCTGTCTTTGTGCTGGAAGAATTGCAGAAGATCGCAGACAGCTCGGACGTACTGAAGAGGAATCGCGGCCGCCGCGGACTGGATATCCTGAACCATATGCGCAAGAAGAACCGCGATGACATCAAGATCATCACCGATGATTTCGAGGAGATCAGTGAGGTGGACTCCAAGCTCATTAAGCTCGCCCGTGAAAAGGGCTACAAGATCATCACCAATGACTACAATCTGAATAAAGTGGCAGAGCTGCAGGGCGTCGCTGTCCTCAATGTGAATGACCTCGCCATCGCTGTGAAGCCTGCCGTCATTCCCGGCGAGCAGATCTTCGTCCAGCTCGTGAAGAATGGCAAGGAAGAAGGCCAGGGAGTCGCCTACCTCGATGACGGCACGATGATCGTCGTCGAAGACGGCAGCAAAAGCATCGGTAAGGAAGTCGCCGTCATCATTACATCGGTCCTCCAGACCTCGGCCGGGAAGATGATCTTTGCGAAGCTTGAAGAATAGGATTAGTAGCTAGGGATTAGGAGTGACTAGTGACTGGGTGACTAAGAGACTAAGAGACTAGGAGACTAGGAGATTAGGAGACATCAGACATCTGACTTCTATCCTCCGGCCTTCGGGCATCGCCCCATATATATTCGCGGCGAAGCCGCCACCTTCATTTCTAATTCCTCATTCCTAATTCCTCATTCGAGCAAAGCTTTCATCCCCAATCAAGGTGCGAGCTGCCCCCACGGGCTAGCCATGAATCCTCAAACCCATTTAGGAGTACATGTATTTATGAACAGTCTCATACTGGTAGCTGCCGGTCAGGGCAGCCGCATGGGGGCTCCGGTGAATAAACTTCTCTTGAAGCATCGGGGCCATTCGCTGATTTCTTATACGCTAAGGCATGTCTTTCAGAGTCGCTTTCTGGAAGAGCTTATTATCGTCGCAAGGGTTGAGGAACAGCCGATTTTTGCTGACATATTGAAAGGGATCGAGCATCATATCCCTGTCCGCTTCGCACCGGGCGGAGCGACGCGTACCCAGTCGGTGAAGAATGGACTTTCCTGTCTTGCGAAGGATTCGGAAAAAGTCCTTGTGCATGATGGGGCGCGTCCTTTCGTCGATGGGAAGACCATCGATGATGCCTTTGCTGCCATCAGCGAGGTACATCCGGCCGTCGTGGTCGGTATCCCATGTGTGGATACCATCAAGGAGGTCGACGGAGAATTGGTGCAGGGGACGCTGGATCGGAGCCGCCTTTTCCGCGCACAGACGCCGCAGGGGGCATTTTCGAAACTGCTCAAAGCGTCGATGGAGGCTCTTTCCTCCGAAGAAGGAATCACGGATGACGCTTCGATCCTAGAAAAAGCGGGCGTGCCGGTCACGGTGCTGCCCGGGAAAGAACAGTTTTTCAAGGTAACGACACCGGGAGATTGGAGCCGGTTTACAAAAATGATCGAAAAAGAGGGCTTGCCCTTCCGTATCGGACAGGGGTATGATATACATCGATACGATGAAAGCCGTCCGCTCATGCTTGGCGGTGTAGAGATTGCAAAGACAGGCGGTCTTTTGGGCCACTCGGATGCGGATGTGCTGCTGCATGCCATCATGGATGCGCTTTTGGGCGCAGCAGGTCTTCCCGATATCGGGCACTATTTCCCCGATACCGATCCTCGCTATGAGGGAGCGGACAGCAAAAAGCTCATGCTCGAAGTGAAGCGCGTCCTTTCCGAAGATGGCTGGCAGGCTGGAAATATCGACAGCACCGTGATCGCGGAGAAACCGAAGCTTGCGCCGCATATTGCGGAAATGAAAGCATCGATTGCACATCTTCTCGCTATCTCCGAGAGTCAGGTGGGTGTGAAAGCCACCACGAATGAAAAATTGGGTGCGGTGGGCCGCAGGGAAGGTATGGCAGCTCTGGCATCCGTTATCATTTATAGAAAATAAGAAGGAGTTTTAACAGATGGAAAAGAAATTGAAAGTTCGTTTTGCCCCGAGCCCGACAGGCCCATTTCATATCGGTGGTGCGCGCTCCGCGCTCTTCAACTGGCTGGTTGCTCGTCACGCTGACGGCACCTTCCTCGTCCGCATCGAAGATACGGATCTGAAGCGTTCCACCAAGGAGTCGGAAGAGAATATCAAAGATTCTCTGAAATGGCTCGGCATGAACTGGGATGAAGGCATCGACGTAGGCGGCCCGCATGGCCCGTACCGCCAGACCGAACGCCTCGATCTCTATAAGAAGGAAGTACAGAGACTTCTCGATGAAGGCAAAGCGTACTACTGCTACTGCAGCGCAGAAGAGCTGGAAAAAAGCCGCAAGGCGCAGCTCGATGCCGGCAAGACTCCGATCTATGATGAACACTGCCGCCACCTCACCGAAGAAGAAAAAGCCAAGTACGAAGCCGAAGGCAGAAAACCGGTCGTCCGTCTCAAAGTCAGAAAAGACGGTGTCTTCGCTTTTGATGACATGGTTCGCGGCCATGTCGAATTTCAGGCGGCTGGTGTCGGTGATTTCATCATCATGAAATCCGACGGTATCCCGGTCTATAATTTCGCTGTCGTGATCGATGATGCCTTCATGGAAGTCACCCATGTCATCCGTGCCGAAGAACATCTTTCGAATACCCCGCGCCAGCTTGCCATCTATGAAGCACTTGGCTATAAACCTCCGAAATTTGGCCATATCTCCCTGATCCTCGGTGAAGATCATAAGAAGATGAGCAAGCGCCATGGGGCGACCTCTGTCACCGAATACAGAAATATGGGCTACCTGCCGGAAGCGGTCGTGAACTATCTGGCGCTCCTTGGCTGGACTCCGAAGGGCGAACAGGAGATCTTTACGGAAGAAGAGCTCATCAAGCAGTTCTCCATGAAGCGTGTCTCCTCGAATGATGCTGTCTTCGATATCAATAAGCTGAACTGGATCAACTTCCAGTACATGAAGAAGCTGGACGCAGATCAGCTCTATGCTCTGATCGTCCCGTTCCTCGTGAAGGCTGGCTATGTGGAAGAGTCTGTCACGGAAGAGAAGAAGGATTGGTTGAAGAAGGTCATCTGGTTCATGAAGGATCACATCTACTTCGCAGGTCAGGCAGCCGATGAGCTGAGATTCTTCTTCGAAGATATGCCGAAGATCACCGACGAAGATGTTCTTGCCATCATGAAGGCTGAGACGAGCGGTCAGCTGCTCCGCGCATTCATCGAAGATCTGAAAGTGCTTCCTTCTTTCGATCAGGATGCGATCAAGAAGTGCTTCAATGCATGCATGAAAGCACAGGGCATCAAGGGCAAAGCTGCTTACGAACCGACCCGTATCGCTTTGACCGGTGTGACCCAGGGCCCGGGCATGTTTGAAATGATGGAACTTTTCGGAAGAGAAAAGACCATGGATAGACTCGAAGCAGCACTCGCGTACTGCTAAGAGAGGAAAGAGCCACAGAAATGCGCCGCATTTCTGTGGCTCTTTTGGTTTGAGGTTAGCCTGTGGGGCGTGCTGCCCTCTTGATTGGGGATGAAAGATTTGCTCAAATGAGGAATGAGGAATGAGGAATGAAGGTGCGGCGCATAAAAATCAAAAGCGCCGCGGAGTGTTGATAGCGCTTCGCGTCGTCGTCATTTCGAGCGTAGCCAAGAAATCTCTATTGCAGAACGCTAATTGCCTGATGTGAGATAGCACCAAGACGTTGTTTTACCTCGGCACATACACGCTGATTCCCGCAGAGCAGTAGAGATCCCTCGACTACGCTCGGGATGACGATGCCGGAGAATCCTAGTTACTCCTAATCCCCAATCCCTAATCCCCAATCCCTAATCCCTAGCTACTCATCCCTACTTTCAAACTTCAGGGGGGATGGTGCGGCGCATAAAAATAGGGAAGCGCCGCGGAGGTTTGAAACTAGCGGTTTTCTCGTATCGCAAACCTAATCCCTAGCCACTAATCCCTAGCTACTAATTTCTAGTCACCAGTCACCAGTCACCAGTCACTAGTCACTAGTCATCAGTCACAAATTTCTAATTCCAATTTCCTTCATTTATGCTATAATGACTATGAGTGTAATCAGCAGGTTTCCTGCTGAAATCACGATGAGGAAACAGATATGAAAATTATTGGTGGAAAAGCCAAAGGCACGAACCTTTTGGCACCCGTAGGAAGAAATACGACGAGACCGACGCTGGGACGGGTACGGGAAAGCATTTTCAATGTACTTGCCAATGTAGGGCTCGTTGAGACGGATGTCCTTGATATTTTCGCCGGGACAGGCGCGATGGGGCTTGAGGCGCTCAGCCGGTATGCATCGTCTGCGGTCTTTATCGACAAGACAACGGGCCGCATCATCCGCGAAAATGCGAAGAAGTGCCATGTAGAAGATCAGGTACAGATCATATCGAGAGATGTAGGGGCTGCGCTGAAGTCTCTTCAGGGCAGGACCTTTGATTATATTTTCATGGACCCTCCGTATCGGAAGGGCTATATCAATGAAGTACTGGCGATGGTTTTCGACTGCGGCCTTCCTGCTGATCATGCGATCATTATTGCAGAACATTCTATATCAGAACCCCCGGATGTATCACTCTTTGCTGACCGGTGCGAAGTCTGGAAAGAGAAAAAAGTGGGGGCCATTGTTGTTACCTATCTGCTATGCAGATCTACAGAGGGAGAAGTGCAATGAAAATAGCGATTTGCCCAGGAAGTTTCGACCCGGTGACCTATGGTCATCTGGATATCATCAGAAGAAGCGCTTGTCTGGTCGATAAACTGATTGTGGCAGCTTTTTTAAACCCGACTAAGCATTATATGTTTACTACGGAAGAACGGTTGGATATGCTTCGTGAGACGACCAAAGACATTCCCAATGTCGAAGTGGATGCTTTTGATGGTCTTTTGAATGAATACGCAGCGAAGAAGAATTGCCATCTTCTGATTCGCGGACTGCGTGCGTTCAGTGATTTTGAATACGAATTTCAGCGGGCGCTCATGATCAAACAGATCGATCCCACGCTGGAGACCGCATTCTTCATGACGGACGGACGCTATTCTTATCTGTCGTCTACCGGCGTTCGTGAGCTGGCCCATTTTGATGGTGATATTACCCGGATGGTCCCGCCCTATGTACAGGAAATGATCAAGAAAAAGGTAGAGAATCGCTGATCGCTATCGGCTTTTTTCTCAAACTTCGAAAAAGAAATGAGGCTTGCAATTATGGACACAAGAAAACTCTTAGAAGAATTAGAAAATGTCATCAATAACGCGAGTGAAGTACCGCTCACCAATAAGAAATTGGTGGATAAGGATGAGATCGAACGACTGATCGATGCCATCAACCAGTCGCTCCCGAATGAACTCGAGAGCGCACGCCGCATCGTCGCGGACAAAGAGCGTATCATGCTCGACGCAGAAAAGAAAGCAGAGGACACAGTGGCGCAGGCGAAGGATTATATCGCCCGCATCACGGAAGAAAGCGAACTTGTCAAGCAGGCGCAGGAGCGTGCCAATGAAGTGATCTCTTCGGCCAATAAATCCGCTGATGAGCTCCGCACTAGCTCTGTCACCTATGCGACAGATGTCCTGAAGTATGTGGAAACAAATATGGAAAATGTCTTAGACAGCCTGAAAAAGAACCGTCAGAGCCTGATCGATTCCAATTCCGCCGCTGCCCGTCAGCAGGAAAAAGAGAACAAGTGATGAGGGGCGGAGTTTGGGGATCAGCATCCGCTGCACCCAATGAGTCCGTTGCATTCTGCGGCATATTTTCATGCGAAGACGGAACGCATGTTACGTTTTGCTAGTGCCATCAGATTGATGGATGATGCTTCAGGGCGCACCTTCATTCCTTATTTCTCATTCCTCTTTGGGGGAAGGGGATAAGTGATATTCCGGTTTTGAATGAAGCATACAGGAGGCCATTCCCATGGGACGAGAAGAGGAAAGCCGACGGATCCTTGTGATCTGTTTTGCGGCGGCTCTTCTGGCTCTGGGAGCGGCCTTTTTTCTGTGGCATACCGCAGGGGAGACGAAAGAGGAGCCGCTTCCTGTGGTCGAGCTTTCCGGCAAGGAGTCTTCCCAGACGCTCCTCGTCTATGTGACGGGTGCCGTGAGGCAGCCGGGTGTCTATGAGCTTCCTGAGGGAAGTCGCTTCTTCGATGCGGTGAAGGCTGCGGGTGATGTGCTGCCGTATGCGGTTATGGAAGATATCAATATGGCCGAGCCGCTTTCTGACGGGATGAAGATCCATATCCCGCTTGATCCGGAGCAGGCGGATGCACGGGGGAGCGGGCTCATCTCTATCAATGCCGCTAGCGCGAAAGAGCTCGAAGCACTCCCGGGCGTCGGTCAGGTGACGGCGGATAAGATCATCCGCTACCGTGAGGAGCATGGCCGCTTTTCCTCGAAGGAGGAGCTCAAAAAGGTGCCCTCGATCGGTGAGAGTCGTTACAAGAAGATGGCGGATAAGATCACCCTATGATGATCCGGCTGGGGCTTTTCTGGAGTGCGCTTTTGCTGGCAGCGGGAGTTTTTCTTTTCGAGGAGCTTCCGCCTTTTCTGCTGCCTTATGGGTATGCCTTGCTGCTCCTTTCCGGTGTGCTTTTCCTTCTCTATGGTCATTTCCGCTGCCGCTTTTCCCTTGTCCTTTTGGGAGCGGCGCTTTCTCTTCTGACGATCGGCGCTTTCCGCATGGCACTCTCCGATGCCCTGTGGCAGGAGCAGTCGCACTGGGCGAGCCGAAGCGCAGGCACCTATGAAGGTATCGTCATGGAGGAGCCGCTGGTACAAAAAGGGGAAGAGGGCTATGCGAGATATGCGCTTGCGCTCGTTTCCATCCGATACGCCGATGGGACGCTCCAGCCGCTCTCGGGGACGTGCTACCTCTATGATCAGAAGGAGACCCGGCATTTCCATCCCGGTGACCGCCTTTTCGCTGAAGGAGAAATGAGCCCGATCCGCCTGTATCAGAATCCGGGAAAGATCGATCTCACGGGACGCTATCGGAGCCGCCATCTCCTTGGAAGGCTGTATCTCAAGGAAGGCATGCATCCCGCCTTTGCCGGTGAGAGCGGTGCCTATCGCATAGAGAGATTCTCTTCGGAGATGAAGCAGTCGCTGAAAGAGACATTTGCGCCTTACATGGATCCGGTGCGCCTTTCGATCCTGATGACGCTCCTCTTCGGAGGAAATTATAATGATATTTCGGAAGAGGTCATGACGTCATTCTCCGCGACGGGCATCATCCACATTCTCTCTGTCTCGGGTTCGCATGTGGCGCTGCTCTTTGGCTTCCTGTATCTTTTGGGACGCTGGCTCTCGCTGCCGCGACGCCTTGTGATCCTGCCGGCCATCCTGCTTATGCTGTTTTACGCGGTACTCTCAGGGCTTGTGCCGCCCGTCATCCGTGCGGCGGTCATGGGGATCCTCTCTGTCGTTGGGATTTTCCTTGACCGGGAGAGGGCGACGCTGAATCTTCTGGGGGGCGGCGGTCTTTGGCATGCTGCTCTGGGATCCTTACTATGTGTACGATGTGAGCTTTCAGCTCTCAGTCGGCGCATCCGCGGGGATTCTCCTCTTTTACCGTTCGATCCTCCGCTGGATGAGCCCTTTCCAAAAGCTGCCGAAATGGGTGAAGGAAGGGATCGCGCTGTCTTCAGCGGCGCAGCTTCTCACGATACCGATCATGCTCTATGATTTCCATCGCTTTCCGGTGTATTTTATCTTTGCGAATCTTTTCGTCACACCATTTCTGGAATGGGTCATTATCGCTGGGCTTATCGCAGCGCTCGTCTCCCTTCTTTGCCGTCCGCTGATGGCAGGGCTTCTCTATGCGGCAGACTATGCGGTCTTTTTAGCCCTGCGTCTGAATTTCCTCCTCTCCTCGGCCAGGGGAGCGCAGCTTGTGACAGGCGGTCTTTCTTCTTTAGAAATAGCCTTTTACTATGCACTTCTTGCGGTGGTGTATTTCAGAAAGCGGCTTTCTATCCGCTCTCGCATGGCTGCCGGAGGCATGCTGTCGCTTCTTTTTCTTGCCATAGCGATGGCTCAGCTCCTGGCGCCTTCGACCCGCGTCATCTGCCCGGATCTTGGCGGTGACCGCGGAATCCTTCTTGTCAATGACGGGCGAAACATCTTATACTATAAGGCAAGCCGCATCTCCTCACGCACCGCTGTCTGGGAGTGGAATTCCATCCTTGCCTATGAAGGGGTAGAGGAGGCAGCTGTACTCATTCTGGATCTGGAGGATGTCGATAAGCCGCTCCCTCTCGTGATGGGGATACCTGTCAGGGAGATCTGGGTGACAGGCGGCGATCCGCGGAAATGGGCGACGCAGCTTCTGGCGGGACAGACAGCGCGCGTGCGATGTCTGGGAAAGGCCGCACTTTCTTTGGATGAGCTGCACTTTATCACCAATGGCAGCAGCTGGCAGATGGTGATGGGGGAGAAGGACATCTTCCTTTCCGGACGAAGACCCATACCGAAAGCGTCTCCTCATACCCTGTGGATCACCGGCAGCCATGGCTTTCAAGAATATACAGAAAAAGACGCGGAGACCATGGCGCCCGAGCTGGTCATCTACGGCGGGACCCGTCTCGTCCATGCCTATGAAGACATGGAGCTTTTCGATTTTAAAGACATCCCATCCGTGAACCTGTATCAGAAGGGGATGCAGGAGATCGTGTACAAGAATGGGTGGAAGTTGGTGACTGGTGACTAGTGACTGGTATTGCGATTTGTCAGCTTTTGGACTGGGTGAGAAGTCAGACATCAGACGTCCCAGTCTCTTAGTCTTTCAGTCTTTATGTCTTTATGTCTAATCCCTAATCCCTAGACACCAGCCCACAAGTCACTCCCGATTCCTGTTTACATTTATATAAGGACGATCACTTATGCCTGCCAAAAAGTTAAATAAAAAGAACTGCTGCTTTCTCTATGGTGAAGATCTGGTATCCCTTGCCCTTCGTCGGGAGGGACTGCTCAAGGCCTATTTTGAGGGAGATCCGCCCGATCCCGTTCTGTTCGATGGAGAGGGAAGTCTGGAAGAGTATGAGAATGCCCTGGCAGGGCAGTCACTTTTTTCCAGTGCGACTGCGGTCGTGCTGCACAATCCCCCTTTCCTGAAGCGCATTTCGAAAGCAGAGAAAGAAGAAAAGGAGGCCCTCCGCTTTGTGGAGAGGCTCGAAGGCCTGCCGCCTGATATTTTCTGCCTGATCCAGCTCGATGGAAAGCCGGACAAGCGAACGAAGATCGTGAAAGGGCTGCTGTCTGTCTGCTACAGTGAAGAGCTTTCGCTCCTTTTGCCGCGTGATGCGGCAGGTGCGATGATACGTCTCCTGTCAGCAGCGGGCAAGCGTGTCGATTTCTCCGCACGGACGTATTTGGAGGATGTACTCTCCTCGTGGGATACGATTTCCCTTCCCCTTTTGCAGACGGAATGTGATAAGATGGTACTGATGTGCGGGGAAAAGTCCGTTGTGACGAAGGGGCTTTTGGAGCTTGCACTTCCCGACTACATGAATCAGGGGATCTTCAAATTCGTCGATGCTCTTCTGGACAAAAAGTCACAGCTTGTCTTAGAGAGTGCGGACCGCGTCTTCACGGATATGACCACCACGATCAAAAATCTCGGACTTCTTTCTTCCAAATTCAGAAAGATCAAGATCTTGAAGGAAATGGAAAGGAGTCACGTGCCGCCCACCCGTATCCAGCAGGCGCTGGGGGTGAGATCCTCCTGGCAGTGGCGGGCCGTGCAGGCCGAGGCAAGGAAGGTCACGGAAGAAGAGGCGGAGTGGTTTCTTCTGGAGATCATGAAGTACCAGCTCGCTTCCCGCCAAGGCGCCTCGGAGCTCGAACTCAAAGATTTGCTGTTGAAGTATTGTTTGAGGAAATAAGTGACTGGTGACTGGTGGCTGGTGACTGGTGACTGGGATTCCTCGTAACGTCATCCCGAGCGTAGCCGAGGGATCTCTATTGCACTGCGATAATCAGCACGTATACACTGAGGGAAAACGATGGCTTGGTGGTGCTGCCTCATATGCGACAATGAGCGCTCTGCCATAGAGATTTCTCGGCTACGCTCGAAATGACGACGGTGCGAAGCGCTATCAAAACTCCGCGGCGCTTCTGATTTTTATGCGCCGCACCACAACCTTGAACCCTGAACCCATAACCTCAAATGTCATATACGAAACGAAGGGACTATCATTGAGTAAAAGACGATACCGCTGGAAGCGGATATTCGGACTGGTTTTCACACTGGCTGTTATCGGCATCGGAAGCGCGCCGTTTCTCTGGATAAGTGACGACAGGGTCATCCCCGGCGTCACCATCCATGGGACAAAGGCAGGCGGCGCGACGGAGGAAGAGCTCAAGGAGCTTTTTTCCGTGAAAAATGCGGATCTTTTGCATGGAAAATTAGTACTTACAAAGGAGGATGCTCACGAAGAGATCTCCTTCCGCTCGCTCTCTGTCCGCTATGACGAGAAGGCCATAGAGAAAGCCATGGCTCTTGGACGGACGGGCGGGCTCTTCCAGCGCTGGTACGATCGCTGGCGGATCCTCCTCACCGGGCATAGTGCGGCCATCGATGCTTCTTTTGATGAGAAGCACCTCACCGAGGATATCGCTCAGCTGGCTGCCAAGTATGCAAAGCCGCCTGTCAATGCGAAGCCCCGGTTTGGGAAAGACGGATCCGTTTCCTTCGATGAAGGCAGGCCTTCCATGAAAATCGACAAGGCGGCACTGGAAGAAGCAGCCGCGCTTCAACTCAAAAAGGGCGAAAGCGGAGAGGTGGAGATCCCGGCCACAGACATCCAGAAGCCGAATATGACAAAGGAAGCTGCCAAGGAAATCAATGCGGTCCTTGCTGAATACACGACCACCTTTTATCCCGGGGGCAACCGCAGCAGAAATATCGAGATCGCTGCAAACAGTATCAGCGGCAGGTACATCGCACCGGGAGTCTCTTTTTCCTATAACCAGGCGACAGGCTCTCGTTCCAGCGCGAATGGCTATCTCGAAGCCCCTGTCATTATCAATGGCAAGGTCGAGCCGGGGACAGGCGGCGGCGTCTGTCAGGTGAGCACGACGCTCTTCAATGCCGTCATCCTGTCAGGACTTGCCGTGACAGAGCGTACCTGTCACTATTCGCCGGCATCCTATGCACCGATCGGGCGTGATGCGACCGTCGCGGAAGGTTCTCTAGATTTCTGCTTCCTGAATCATTTGAAGCATGGCGTCTACATTTATGCGGTCTACGAACCGGGGGCTGTGACCGTGCGCATCTTAGGAAATCAGGAAGACAAGCCCTCTTTCGTAGAGATCGCAAGGAAGAGCGATGAAGTCCTGCCCTTTAAGACCGTGATCCGTGTCGACCCTTCGCAGGAAGAGGATAAAAAGGTCGAGGAAGGCCACGAAGGACACAATGTCCTTGTCACGCAGTCTGTCAAGTGGGCCGACGGCCGCATTTTCCATGACAGCTTCTACTCCGACTATGAACCGGTCGACACCGTCATCACCTATAAGGTGAAACCGGAAGACCCACCAGAGCCGTCAGCGCCGCCGTCCCCTGAGGCAGTGAAGAAGGGAGCATGAAGTGATGAGAAATGAGAAATTAGAAATGAGAAATGGTGGAGCGGCGCATCAAAATATAGAAGCGCCGCGGAGCGTAAATCATGGCAATGCCTGACAGTGGCATTTAGTGACTAGTCACTAGTCACCAGTCACCAGTCACTAGTCAATTGGGATTTCTAATCCCTAATCCCTAATCCCTAATTTCTAATGTCTCATCCTAAAAAGTCGAAATGCCACCACCTGTGTTATCTATACCTCGAAAGGAGATCCTATGGGAAAGTATCGTCTGAAGTCCCGACAGGCGGGATCCGTCATCACTTTGATGGAGATCGACACAGAGAGCCGCGCATGGTACATCAAGGCCGACCATAAAGAAGCCGCATTGAAGGCACTCAAAGATATGGGGCCGGCTTTGGCATGCGTGGAAACGATCTATATCAATGGCGATGATGTGTCGAGTGTGGTTTTTGCGCCCGCAGCGCCCATGATGGATCCGGATATGCCGCCGGTGGATTTCCTGCCGCCGGAAGAACCCATGGAGAGCTACAGCCTTGCGCCGGATATCCCTGTCTTCCCGACCGCTGACGACATCGCCGCGGCGCAGGAAGCGGAAATGGCGGTACCGGCAATGGCAGAAGAGACACCGATGCCGGGGATCTCCATGCCGAGCAGTCTGCCATCTCTTTCGAGCGTCCTGCCGAAGAGTGCTTTCATAGCGCCTTCGCCCGCTGCCAAAAAAAGCGGCGCAGTGAATGGCATATACCTTGGCCGGAAGCATATCACGGGAGAGGCCATCGAGATCCGCAGCGTGAATGAAGAGAAGGATGGTGTCATTTTTGTCGGCACGGTGATCTCTATCGAGGTCCGCGAGCTTCGCAGCAAAAAGAAGCTCCTTCTCATGAATCTGGCCGATGAAACGAATGGCATCCCGTGCAAAAAGTTTTTCGACCGTCCCGAGGAAGCAGAAGCCGTCGAGTCTTTGAAACCGGGGACGACGGTCAAGGTGCGCGGCAATGTGCGTCTCGACAAGTACTCCGGCGGGCTTGTGCTGGAGCTGTCTCAGATGGAAAAGGGAGAGACAGTCAAGATCGACCACGAGGACAATTACGAGACGCCGCGCGTCGAGCTTCATCTGCACACGAAGATGAGCCTTGATGGACTTATCGACAATGAAGAGATCATCAAGACGGCAGCAAAGTGGCATCATCCGGCGGTCGCGATCACAGACCATGGCGTCATTCAGGCATTCCCGAAGATCCAGGATCTCGCAGACAAGTATCACCAGAAGGTCATCTATGGCATGGAGGGGTACATGATCGATGAGATCCCGGCAGATCCGGATGCCGACCGCCAGCAGTACGGGCATATCATCATCCTTGCGAAGAACATCACCGGCCTGCGCAACCTGTACCGCATGGTGACACTGTCGCACCTCAAATTTTACAGAAAACGTCCGCTCATCCCCAAGCCCATTCTGGAAGAGCTTCACGAAGGCTTGATCTACGGCTCCGCCTGCGTCATGGGAGAATTCTTCCGTGCGGTCCTTGCGGGGGAGAGTGATGAAGAACTCATCCAAAAAGCCAAGTTCTACGATTACCTCGAAGTCCAGCCGCTCGGGAACAATGAATTCCTCATCAATGACGACAAGTATGGCAAGATCAATACGAAGAAGGACTTAGAGGATCTGAATCGCAAGGTCATCGAGATCGCCGACAAGGCAGGCATGCCCTGCTGCGCAACATCCGATGCGCACTACATGTTTGCGGAAGACCAGAGAAATCGTGACATTCTCCTCTCAAACTGGGAGAAGCCGGGGAAGATCGAGTCCCATCCGCCCGTTTACATCCGTACCACACAGGAAATGCTGGATGAATTCAGCTACCTTCCCAAGGAAAAGGCCATTGAGATCGTCGTCACGAATACAAGAAAGATCGCCGAGCAGTGCGAAGTCTTAAAGCCACTCGCCGAAGAGTGGAAATCCTACAACCCGAAAATCGCAGGCGCGGATGAGAAGCTGGTCAAGATGTGCTACGACAATGCGAAGGCCATCTACGGCGACCCGCTCCCCAAGGTCGTACAGGACCGCCTGACGCTCGAGCTCACGCCGATCATCAATCACGGCTACGGCGTCCTTTACTACATCGCGCACAAGCTCGTCAAGCACTCGAATGACCGAGGCTACCTTGTCGGTTCGCGAGGCTCTGTCGGCTCCTCCTTCGTCGCAACGATGTCAGGCATCACAGAGGTGAATCCCCTTCCGCCGCACTACGTCTGCCCGAAGTGCCACTGGACACATTTCTTCGAAGATGGCTCTGTCGGCGGCGGCTTCGACCTGCCGGATAAGAAATGCCCGAAGTGCGGGAGCGATCTCGCAAAGAACGGGCATGACATCCCGTTTGCCGTTTTCCTCGGATTCGACGGAGACAAGGTACCGGATATCGACCTTAATTTCTCCTCGGGAGACGATCAGGGCGTCGCGCACAAATATACCGAAGAGCTTTTCGGCCGCGACAATGTCTTCCGTGCCGGCACCATCGCAGGCATTCAGGATAAAACGGCTTACGGCTTCGTCAAGAAATACGCGGAGAACCGCGGGCTGACATTCAATGATATTTTCATCGAAAAACTCTCCGCCGGTGTAGCCGGGGTGAAGCGCACGACCGGCCAGCATCCGGCAGGCATCATGGTCTGCCCGCGTGATATGGATATTCACAATTTCACGCCGCTCCAGTACGCCGCGAATAAAAAATACCTGAAGGATGAGAATGGCCGGCAGATTCCCGGGACCATCACCACACACTTCGATTACCACTCCATTTCCGGCCGTATGCTGAAGCTGGATATTCTGGGCCACGATGATCCGAAGGTCATCCGTATGCTGCAGGACATCACCGGTATCGACCCGCTGAAGATCCCCTTCGACGACCAGAAGACACTGTCCCTCTTCAGCTCGCCCGAGGCACTGGGCCTGACGCCGGATGAGCTTGCGAGTGCGATCGGAAATAAAGGCGTCACCGTCGGAGCCCTCGGCCTGCCGGAATACGGGACGCCCTTCGTCCGCGGCATGCTCGAAGACACGCGTCCGAAGAATTTCTCGGAGTTGGTCCGTATTTCCGGCTTCTCCCACGGTACTGACGTATGGCTGAACAATGCCCAAGACCTCATCAAGAACGGCGTCGTCAAACTGGAGGATGCGATCTCTACCCGAGACGACGTCATGAACTACCTCATCCAGCATGGCGTGAAGCCCCTGACATCCTTCAAAGTCATGGAAAATGTCCGTAAAGGCAAGGGCCTCGAAAAAGGCGGCTCGAATAACCGCGCCGAGCTTGATGCCGCACACGTGCCGCAGTGGTTCATCGACTCCTGCCTCAAGATCGGCTACCTCTTCCCGCGAGCCCATGCCGTTGCCTATGTCATGATGGCCTTCCGCATCGCGTGGTTCAAGGTCTATCAGCCGCTGGCCTACTATGCCGCCTACTTCACCATCCGTGCCGAAGGCTCCTTCAATGCGCCCGTCATCCTGCGCGGCCTTGCGTCCATGAAGCAGGAGCTGGCCCGCATCGCAGCACTCGACAAGCCGACAGCCGTGGAAAAAGGAAATGCGACCGTCATCGAAGTCGCCGCTGAAATGTACCTGCGCGGCCTCTCCTTCCTGCCGATTGATTTGGAAAAATCTGACGCTTCGCAATTTCTCATGGTCGATGGTAAACTCCTGCCGCCATTCAACTGCATCCCTGCTCTGGGTGATGCGGTGGCCAAGGAGATCGTCCTTGCCAGACAGGATCATCCCTTCACCTCGAAGGAGGATCTCAAGAAACGAGGCAAGGTCAGCCAGTCCATCATTGATACCTTAGACTCCATGGGCGTCCTCAAAGGATTGCCGGAAGAGGAGCAGATGAGCCTCTTTGCGTTCTAGTCTAGTCTAGTCGCTGGCGCGACGGGTTCAGGTTGACAGGTTCAAGGTTGCGGAGCGGCGCATAAAATAAGTAGGCGCCGTGAGTTTTAGATAAGTCGAGGCGTTGCAAAGCGACGCAAATAAAAATGCCAACCCCTTCCTCTGCGCGGTTTTTCCTCTTTTAGAGGAATCGGATCGCGATAGTATTCCCTCCTTTCAGAGGAAGGAGGGAGAATTTGGAATGCGGGCATTGCCTCATATATACTCGCGGCGTTTTTGATTTTTATGCGCCGCACCAACCCTGTTGAACCCTCTGAACCTGTAGAACCCGCTGAACCTCTTTCGCACGCAATCAAAGAATGGCAACGCCCCGAGGGGCTAACCCTGAACACTATTTCCCTTAGCCAATACGATAAAGGAGAACACCCCATGTCCCAAGACTCTTTATTTCACGCCACCACCATCCTCGCGGTCAAGAAGGATGGACACACCGCCGTCGCCGGCGACGGACAGGTGACCATGGGCAATGCGGTCATCATGAAGAATACCGCCCGCAAAGTGCGCCGCCTCTACCACGGCCGCGTCATTGCCGGATTTGCAGGCTCTGTTGCTGATGCCTTTGCGCTCTTTGATAAATTCGAGGCGCGCCTCTCCGACTGCAATGGCAATCTTGTCCGCGCAGCCGTCGAATTTGCCAAGGAGTGGCGTCGCGACCGCGTGCTGCAGAAGCTCGAAGCCCTTCTCATCATGACTGATGGGGAGCACCTCTTCTTGGTTTCCGGAAACGGTGAAGTCATCGAGCCGGACGACGGCATCCTCGCCATCGGCAGCGGCGGAAACTACGCTCTTGCCGCCGCGCGTGCTCTGGTCTCCGCGACCGATCTCTCCGCCCGCGACATCGCGGAGAGATCCCTGCACATCGCCGCCGACATCTGCGTCTATACGAATCACAATGTCATCGTGGAGGAAATCTGATGAACGAAAATACAAACCTGACCCCGCGAAAAATCGTGGAATACTTGGACCAGTACATCATCGGGCAGAGCGATGCGAAGAGATCTGTAGCCGTCGCCCTTCGAAACCGCTGGCGTGCCAGCCGCCTCACGCCGGAAATGGCGAAAGAGGTGAGCCCGAAGAACATTCTTCTCATCGGGCCGACCGGTGTCGGCAAGACAGAGATCGCCCGCCGCATCGCGACCCTCACCCGCGCCCCCTTCGTCAAGGTCGAAGCGACCAAGTACACCGAGGTCGGCTACGTCGGCCGCGACGTCGAGTCCATGATCCGTGACCTTGCTGAAGAAGCCGTCCGCCTCGTGAAGAAAGAAGAGAGCAGCCGCCACGGCAAGGATGCGGACGAAGAAGCGATCCACCGCATCGTGGAAGCCATGTGGCCCTCCAAGAAAGTCGAGACACGAAGCCCCATGGACATCATCTTCGGCGAAGCAAAGAAAGAGACGCCGATGGATGAAGGCGAGAAGGAGCGAAGAAAGGACCTCGAGACGCGCATCCGAAACGGCGACCTTGACGACCGCGTGATCGAGATCGAGGTGGAAGAGAAAGGAAATCCGGGAAACACCGATAACGAACAGGCGAATCAGATTTCCATGATGCTCTCCTCCATGATGCCGAAGAAGATGAAAAAGAAGAAAGTCACCGTCCGCGACGCGAAGAGAATCCTCGCAGAAGCCGCTGCCGATGAGATGGTCGATATGGAAGTCGTCAAAGACAAAGCCATCCACTACGCCGAAGAGCGCGGCATCATCTTCATCGATGAGATCGACAAGATCGCAGGCGGCCGTTCCTCCGGCGGTCCCGACGTTTCCAGAGAAGGCGTGCAGCGCGACATCCTCCCGATCGTCGAAGGCGCGACCGTCAAGACCAAGTACGGCCAGATGAAGACCGACCACATCCTCTTCATGGCCGCCGGTGCCTTCCACGTCTCCAAGCCCAGCGACCTCATCCCCGAGCTCCAGGGACGCTTCCCGATCCGCGTCGAGCTTTCAAGCCTCACCAAGGATGACCTCCGCAGCATCCTGACTGAGCCGCGGCAGGCCCTCATCCGCCAGTACACCGCGCTCCTCGAGACCGAAGGCGTCGACATCACCTTCACCGAAGACGCCCTCTCCGCCATCGCCGACATCGCCTCCCGCGTGAATACCGAGACCGAAGACATCGGCGCCCGCCGCCTCTATACGATCTTGGAGCGCGTCTTGGAAGACCTCTCCTTCGATGCGCCGGACCTCGAAGACAAGCACGTCACCATCGACGAGAGCTATGTGAGAAATAAGCTCGGTGACGTCACGGAGAATATAGATATTTCGAATTACATCCTGTAACCCCTTGCGTACAGGATAAAACCGCCGGAAGGAGGATCCCTTGTGGATCACTTTCCGGCGGTTTTTTGATGTTGCAAGGTCATGCATCAAACGAAGATGAAGTAAAATAAATTTTATAATAACTCTGTTTTTGTCATTACATATGGTATATAATTAAAAATAAAATATGCAGGAGATGAGGAGGATGGGAATTATGAGACGAAACCATATGAAATGTGATTTAGCAAAGTACTTTGACCTGCCTGGAAGTCTTGTGGGGCGTTTATCTCCCTATTCATTTTATCATGCGTGTTTGTAGACGTTGATTTTCTATAAATGCGCTTTTTTAGTGTAGTGTTTTGAATGGGAGAGTGCGTGATGGAATTTATTCAATTTTGTAAAATGTTTTTTTCTCAAACGATAAATTGGGTGTTCATTGTGGCATTCGTTGCTACATTCCTTTTATACAAATACCATTTTGTAAAACCATTGGACGCTCGGTATAAAGAAATAGAGACATATCTTGATATATTGAAAAAATACAATCCGCAGAATGTCAATGTTTATTTTGAGTCATTATCTCAGGAAATGGAGAAGAGTGATCTCATAAAGGGGATTTGGAGAAAGTATCAGCGGACACTGATTTCTATCCCCGGAAAAGATGGGCTAGAGAAGTATTCGACTGTTGAATCTGAGTCCTATTTTTCAGTTGCAGCATTTACCGAGGGCATGAAAGGCGGACTTTGGTCGGGGTTAGCGGGGACTTTTACCGGTATCGGCATTTTAGGTACTTTTATAGGGTTGACTATTGGTCTGGCAGGTGTAGATACCAGCAGTACTGGCGCGCTTTCTTCCAGTATCAGTGGTCTTCTTGGCGGGATGAGTACTGCGTTTGTGACATCTATTTTCGGTATTGTGAGCGCTATTGTATTTGGCGTGTGGCATAGTCAGAATATGAAAAGGTTTGGCGATGCGGTTTCCCGTTTTACTGATGCACTGGATCAGGTCTTCATTCGCAAAAGCATGGAAGAGATCCTGCTCGAAGAGCTGGCAGAAAGCCGGGCGCAGCGGGCAGCGATGGAACAGCTCAGCACAGATATGGCTATCTCTATTTGCGATCACCTGCCGGATGTGTTGGATCAGCTGGCGGAGAAGATGGATAGTGCCATGAAGGGCAATCTGGATACTATGCTTGCGGGACTTTCAGAAAGACAGGATAAGCAAACTGAACAGCTGATGCAGATTTCATCTAATACCAATTCCCTTGTAAGTGGCGGTTTTGACCAGCTGGGGGATGTTCTGAAAAAAGGTGTTGGTCAGGGGGCAGAAGAATTAGGAAATTCGCTGAAGAACTTGTCTTCCGATATTGCCTCTCTTGCGGAAGGAATTCGGGACATTCTGGACCGCTCGACGAAGGCCTCTTCGGAAGCCAATCAGAAAACGCTGGATGCGTTGAATGAGGCGATTTCCAAAATGAATGAGACCATGGAAGGCATGGCGAACAAACAGACGGAAGAGACGGATAAAAATATTCAGAGGATGACAGCTCTCATGGAAGAGATGAAAACGACCATGAAGGATATTTTTGACAAGATGGCAGCGAGTGCGAAGGAACAGCGCGCAGAAATTGACAAAATCGCTAAAGACAGTGCTGACCAGACGAAAGAAAATCTGGGTGTTATCAATGCCAGTGTCAAGGAACTCATGGCAGAAATTGCTAATCAGATGCAGCAGATGCAGTCGATGGTGGATACGCATGAAAAACATATGCAGGAAACGCTCGATCAGATGCGGCAGGCGGTGTCCTCTTCTGGGAATGTAGTGAATGCGGCTGGTAAGACGGTAGAGGCGGCGGGCAAGACCGCCAAGGTATTCGTAGAAGCGGCGGATGATGTTTCTATGAAATTGAAAACAGCGGCAGAACCTTTACAAAAGGCAGCCCAGCCTCTGCAACAGGCCGCGGCTTCACTGGACAGTGGTGTGCAGGCGCTGGCGCAGTCTATCACAAAGCAGCAGGCGGATGCAAAGAGCGTAGCAGAGTCGATGCAGAAGATTTCCGGCGATTATATGGAATCTTCTCTGTATGTCAAACAAGCACTGGAAGAGACGAGGAACTCTTGGTCTGCCTATGAAGACCGTTTCAAAGGCGTCAGCGGAGAGTTGGAGAAAGCTTTTGTACAGCTGGATAAAGGAATGCAGGACTATAACAAAGCCACCGATGAGGGCCTGAGGGCAAAGCTGACAAAATTTGATGAAACGATTTCGAAGGCGGTCGATACATTGGCCGGCATAACGGAGGACGTAAATGAGAACATTGAAGATTTGACAGATGCCATTAAGAAAATGAGATAATCGAGGTAAAAGCTCACTATGCGAAGAACTCGTGGAAATACACAAATGCAGGAAAATCATGAAAATGCCTTTAACCTGTCCATCAGTGATCTCATGGCAGGGATGCTCTCTGTTTTCATCTTGGCGGTCTGCTACTTCATGCTGAATTTGGGGCAGGTAAAAGATCAATATATGGGAAACAATGCCAAAAGAGACCAGCTGCTTGAAGAAATCCAAGAGGAGATGAGTAAGCGGGGAATCTCTGTTAAGATCGATAAGAAGCAGGGGGTTCTCCGTATTCCGGAAGGCGCACTTTTTGCACAGGGAGAAGCCGATGTCAAAGAAGAAGGGCAGCAGGTCGTCCGGAATCTGGGGGATGTCTTGTACCAATTACTCGATAAAAAAGAGTATAAAAATGTGGTAGAAACTGTCTTTATCGAAGGGCATACGGACAATGTGGATATTCATACGGATGAATTTCCATCGAATTGGGAGCTGTCTACGAAGAGAGCCATCAATACATGGAATCTGATGCGTGGGGATGTGCCGGAGCTGGATAGAGAAAAGAATGTCAATGAGCAGCCGATATTCTCTTGCTCCGGCTATGCAGATACCCGGCCTATCGTGGATGATGAATATGATGAGAACTCAGAAGAAGGCAGGCAGGCGAACCGGCGTATTGATTTGCGATTTACAATGATGCCTCCGGTAGATGAGTCCAAGTGATGATTTTATTCCGATAAAAGGGGGTGAAGAGGATGAGTGAATTAAGTCTAAGCATTGCCGGACTCAACAGGAAAGCGAACACTTTGAGCCGTCAAGCGAGAGAAAGCAAAGAACGGTGGGGGAAGCTCCGCTTTCCTCAGGCAGAAAAGGTGCTCGAAAAACTCAGAAAAAAGGCAGATAAAATGATCCAGGTGGACCCCTTGGATCGACAAGCGCTGGTAGAAAAGACAGTACGTATTTACCAGGGAAGTCAAGAAGAGTTTACGCGAAGGGAAATCAGAAATCTTCCTTTCGCCATATCCTCTTCTGGATTATCCATGCCAGTTGCTAAATTTGCTTTGCGGCAGGTGGATTTAGATAAAACGAGTTGTTTTCGGCGGTTGCTTTTTGCTTATTTTCGTGACTATGAGCCCAAAGAACGTAAGACGGAATGGATACGTACCGTGCTTTGGAAACAAATGCAGAGAAATGACCGGAGGGTAAGAAGTATCCATTTTCTGCAGGATTTCCCGCAGCTCCTTGCCAAAGATGGTATTTCTCAAATGGCAAAATTCTTTTCTGAGGGGGATCTCTATGGCGGACTCCAAAGATTGTCTTTTCCGTCTACTTTATATGGAAGCAATTTTGTGAAAGCCGCTATAGTGAATGCGTTTCAAAGGGATATCGGATTGGATGCGAAGCAGACCCTGCTTAAACATTTGACGGAAAATCCGGTTTATGAAGGGTTGGTTCCCAAAGTAGTCGGGCCTGTCATCATCAGCGTGGACGAAGAAGGCAGTGACAGTGCGAAGAACTGGCTGATGCAGCTTGTTTTTCGGTACATGAGAGATCCGAGAGAGCATAATACGGCTTGGCTATACGTGGAAGAAGAAGCAAAGAAAATTTTCTTGCATTGGCTGGTAAAAAATGACTTTGCCGTGTTCTTTCATATCATTGCCAAAACGGCTGACAGTATGTGGAAGTATCGTCAGGCTTTTTGGAGCGCTTACATGGATGAAATACCTGCTTCCCGCATCATCATAGGACAAAAGGCGCAGCTCATTCTGAAAGACCTGCCAAAAGAGGAGAATAGCAAGCTAATGGCATATGATTATCTGGAAGGAAAATCTTCTGACACGAGTCTCTTGGTATTTACGATAGGACAGTATACTTTTATAGAGGTCAGTCATAACGGAAAGCTTCGCATCTATAGCCGCGCCAAATCGCCAATCCAGATTTTTGATCAGAGACACCGTACGATTCCTTACAGCGATTTAATAAAATCAGATACGGAGCAGGAGTTTGTTCATACCAATCCGATGGGGAGAGGGCCGAATTGGCAGCCTAAGGTGAGAAACTGGATTTATGATCATTGCGACATTTGGAGAAAGGAAGAGCAATGGAAGGTACAGCCATGAATATATCCTACTGGACTTGCAGCGAAGAGGGATACCATTTTCACTGGGAGGGGGACAGCCCGCAGTGGGAAGATATCCATACAGAACTGGATATGTTGGAAATGGAAGGGAAGGCAGCGAAGGTGGGGGATTCGTATCGAATTTCTCACGAGACAGCTGTCTCTTTTTCGCGTGATGAAAGGGAGCTCTTGACGCTGCCTCCCATATTTCCCTATCCGTTGTTTGTAGGAAAAGAAGGTCTGCCGCAGAATAACAGTTTCCGCTTGAAAGTGAATTTTCAAAAAGCGGATGGGACATATTTCATGAATCCGGAAGTGATTGGCTCCTATATAGAAATTCGTCCCGGGTGCTGTTATATGTGCAGTGAGGAGCAGTATGCCATCTTGAAAAGCGCATCGTCATGTAATGCTGAGAGTGGTCGATTGAAAGAGCGAGAGAAAATCTTAGCTTGCAGCCTGCGATATGTGGCACTTATCAAAGAGAATGCCAAAAAGATTGACGCCAGACTCGATCCGTTTTTGGAAAAGATCGATGTAGTGGCACCTGATTATTTAAGTATCTCGGTAAAAGAAGATACGGATGGTACATATTATGCCTCTCCCGTCATTTTGAATGCTGATGGCAGTCCTTATGGGGAGAAGGATGCCAGTGAATTTGGACGCAAGTTTAAAAACGGGAGCAAAGCGCAGCGGTCGTACATGGGGAAAGATCGTACCTATTACGTATTTGATCAGGAGCAGCAAGATGGATTGCAGCAGATCAAGAAGGCCCGGAAACTGACAAAGGAGCAGGCCAAAACCTTGGTTCTGTCTCCACAAAGTGTCTTTACCGGAGCTCCATTTCGCTTTGATCGGGGTGAGTACTCGGATCGTGTGATTGAGTATGGAGCTTTTATCGCAAAAAAATATCCTTACCTCAACGGGATAGAAGGCGGCTGGCTGCCGGAGGAAGGGAGTGTAGGAAGAGAAGATCTTGACGGGATTGATGAGTTTGACGAACCGGAAGTGACCGATGAAAATGTGGCGATTCTCAAAGAATTGATCGAGAATGCTCTGGTAAATGGCCAGTCTTCGATTTCTTATCAAGGAAAAACGTACAAACTTACTAGTGCTTTCATTGAGAAGGTGATGAAGTATAAGGCGCAAGGCGAAGGTTTGCAGAAGGGAGCTTTTGGGGGACGAGCGGGGAAGGATGGCGAAACAGATATTACCGGTGGCAGCGCAGACGGAGAGAAGCCAAAGAAAGATAGAGGAAACCTGATCAGTGAAGAAAATGCCGAAAGTGTAGGCTACGAGCAGGCAAATGAGCAGAGGAGGCAGAAGCGAAGAGAGGCGCGTTTTCAAAAATTGGGCGCGGATTTGTCGATGGAGCAGGTATTATCCGGCTTCAAAGATGACGTAGTGCCTTTTTCCTATCAGAAAGAGGGCATTCGCTGGATGGCACAAAACTGGAAGGCAGGGTATCAGGGGGTACTTCTCGCCGATGACATGGGGCTTGGCAAAACCATGCAGGTTTTGGGATTGATTTCCGGAGTCAAGAATGCCTATGGTGAAAAAGACATGAACTCTGTTCTGGTGGTGGCCCCGGTATCGCTCTTGGCAAATTGGGAAAGCGAATTCATTCACTTTGTGAAAGAAGGCGTTTTTGAAGAGATAGTCCCCCTGTATGGAAATAGTTTCAGAGATTTCAAAAGAGGGCATGATCTGCGCCTTGATTTTTCTCCGGTGGCAAAGAACAGGATTGTATTGACTTCTTATGAAACGCTTCGTAATTACGATATCAGCTTTGGTTGTATTGACTGGTCATTCATGGTGCTTGATGAAGCGCAGAAGATCAAAAACCCAGTGACACTCATCACGAATGCAGTGAAATCCATGAAATATGATTTTGCAATCGCTATCACAGGGACGCCTGTCGAGAATGCATGGGTGGATCTGTGGAGTATCATGGATTTCGTAGAGCCAGGACGTTTGCGGGATTTGAAGAATTTCTGTAACACCTACCAAAACCAACTGAAGAAACTGCAAGGAGATATGGCTGGACAGGAAGCGCTGGGAAAGAAATTGGAACAAGAGCTTCAGCCGATTTTCCTCAGGCGGCAGAAGACTGACTACCTGGAAGGACTGCCGCATAAAGAGGTCATACCGAAACCTGTGCTGATGCCTCCTGTGCAGAGAGAAGCGTATGAAAAAATAATTGCTGACGCAAAGAAAGGAAAGAAGAAAGATATCCTGAAAGTGATTGCGATGCTTCGAGATACATCGCTTTGCCCGCATCTGACTTCATATGCGGATAGTACGTTTGAAAATATGAGTGTCGATGCTTTTTTCAATATGTCAGCGCGGTTGAAAGCAACATTTCAGGCCCTGGTGAATATCAAAGCCAGAAAAGAAAAAGTACTGATCTTTGTGACGAGCCGAAAAATGCAGCGAATCCTGAAGCGTTTTCTGGAAAAGGCATTCGGGATTTCCATCCAGCCGCCCATCAATGGAGAACTGATAGGCCTGAAGCGACAGCAGATCGTGGATGCCTTCAATCAAAAGGAGGGGTTTGCGATTCTGATCCTTTCTGCAGAGGCTGGTGGCGTCGGCTTTAACATTACGGCAGCGAACCATGTTATCCATTTGAGTCGCTGCTGGAATCCAGCCAAGGAGGATCAGGCAACGGATCGCGTGTATCGCATCGGGCAGAAAAAAGAGGTGCATGTGTACTTGCCGATTGCTCAGTATGAAGGGGGCGACTCCTTCGATGTGAAGCTGGATCAGCTTTTGCAGTACAAGCGTTCACTGAGTCAGAGTGTCATTTTCCCTACCGCGGATACCGAAGTAGATGGGCAGGATATGTATAATAAGCTGGTAGGATGGAATAATGACATGGAATCGGGATCTGCCTGCAGCACAGCGTCATATTGGACAATCGAAGACACAGATAAGGTGACAGGCGATGTGTTTGAACGCATGGTGGCGAAACTCTATGCGAGTATCCCCGGCTATGCGGCGGAAGAGACGAAGCAAACCAATAATTACGGGGCAGATGTGGTTGTGGAAACCGATCAGAAATCCCGGCGGGGACTTTTGGTGCGATGCCAGCAGATGATGGGGGCAAGCCTGTCTCATGATAGCGTGGAAGCCATCTACAGCGCGATCCCGTTTTATGAGAAAAAGCTCGGGTATCATTTTTCAGGGGTGGTAGTCACAAATGCACTTGATTTCACGAGCCATGATAAAGAACGAGCCGCTGCAGCCGGCGTCAAACTGATTGCGCGACAGGATTTAACGAAACTTTTGGAGAGATATCCCTTAGAAAAGGATCTCTTATGATGTAAGAAAATACGTGTTGTTTGGGATGCGCAGGCCTATGGTCTGCGCATTTTTATTTGTGAAGAGCCGTGGGGCGCACGTTAGAAATGAAAATGATGTACGAGCGTGGTAAAAAATACGGCAAACCCCTTTACTTTTTCTCTTTATCGTGATAAAGTATAACCGTAACAAAGAAAGAGGAGGGCTCGTATGGCTCATGCAATAGACGATTTAAAAATGGTGCATGAAGAGGAAATGAAAAATTATGACCGCATCGAAAGTGCGGTGGTTTCCGTCATGCGGCGTCACGGATGCAAGATCATCCAGACGCCGACTTTTGAGGATTATGATACATACGGCACCTATTTCCCCCAGCTGCAACGCGAGATGATCAAGACCATCAGCAGCGAGGGGGAGGTGCTGGTCATGCGGCCGGATGTGACGGTGCCGCTCGTGAAGACGGCGTCGCGCGAGTATCCGGATGCGCGGCAGCTTTTGAAATTCGGCTATGTGTCGATGGTCTTCCGCGAATACTATGGCAAGTCGACGCACGGGAAGTACTTCCTGCAGAGCGGGGTCGAGGTCTTGGGGGATGAGACGCCGGAGTGCGATGGCGAGGTCATGGTGATGGCGGCGGAATTTCTGGAGTCGGTGGGCATTCATGATATGCGTATCGATCTCGGAAGCGTCGCGTACATGGATGCGCTTTTCGAAGAGCTGCGTCTCTCGAAGGAGGAGCTGTCGCAGGTGAGGGAGTTCCTGGAGAAGAGAAATCTCGTTTCCTTTGAGAAGCTGGCTGACCGGCTGTCGATCACGAAGATCCAGCGGGATGTACTCTTAGAGCTGCCGCGGCTCTTTGGCAGCTATGAAGAGACGCTGAAGCGGGCGGAAGGTCTTTGCCTGAATCATAAGATGGCGGATGCCCTCGCTCGCCTTGAGAAGGTGTATGAGTATCTGGCGGTCGCAGGCTATGCGGATCGCGTGCAGCTGGACTTCGGCTTCACGTCGCACATGGGATACTATACGGACTTGGTTTTCCGCATTTATGCGGATGGCGCGCTGTACTCGCTGATTTCCGGCGGGCGGTATGATTCGCTGGCGGCGCAGTTCCAGGTGCCGCGTCCGGCGTGCGGCTTCGGGATGAATATGAATCTGCTTTATGAAGTGATGGCGGACTCGAATCTTTTGGAAGAGATGGCACCCTCGTGCGATCTGGCGGTGGTCTATGAGAAGGCGGATCGGGATCTCATCGTGACGCTCATGGCCTGGCGCAAGAAGGGCTACTCGGTGATGGGGGTCGCGAGTACGAATGCGATCGCCAGAGGTGATTATAAATTGATCGTTTCTTATAAAGAGGGGCGTTTCCTTTTAGAGGGGGCGGCGCTCACGAAGGAAGAGCTGGAAGAAAAATTGGGAGGTCTGTAGTATGCTGCATATTGCACTGGCGAAAGGGCGCATCGCGAAGACGGTCATGAAACGGCTGGCGGAGGGGGGCTTCCATTTTTCTGATTATTCGGATGAGAGCCGCAAGCTCATTTTCACCGATGATGAGGAGCGTATCCGCGTGACGCTGGTGAAGAGCCCGGATGTCGCGGTGTATGTACGCCGCGGGGCAGCTGATGCCGGCATCGTCGGGAAAGATGTCCTCATGGAGGACGGGGAAGAGGATGTCTATGAGGTGCTGGATCTTGGGATCGGCCGCTGCCGCATGGCGGTGTCTGGTATCAAGGGAAATCAGAAGGTCATGCAGAAGCGGATCCTGACAGTGGCTTCGAAGTATCCGTCCATCGCTCGAAAATATTTCGCAGATCGCTTCCAACCCATCGATATCATCAAGCTGAATGGTTCGGTCGAGCTGGCACCGCTCGTTGGCCTCTCGGATGTCATCGTCGATATCGTGGAAACGGGGACGACGCTTCGCGAGAATGGCCTCGAAGCGTATGATTACTTCATGGATTTCTCCGCCCGCCTCATCTGTAATAAGGTATCGTATAAAATGAAGCAGAAGGAAATGGCAGAGTTTATGGCGTTGGTTAAATGAGTAACTGGTGGCTGATGACTAGTAGCTAGGGATTAGGAGTGACTAGCGACTGGTGACTGGGATTCTCCGGCATCGTCATCCCGAGCGTAGCCGAGGGATCTCTACTGCACTGCGGAAATCAGCGTGTATGCGCTGAGGGGAAACGATGTCTTGGTGCTGCCTCACATCAGGCAATGAGCGTTCTGCAATATAGATTTCTCGGCTACGCTCG
>JABLTS010123274.1_pt1 | contig 35140 bp, 52 predicted proteins | sample 7160081 | NCBI WGS metagenome assembly JABLTS01 (sample SAMN14651231, study PRJNA627086) | human gut metagenome | isolation source: feces | host: Homo sapiens | reverse complement strand
GTTACTTCCATTTAACCAAAGAAGGTTATTTTTTTCATTATATAAATTTTGTAAAAATCAAGTTGCAAATATTAACTAGATGCAACACTAGAACCCTGGGGGACACTTTTTTTATTGATTTCTTGAAATTTCTAAATTAGATTCTATTAAAAATCTATTAAATTCACTTAAGCTCATTACTTTTATACCTTTATCTATTGCTTTATTTACAGTTGCGAAATCTTTTCCGTATTTTTCATAAATTAGTAAATCTGTTTCTTTTTGTCTCAATGATGTTATATAGTTTCCTCCGAGAGATTCTACAATAGAGCCTATTTTATCTGCCATTTTCATTCTCATTGGAATAAGTGATACTAATTGTCCATCCAGTATTTGTTGTTCGATAGATTTATCTATTCCATATTTTTTAGATTCTTTATTTTCAGTATTATCTTTCATAGTTTTAATTATAAATTTATCATAATTATCTGTATCTACATCAGATGTTAAATCCATAAAATCATCTATACTTAAAATTTCAATGCCTAAGTCTCTTGCTTTTTGTAGCTTACTTCCAGCATCTTCTCCTACAACAAGAATATCCGTACTTTTATTTACCGACTTTAAAATTTTTGCGCCATGTTGAATTGCTAGTATACTTAAATAATCTCTTTTGTAAGGGCCTTTACCTGTGAACACCATATGTTTATCTTTAAATAAGTCTGAAATTATTTCTATATTATCTTTATCTATTTGCTTTTGTATTCTATTTTTTTTACTTGATCCAACGGGATACCAAACTTTTGGCTTTACTAAATTTAATAATTCATATAAATATATTACATCATCAATTGCTGTATGAGATTGACTTCTTTCTAACTCTAAATAATCCCCTATATACTCTAATGAATGAGAAAATAAATAAGGCATTTCATATCTAAAAGCCCTTAATGAATCATAAAATTCATAATCTTCATCTATCCATTCATAATAAACAAGAAACTTTTTATCGAAATTAACGTTATGAGCTACAATAGGATAATTATATTTCTTTAAAAAATTATTAAATTCATTTGTACAATCTTCGTTAAAAGAAATCTCTTCGTAACCGTCTCCATAACCATTAGATATTAAGCTTTCATCATAAATAATACCTAAATGTAACTTATCTATAATTTTGTTATTTTCAATTGCAAGAGCAGCAACTTCATATATACCACTAATTACATCAAATCCACCAGTTTCTATATCTAAAACTATATAGTTATTCATTAAAATCTCTCCTCATTTTATTGTTTTTGAGTATTGTATCATACAAATATTAGTGAATTTTGTCATTTTTTGCGTGGTATATGTGAAACTATCTCTAGTGTTTATATATTTTTATAAAGTGTCCCCATGGGATAATTTATTCCTCTATTTCTAAAACTCCTAATTCTATACATTTTTCTACTAAAGGCTCTAATTCTATTTCAGATAATCCAGATATATTGCTCATACTTTCAAAAGTAACTGGGAATCCCTTTTGCATTAAATAGGTTATACAAGTTATAAATCCTTTTAATTCTAATGTAACCGTACTATCTTTTATAAACTCTACATCGACTATTATTGGTCTATTCATTACGTTTTTAATATTTATTCTACTCATTTACTTTTCGCCTCCTTTTATATATGGTTGCTAATTTGGCATTAACATCTCCAAAAGTTATTATCTTCGAACATATAATTTATTTTTAGGATAAAAATTATTTAAAATAAATCAATTCCTATTAGCTCCATTTCTTTTTCATCGATAACTTTTTTCCAAATTGCATTATCTTCTACTTTTAAGCTAGTTTTTGACTGAAGTTCTTTAATAGCCAATGATCTATAATCTTTTTCTCTAAATAACTTTCTATGATCTTCTTCGCTTACGGTAGAAGATTTAAATTTTCCTTTTTGATTTTCTTGAAGCATCTTTTCTAGTTCATCAGGTTCATAGTTTGTAAATGTAGCATTAACATTATGAGCTCTGTTTTTAGGTATATATACATTGTTATTATTGCTTGATAAATTAACAAAGTTTTTATCGTCATTATAAATTTTTTCTAATAAAGAAAAATATTCACCTTTCTCTTTTAAAAATATTTCTATTGATTTTTCCAGTCTAGAATAATCAAATTTTTTGCATTTATTTTCTTTATTTTTAGAATTAATAATTAAATGAGTTTTTTCTTCTATAAGTTTTATATTTTTATCTTTTTCTTTTTGCTTACTACTGCTAAAATCTTTTGATTTTTGCACTTTTTGTGTAGTAGAAGGATAAGAAGTAATAGTAGAAGGATATATCGTACATTTTTGTACCACGGTGTCCGTAGTACATTTTTGTACCACGGTGTCCGTAGTACATTTTTGTACTCCGGCTATATCATCACTTATCAACAGTTTAAATACAGCTGGATTTATATGTACATATATTTCACTTTTTACCTTACCTTTGTCGTCTCTTTCGGTTGATTTATTTCTAAGTAAAACTTTTGCAAGATTACCGCTCATTATTCTTTTGATTTTCTGCTTACAAGCTTTTATATATTTTTTATTAAGTTCAAATTTTTCTTTACCAGGTAATTCATCATAATTTTGAATAGAGTATTGAGGATGGATTGAAAATAATATAGGCAACTCTTCTATCAAGTAACTATAACTTATCCAATAACCCATATCATTAACTTGTTTTATATATTTCTTTTTCATGTCTGATGTATTTTTAAAATCTACGAACCATCTAAGTAAAACTAGATCCTCGCTATTTAAACCTAATGCGATTGCATTTCTTTGATTAAAACCTTCGATTGTGTATTTCATTTTTATTTCCCCCTTATAATTAAAAAACCTTGATATTTTTTATATCAAGGTTAAAGAGGACTAATTTAGTATATAAAATTTAATCTATGTATTGAAAATAGAACACATATGTGTTATTATTTTTACATAAATTAAATATATAAAAAACAAGTCTACTAAAAACTACTTGATATCTGCTTCATATCATTTAGTGCTTTAACTAAGAGCGCCAACTCAAAGTTAAGCAGTAGGCTTTTTTTATGTTTAATTTTAATTCAATAATAAAACTAAATGTAAAAAATGTCAAATAAAAAATGATACTACATAGATATGACTATATCAGTAAGTATCATTTTTATCATTGTAAATATTTTTGATTTTAGTTCTTCCAAATAAGTAATCAAGTGATACTTCAAAATAATCAGCGATACTAATTAGTATATCTTCAGATGGAAACCTTATACCATTTTCATAATTACTAATTGTTCTCTGATTAAGATGAAGAAATTCTCCTAATTGTGATTGAGTTATTTGTTTTTCTTCTCTTAGATCTTTCAATATTATTCCAAACATTTCCAGTACCTCGAATTATACTATATAACAAATATATATAAAACAAATCATAAAATAGAGAAAAACCTCGAAATGTGGTAAAATATAATATATATAAATAATAAGTAAAATATATTGAAAAAAATTAGAAGAAAAGGTAATATTATAAAGGAACATATGTTCTTTTATGATATAATTATTTAGAAAAATATCTAAAAAAAAGAATAAAAATTATATGGGGGAAATTTTGGATATTTTTTATATTTGGAGGAGTTATGAAGGAAGAAACAATGCAACACAAAAAAATATATATTATTGAAACTGTAAAAAGCATAAATAATGATCAAGTTATAAATTTTTTATTTAAGTACATAAAAAAAATAAAAGAGAGATGTTAACTAACATCTCTCTTTTATTTTTTCAAACCTTTCACTAATTTTTCTATAAGATCTAAATATTCATCATCTAAATCATTAATTTCTTTAAGTAAATTTTTAAGTCTATGAGAAGGATTAACAGTTATATCTGCAAGGATACCAGCTATAATGTCATCTTCTTCATAGTACTTCGGCTTAATTCCATTAAAAAGCCAATCTTTGTTTACTTTAAATTTTTCGCAAAAATGATTAATGAAAAGTTCACTTGGTTGGACTCTTGAGTTTTCTATGCTGGTAATTGAATCTCTACTTAAACCCATTATATTGCCAAGTTTTTCTTGAGTAAGTTTTTTGTCTTTTCTTACTTCTCTTATTCTTAAGTTCATTCCAGTAAGTTCCTTATCTTCTCTTACTTTTTTTCTTTTTAAATTCATAAAAAACACCTCACATATATAATAACACTTTGCAATGTGTAAAACAACACATAAATGCTTATAAATTATATTTAAAATAATAAAAAAATCACTTCTAAATAAAAAAGTGTTGAAAATCACAAAATAAATGTGTAAAATGTAGATATAATCACATGGAGGTATAAATATGTCGAAAAAAGAAAGATTAAAAAAATTATTTAAAGAAATAGAAGAATTAAAAGAAAGTGAATTATATGAAGTTGAAGTTGCTGTAAAAGCTTGTAAGGTAGTTCAAACTTTAAGAAATACAGAAATGAGTACTATATAAAAAGAGTGTGATTTTTAGTACAAATCACACTCAACAAAAACTAAATAAAGTCCAGCTTTTTCAAAAAGGTTCGGTGAGCCTTTAACGGACTTGTACTAAGTATTAAAGTTTGAGTAAAAAGTAATACAAAATGGGTGGTTAAGATGTCAGTTAGAAAAAAAGATAACCATGAGGAGAAAGTCAAAAAGAAAAGAAAAAAGAAAAATAATCTATACATAGAACTTGATTTTGAAAAATTAATAGATAGAATGGCAGAACATCAAGTCACTATAGACAATGAAGTTGTATCAATAAATAACATAGATGAAATATTAGATGCAAGAGCTAAATGTATTTATGAAACTAAAACAATAACGTCAGGACCAATAAGAGAAGTTGAAATGTATCCACTTTTTCCAAAAAAAGATGTACCTAATGAGTTTCGTATTAAGAATACAAAGCAAGCTCAAAAGAATCTTAATAATAAAAATGCTGTTAAGTACTTCGTAAGAAAAGCCAATGCTAATTTTGGAAAAGGTGATTACTACTTAACTTTGAATTGGCCCAACAATAAAAGGCCAAAAGATTATGAAGAAGCTAAAAAGCAAGTAAGAGCATATATAAATAAGCTTAATTATGAATATAGAAAGCAGCAGTTAAGAGAAGAAGGAAAGAAACTTACATCTAATACAAAGAAGAAAAATTATAAAAAAATAAAGTATATGTATGTTATTGAAATCTCAAAAGAAGGAAAAGGAAAATATCATGTCCATATGTTACTGAGTTCAGAATTACCTATGGATTTAGTCGAAAATTCTTGGAAACATGGAAGAAGAAATAATATAAGACGTATAGATCCTGATGAAAAACACATTACTGATTTGGCAGAATACCTATCGAAAGACCCAAAAGGAAAGAAGAGGTGGGGGTGTAGTAAAGGATTAAAAGAACCTATTATTACTACATCTAAAAAAGTATCTAAAAGGAAAATATTTGACATGGACCGAAATCATAATCTGATTGAAGAAGAAATGAAGAAGCTTAATCCAAATTACAAACTTATAAAGTTTGAAGTCAAGAGAAATGAATGGACTAATATGCCATATATCCATGTCTTGATGAAAAAAAATTGACAAATAATTGAAGAATAAAACTTTGATGAAGGGGAGAACAAGATGATAGTAAATAGATATGTAGTACATGTACTTAATAAAGATTCAGATATACCGATTTTAAATGAATTTGAAGGAAAGATTAGTCATTCTATAGATAAATTAATACAAGCACAAGTTAAAAAGATTTTTAAGAGTGATTTATTAAGAAAAGCAAAGTTTAATAATTACTCAAGTAATGTAGTTAGAAATTGTTGTGAAGCTATGATTCATGATGAAAATACATTTTTAGTAAATTCAAAAGAAATAGCAAGTTATCTATTTGAAATTATGAAGATTAATGCAAATATAAGCAACTGTGACTTATTAATAAGCTTAATAAATCATAAAGATGAAAAGTATATAGCAATACTAAAACTTGATTATAAAAATCTTTATAATCATCAGATAAATTTTGAAGATGAAAAAATTAATATACAGATGCTAGAAAATGAAATTGGAATATCAAGTAGCACAATGATAAAACAAGCAGCTATAGTTGGAGTTAATTCATTAAATGATGAATATGATCTATTAGTCTTATGCAAAGAGTCAGAAGTAGAAGGAAGAGATACAAAGTTTATAAGTGAGTTTCTAGACGTAAGAAAAGTTATAGATGATAGTTATAAGACTAAAATGTTTGAAGCTTTAAGTAAACACTGGATAAGCGGAAATGTTCCAGATATGAAGCTTGCAGAAGATATAAGAAACATAAGGAACTATATGTTAAAAGAAAATTCAGTAATGGATATTAATAAGTTTATAAATACTGCTTTGAGAGATACTGGATTAGAAAATGATTTTAGAGAGTATGCAGAGAGAAATGAGTTTAGCGAAGATTTTAATATAAACAAAAAGTATATTGAAAAGAAGCTAAAGAGAAGAACTATTAAAACAGATATAGGATTTGAAGTAAAAGGTAATTTAGAATATTTCAATGATCCTATGAAGTTTGCTATAAGAGTAAATGATAATAATACATGTGATTTGATTATAAAGAATGTTATGCATTTTGAGGATAAATAACAAGGGGGATAATATGGGGGATTTAAAAGGGAAGTTAAATAAGTTAGTTGAGACATATGGTTTAAATCACGAGAAGGTTATTGAGTATAGTCAATATGTAGATGGCTTTGTAGTTGAAGATCAAGTTGAGAACTTAAGAAAAATAGAAAAATTTAAGGAGTTTAAATTAGAAAGATGCTTATAAATACATATGATAGTAAAAATAATTCAATAGCTCCAAGTATAAATGACAAAGCTCTGGCTTATTCTATTGTAGGTAAAAAGACTTACGGGAATGTTAGAACTGCAGTTAACGCAGATAAATTAATTAAAAAACTTATCACTATGCAGAAAAAGGAAGGTGTATGACTATGAATATATTAGAACAGGCAAGTGAATTAAGAGAGATAGCTGAACATATAGCAACTAAAAGAGGAATAACAGTTCAAGAAGCTTGGCCAGAAGCTTTAGAAGAACTAAAAGTGATAAATAGTTCAAAGGAGTCTATATACTAATGAAACACGGTAAAAAATTAAAAAGAAAACAAATTGAATTCTTAGAAAGTATAGGGTTAGAACCAAATAATTACCTTGTAGAAAGAAAAACATCTGAAAAGATAGGTTTCATAAATAAAGAAACTGGAAAAGTAGAATATTTTAATTGGGATGGGAGCAGATGCTAATGAAATCTTTATTTAGATTAAGAAAGAATTATGAAGAGACTCTTAAAGAAATGAACAATCTTAGAAAAAAGCTAGAAGAGAAAGATGATTACATAGACACTTTAGAAAAGCAAGTCAACTTTGCAGCTCAATATAATGATAAAGTCACAAATAATAATTGTGAGTTAGTTAATAAATTAGCTGTATCAGATAGAAAAAATGAAGAAAATGAAAAGAAAATAAAAGATTTAGAGTTTTGTTTAGAAGAGTGCAAAACCGCAAATAGGAAAATGACAGATATAGTTAAGAGAACTAATATATTTAAGTCACAATTAGAAGATATGCTTCTAATAAGAAATAAAGAAGGAAAGATGACAATTGTAGATGGCAAGATACAAGTAAACAAAAAAATAGATGGAGTAAAGTGTTATGAGGTCATAAGACTTCTAGGTTAGGAAGGTAAGAATGAAAGATATATTTATTTTATTAATAATAATGGTTGCGGTAGTTGGAGGATTAGATGCTTTAGCTATCGTGGCCAACAAGCATAAGAGGAGATAAAAGAATGAATCATGTTGTATTAGTTGGAAGATTAACAAGAGATCCAGAGCTTAGATATATACCAGGAACAGGAACACCAGTTACAAAAATCTCTATCGCAGTTGATAGAGATTATAAAAAGAAGGATGGAACTAAAGAAACAGACTTCATACCAGTAGAAATAATGGGTAAACCTGCTGAATATTGTGCTAACTATATTCCTAAAGGGAGATTAGTAGCTATTCAAGGGGAGATAAGAGTAGATAGATATACAGATCAAAATACAAATGAAGCTAAGAGCTTTACAAAAGTATTTGCAAATAAAATAAAGTCATTAGAGAGCTCTAAAGATAAAGAGGAACAAACTAAACAATTTGAACCAAGTTTTGAACCTAACGGATTAGATCCACAAGGATTTACGGCTATAGATGATGATGACATTCCATTTTAGGAGTATATATGAGTAATTTTAATTATGAAAGATATAAAGATATAGTAGGTGCTGTTAAATATTTAGGAGAGAAGCTAGAAGAAGCTAATGAGAGCAATTATACATCATCAGAAATTGAAGATATAGGGTGTAAGTTAATTAGCGCAGGTAATAGATTGAGAATGTACATAAAACATTCAAAAATTGGAGGAGAATAAATGGCAAATATATGTAAGCATTTTAAGAAAAATGAATATGGAATGTGTGAGAACTATATAGGGGATACAGATACTCTACAAGGGTGTAGGAGCAAATGTAAGAAGTTTAAAAAAGAAAATAGTAATAAAGTATCAAAAGAACTTTTAGAAAAGCAAATAATCGGATTTGAAACACAATATGAAAAATAAAAAGTAAAAGAGGGATTAATATGGGTAAAGTAGTTGAGTTATTTAATTGTTTAAAATTAAGATGCAGAGACAGGGGATATAATAGATTACTTTAAGTCAACAAGGCATGTAGAAGCTAATTTACCAGTTAGTAAACAAGCTGTATCAGATAGTCTAAATAAAGTATGGAAAACTAATATAGTTGGTGGAAAATATATATTTGAATATGAACAATAATTTATCGGGCCATATTATTTGGTCCGATAGTAAAGAAAAGATGGGTTTTAAGAGGAGGAGATTAAATGGCTGTATCAAGAAGTAGAAGAAGCCTTAAACGTAGATACAAGAAAGCAAGAGCTGAGTTCAGAGAAGAACTTAGAGAAATATTAAAAAATGATAGAGCTTTAGGTATGGCTATATTTCTTACATATGTTTCAGAAAAACGTAGAATTCATATAACTAAAGTTTGGTACATATTAGGAACTAGACATAAAGAAGCATATAAAGATTACTGCAAAGAATTAATGGGAAGCAATTTATGCGGAAGTGATGATATTTTTAATACTTTACATTTTAGTGGATATCAAGAATTAAGCAAAAAATACATAAGATTGATGCCGGAATGTTTTGCCATGGGAGAAGCATTTGGATTAGCTAAAAAATGTGTAAACGGAAAATTATAGACTCCTGGATCTTATGGTCCAGGAAATAAAAGAGGAGTTTTTAGTGATGAAAAAAAGACCTTTAGATTATAGAAATGATATAAAAAAATGTAAAGAAAAATTATATGCACACATGGAAAATGATGATTATGTTAGTCCTCAAATGCTAGATGAAGCTTTAGCGGTAATTAATGCTCAAAATGGCTATATTAAGTGGTTAGAAAAAGAGCATGGGGATTGGCTGAATAATATTTAATTAGATTAGGTGGTGAATGTTATGAAACTATATGCTATTTATACAGGTAATGAGGATTTAGTATTTACTGGAGACAAATGGGAATGTAGTGAATTTCTAAAATGTAGTGAAGAATCATTTCGTTGTAGATTTTCAAGATTTACTAGAGGTATAACTAAGAACCCTAAATATAAAATTTATAAGATAGATGAAGATTAGGTGGTGGAGATTATGGATGATAGCGAAGAATTAATATGTATGATGATTCTGATAATAGTTTTTGCTTTGATGTTTTTATTGTATATATTCGTACAAGTAACGATTAATTAATTATTAAGGAGTTAATATTATGAAAATAGGTCAAGAGATAATGGTAAAAGAAGATTTTAAAATAAATACAATGGTTAGTGATAAGGTCAAAACAGTTAAAAAAGGCGATAAAGGATTTGTTGATAGTCAAGGTTTCTTGCATCTGACAACAGGAAATGGAAGAGGTAAAATAGTCAAAATAGATGATATAGAAGTTAGAGGATATGACCACGAAAATATATCTAAAATGGTATATAAAAGGCTGAATAACGCATTTTTAATAGAACCGATTCTAGAAGATGAAGGATATGAAGTTGAAGATATTTTAGATGAAATAGAAGATGTTTTAATGGATATACTTTAGAAGTTAAAAGGGAGACTTTCTTTATATGGATAAAATTAAAAGAATTGAAGAATATTTAGAACAAGCTAAATTCGATTTGGAAATATATAAAGGGTATATGAATAAAAGTGATGCTGAACTGAAATGGCAAGAAGGCATTATAAGAGGTTTAGATATAGCACTTAGAATATTGAATTCGGAAAATTAAAGGGAGATTTAGTTATGCAAATAGATAAAGATTTATTGCAATATTGTAAAGACAAAGAATTTCCTATAGATGAAATGACAATAGAAGATTTTAAATCCGTGGAAGATACGTTAGATTTTCAGTTTTATAAACTAGGATTAGAATTTAGGAGTTTAGGAAAAGAAATTTTAAATGCACTAAAAAGTAAATGCACTAAAAAGATTGAACACAGGAAGAAAAGTTGTAAAAACTTTAAATGCAAGTAAAACAATAATTTTAGTTTATGAGGGTAGAATATTATAACTGTATTCTCATATGATAATCAATACGAGGAGAGAGTATGATATATAAAAAGAGAAGTGAAGCTACAGAACAAGCAACATTAATACAATGGTGCAATTTAAATAAGTGTGTATACCCTGAGTTAGGGTTAATATTTCATGTGCCTAATGGTGGCCAAAGAAATAAAACAGAAGCTAGAAGGTTAAAAGCAGAAGGTGTTAAAGCTGGTGTTCCAGATTTATTTTTACCAGTAGCTAGAGGCAAGTTTCATGGATTATTTATTGAAATGAAATATGGTAATAATAAAGCAACTCCTAAACAGAGAGAATGGATAATAGAGTTAAATAATCAAGGCTATTATGCAGTAGTATGCAATGGATTTGAAGAAGCTAAGACTACTATAGAATCATATATAAAAATGACATAAAGATAGGTGGGATTAATATGAGTAATGAAGAAATAAAACAAATGGCTAAAGAAGTTGCGAAAGAAGCTTTAAGAGAGATTATGTTTGAAGGTAAAGATAAGAGATTTCATAATACAAGATTGCTAATGAGAAATTACAATACTTTAAAAGAACATTTAAATAATAGTGAAAGTGTTGAGATAAAATTTAATTTTATAGAAGAATGTGAAGTAAAAGTAGATTATATGTGGCTAGAAAGTATAGCTAGAAGTAAAACTAGAACAGCTAAGATGATAGAATACATAGATGCAGCGTTAATTAACTTAAAAGCAAAGTTTATAGAGAAAAAAGAGTATGAGAAATTTAGATCATTTGAGATGTTTTTTATAGAAGGAAAAACAAGCGAAGAAATACAGGAAGAATTTAACTGCGGGAAGAATACTCCTAAGAGATGGAACGATATAGTAACAAGAGAACTATCTGTATTATTATGGGGGATTGATGCATTAGGGATTTAATAGGGAAAACGTGGGGTTTTAATAGTGATTTGCAAATGTTAATATGTTAATATAGCAACAATAATAGCTATATAAGTTAAATGACTTATGTCGCTAAATACCCTTTATTCCCTAAGATAAAAAAGTACTAGGTTTACCACCTGGTACTTTTTTATACCCTAAAATAGGAGACAGGGTATGAGATTGGATTATAGTAAGGGAAATAAGAAAGTATGTTAAAGAAGATATGTAGATGTGGCAAAGTAATACCTTATAGCACAAAGGTATGTGATGAATGTAAAGCTAAGAGGGATTCAGAACGAAAACAGAATATTAAATACTATAAACAAACTACATATGAAAGAGATAGTAAATACAATAAGTTTTATAAAAGCAAAGAGTGGAGTAAAGTAAGATACCTAGCAATAGTAAGAGATCATTCACTATGTAAAGATTGCTTAGATAAGAACATTATAACTCCATATAATACAGTTCATCATATAATACCAATTAAAGATGATTGGTCAAAGAGGCTAGATATAAACAACCTAATTTGTTTATGTGAAAGTTGTCATCAGAAGCGACACAATAGCATGAAGTGGTAGGGGGTATCTAAAAAGTTTAAGGTATGCATTTGGAGAGTGCGTGTGGTCTGTTTTCTCGCAAAAACTCCCTTTATCAGATTTTTTGGAGGTGAGGTCTTGGGTAGAAATGCTCAACCAGTAGAACTATTAATGGCTAAGGGCAAGAAACACTTGACCAAAGCCGAAATAGAACAAAGAAAAAACAATGAAATAAAAGTTGGAAATAGTAAATTAACATGTCCTTCTTATGTAAAAAATGATTCAATAGCATATAAAAAATGGAAAGAAATTATTAAAATTTATAAAGATATTGATTTTGTTTCAAGTGGGGATGTAGGATTACTTTCTAGATATTGTATGACATTTTCGGAGTATGAAAATTTAATAAAAATACGAAAAAATATAAACATATTAGATTTTAACGCTGAAGATGAAGAAGAAATATATAAAGCTTTTAAAGAAGCTCCAGAGTATAGAGTGAAATATATTTTAAAGAAAATAGAATATATTCTTTCAAGTGATGGATTACTTACTTTAGAATCTGCAATTAATAAAAAAATGGATATGCTTATAAAAATGGAAGATAGACTATTTTTAAATCCTTTAGCTAAAGTTAAAAATGTTCCTAAACAAGTAAAAGTAGAAGAACAAGCAGAGAGTAGATGGACAAAGTTTGGTGGCAGAGGTGGATAGAGCAACTCTATTTGCTAAAAGTGTAGTTGAAGGAACTATAAATAGAGCTGTAGGAGAACTTGAAATATTATCATGTAAAAGGCATATAAGGGATTTAGAAAGACAAGGAACAGAAGAATTTCCTTATATATGGAGTGAAGAAAAAGCTAATGAAATAATGGATTTTGCTGAAAATTTGATACTTGCAGAAGGTGATGAGCCTGCTCCAATGAAACTATGGGACTTTCAATGCTTTGTATTTGGTTCATGGAATGGATGGATACATAAAGATACTGGATATAGAAGATTTAGGACTTCATATGAACAAGTAGCAAGACAAAATGGAAAATCAGTAGGAAATGCAGTACCATCACTTTATTATGGGAATTTTGATGGATATAATTACCCTCAACTTTATGCTACTGCTACAAAAGAAGCACAAGCTAGAATAGTATTAAAAGAATGTATTAAATTTATTAATGCAGATAAAGAGTTAAGTGGAACTAAAACTAAAAAAGGTTTATTTACTGTTAAGGACTATAAATCAGAAATAGAGTGCAATCTATCTAAAGGAACAATTAAAGCTTTAGGAAGAGATACAAAGTCTATAGATGGTTTTAGGCCTTATTTTGCTTCTGTTGATGAATACCACTTACATAAAGATAACCAAATGTATAAGTTGTTAAGTGATGGTACAAAGAAATTAAAGCAATGCTTAATAAGTGTAATTACAACTGCTGGATTTGATATAAATGGTCCATGTAAAGAGTTATATGACTATTGTGTTAATGTACTTAGAGATGTTGTTATTGATGAAACTCAATTTGTATATATATGTCAAATGGATAAAAATGATGACATTTGGAACGAAAAGAATTGGGAAAAAGCAAATCCGTTATGGACACCAGAAACTTTAACTAGCTTAAGAGCAGATGCAATAAAAGCAAAAGAAATGCAAGGACAGGAGCTTAGAAACTTTCTTACTAAAAGTTTAAATGTTTGGGTACAAGCCACAGATGATGATTATATAGATATTGAAAAATGGAAAGAATGTGCTACTGATTTAACTCTTGAAGATATGAGAGGGAAAGAGTGTGGCATAGGACTTGATTTATCTAGCGGAGGAGATTTGACATCAATAGCTTTAGAGTTTGAACTAGGTAACGATGAATATTTTATAGAAAGTCATAGTTTTATACCTATAAATAGATTACAAGAGCATATAAAAACGGATAAAGCGCCTTATGATATGTGGTTACGACAAGGATTAATTACTGCTACAGAAACCTTAGGAGGAGTAAAAACAGATTATAAATATATCATAAGTCATTTAAAGAAACTACAAGAGGAATATAATTTAAAATATAGATTTATAGCTTATGACCCACATAATGCGGATGCATTTTTAAATGATTTGGAGACGTTTGGTTGTTATTGTATAGAAATTATCCAAAGTGCTAGAAATTTAAATAGTGCAACTGTTGATTTTAAACTATCAGTAGATGGTAAGTCCATTAAGTATAACAGAAAGAATAATTTATTGACTTGGAGTGTTGCAAATGCAAAATTAACTCATAATTCTTTTGGAGAATGTAAGATTGATAAAAATTATAGAACTAAAAGAATAGATCCAGTTGATGCGATAATTGATGTTCATAAAGTGATTATAGAAAATCAATCAAATATAGATATAAATGAAGTTACAGAAGATTATTTAAGTATGATGGGATGGTAAAGGAGGTGAGAAATTGAATGTATTCAGTAGGATTGTAAAAGGAATAAAAAATGTCATTGTTCCAGCAACATCTGTAGATATGCAGAGTCAAGAGTTGTTAGAATGGCTTGGAATAAGTTCAACTCCTAAAAAATTAGTAAGTGAAGTAACGTATTTTACTTGCTTAAAAATGTTGTCAGAAACATTAGGTAAAATGCCTTTAAAGTTTCGCCAAGATACAGAAAAGGGAGTACAAAGGGTTAAGTCTAATAAAGTTCACAGTATTTTAAGGACAAGACCTAATGCAATTATGACACCATCTACGTTTTGGGCAACAATAGAGCAGAATAGAAACCATTATGGTAATGCATATGTTTGGATAAGGAGAAAATTTAAAAAACAAAAATTTGGTGGGATAGAAGAAATACAAGACTTATGGATTATGCCATCTAATAATGTTCAAGTGCTTTTAGATGATCAAGGATATTTTGGAGCAAAAGGGCGAATATGGTATTTATATACTGATAAATATTCAGCGGAGCAATATTTATTTAACAGTGATGATGTAATGCACTTTAAAACATCATATAGCTTTGATGGCGTTTTAGGAGTTCCAGTAAGAGAAATACTAAAGACTACTTTAGAAGGTGGGTTAGAAAGCCAAACTTTTATGAATAATTTATATAAAAGTGGACTTACTGCAAAGGCTGTACTTGAATATACTGGAGATTTAAATACAGAAGCAAAAGAAAGACTTGTAAAAGGATTTGAAGATTTTGCAAATGGTTCTAAAAACTCAGGTAAAATTATACCAGTTCCATTAGGGATGAAATTAGTTCCACTAGATATTAAACTTACAGACAGTCAATTCTTTGAATTGAAAAAATTTAATGCTTTACAAATTGCAGGAGCTTTTGGAATAAAGCCTAATCAATTGAATGACTATGAAAAGAGTTCTTATTCTAATTCGGAAATGCAGCAACTTAGTTTTTATGTAGACACTGTATTATTCATTTTAAAACAATATGAAGAAGAACTTAATTACAAATTATTGACTAAAGATGAAATAGAAAATGGATATCATTTTAAGTTTAATGAGAAAGTTTTATTAAGAACAGATAGTAAAACACAAATGGAGATTCTTGCCAAAGGAGTTAATAATGGTTTAATTAAACCTAATGAGGGAAGAGATGAACTAGGATATCCAGCAACAGAAGGAGGAGACCAACTTGTTATGAATGGAAATTATATTCCTATAACTGATATTGGAAAACAATATGAGAAAGGGGGTGAATAATAGATGAAAATTTCAGTAAAAGGACCAATTATAGATAATGATGATCAATGGATTTATGATTGGTTTGAAGTAGAAGCTACAAGTCCTAAAAAAGTAATTGATTTAATAAATCAAGTTAAAAATAATGAGGATTTAGAGGTTGAAATAAATAGCGGTGGTGGATCTGTATTTGCAGGTAGTGAAATTTATACTGCTTTAAAGTCTTATGATGGCAAAGTTATAACAAGAATTGTTGGTTTAGCAGCAAGTGCAGCGAGTGTTATTGCTATGGCTGGAGATGATATATTAATATCGCCTACAGGTCAGATAATGATTCATAATGCTAGCGGTAGTTGTGGTGGAGATTATAGAGATATGGAAAAAGGAGCAGAAATATTAAAAAATGTTAATGCTACTATTTCAAATGCTTATAGAATCAAAACAGGACTCTCTAATGATGAATTATTAGATATGATGAATAAAGAGACTTGGTTAACGCCACAACAAGCTTTAGAAATGAAATTTGTAGATGAAATAATGTTTACAAATAATATTAAACTTATAGCTAGTATTAATAATGGAATGTTACCACAGGAAGTTATTAATAAAATGAAGATGGAATTAAAAAATAAAGAAGTTACTAAAGAACAAGAAAATAATATAGAAGATGTAAAAGCAAAATTATTGATGGAATTAGACTTAATCTAGTTCTTTTTTTATGCAATAAAATAATAAATAAGTGAGGTAAACAAATGAATAAAGAATTAAGAGAATTATTAAATCAAATTAATGCTAAAAAGGAAGAAGCTAAAAGACTGGTTAATGAGAATAAAATAGAGGAAGCACAAGCTGCTAAAGAAGAATTAAAAAATCTTCAAGCTAAGTTTGATGTTCTATATGATCTAGAAGATGAAATAGAAAATAAAGTTAAAGATGATATAGAAAATGATAATGTCACAATTATATCAGGAGCTGTTAATAAGGGAAAAGAAGTAGCGAATGCTTTTGTTAATGCAATAAAAGCTGGATTAACAAAGACACCAGTAGCTGAAAAAGATATACAAATATTAAAAAATTCTATGAAGGAAGGAACAGAGGCAGATGGAGGATTAACAGTACCTCAAGATATTCAAACTTCTATAAAGGAATTAAGAAGGAGCCAAGATGCATTAGAAACATTAGTTAATGTTGAAGTTGTATCTACCGCATCAGGGACAAGAGTTATAGAAAAAGCAGCAGATCAAACTCCTTTTGATAATGTTGAAGAAGAAGCAGATTTTCCAGAAACATCAACTCCACAATTTGAAAAAGTATCTTATAAAGTTAAGAAGAAAGGAGGGATTCTAAAAGTAACAAGAGAGTTGCTACAAGATACAGCTGAAAATATTTTAGGTTATTTAAGAAGATGGATAGCTAAGAAAAGTAAAGCAACTAGAAATGCTTTAATAATAAGTAAAATTAATGAAATAACTAACGAAAAGGAAGTTATACTTAAGGATCTAGATGGCTTAAAAGATATATTTAATGTTAAATTAGATCCAGCGATTGTTGTCACATCAGGTATTTTAACAAACCAAAATGGGTTTAACTGGTTAGATAAATTAAAGGATTTAGATGGAAAGTATGTATTACAACCAGATCCAACTAATCCAACTAAAAAGTTATTATTTGGAGTTTATCCAGTCACAGTTGTTTCGAATAAAGTTTTAAAATCTAAAGGAATAGGTAGTATTGGAGAAGAAACTGCTTGGAAACATCCATTTATTTGTGGAGATTTAAAAGAAGCTATAACTATATTTGATAGAGAAAATATGACTATAGAAATATCAACTGAAGCCGGTGATTTATGGAGCAAAGATCAAACAGGAATAAAAGTAAGAGAAAGATTAGATATTCAAGCAGTTGATGCAGAAGCGATAGTAAAAGCAGAAGTTGAAATAGCTGCAACTCCCTTATAATGCTCCAATAACATTATTAATATATGATGATGGAGCAGAATTAGACTATAATTCACTTACTGTAGTTGAGTTAAAATCTATAGCAGAAAATAAAGGTATAAATATTACCTCAAATATGAGCAAGTCAGATATTATACAAACTATTTTAGAGAGTGAGATTTAATTCTCATTCTCTTTTTTATGAGGTGAATTATGAATTTAGGCGATTTAAAATTCTTTTTAAGAATAGATCATGATGAAGAAGATGAATTAATTAACGGCTTACAGTTATCCGCAGAGGAATATTTAACTAATGCTGGAATAAATAAAGACTACTCTAAAGAACTATATAAACTTGCTATTAAAATATTAGTATCACACTGGTACGAAAATAGGTTTGTAGAGAATGTAGGGAAGAATGTAACTAAAATAGCATTTGGATTAGATACTATTTTAATTCAGCTTAAATATAGTCAAGGTGATGTTAAATGAATATAGGGCAATTAAGACATAGAATAGAATTTCAAAGATTAGAAAGGTATTATGATAATGAAGGATTCCCTATAGAAGATTATGTAACTTTTCAAAGAGCTTGGGCAGATGTTAATGATCTTTACGGTAAAGAGTATTGGAGTAGTAAGCAAACAATATCAGAAAATATAATAGTTTTTAATACTAGATATTATAAAGATATTGATGCTAATTGTTTTATTTTCTTTAAAGGTAAAAGATATGAAATAATTGAACCGCCAGACAATATTAAATATTTGAATAAAGAGCTAAAAATAAAGGCTAAATTGCAGGTGATTAATAATGGCGATTGAAATTAGAGGTTTTGAGGATATATTTAAAGATTTAGATGATATGAATATTTCTGATAAGAAAAAAAGGAGAGCGTTAAAAGAAGGTGTTGAAATAGTGAGACAAGCTGTAATTGATAACTCTCCAGTTGCAACTGGAAATATGAAAAAGAGATGGAAAAGTACCATAAAAAGATTTGATGGGAACTTAGGTTTTGAAGTAAAGGGAGATACAGTTCAGGATATAGAGAATGAATTTGGATCTAGTAAAAATAAAAAACACATAGGATTCTTTAGTAAAGCTGTAGATAAAGTATCTGATAAAGTTATAAATATTATAGCTAATGAGGTGCTTAAGTAATGGAAGAGCTACTAAGAAAAATTTTATTTGATGAAAGAATAAAAAGTTTAGTAAGTAATAAAATATATCTTTTAAAAGCTCCTGATGATACTTTAGCACCTTATATTGAATATGAAGTACTTAATGAAAATGGCTCTATATATGCAGAAAATAAAGAATTAGCAACTACTTACACAATACAAATAGATATATTTACTAAAAGAAGTTATACATCAATAGTTAAGGCTATAAAAAATGTAATGAAAGAAAATGGATTTATGAAAGAGTTTGGAGGTTCTAGATATGAAGAGGATTCCAAACTCTTTCATTATATTTTGAGATTTAATTATGAAAGTGAGGAATAGATAATGACGAAAATTATAACAGGTGTGGAAAAATCGTATTATGCAATCTTAAGAGAAGATGGAGAAACACCAAATTATGAAACAGTTAAGTATTTACCAGGACTTAGAGAAATGTCAGTAACTCCTAATGAAGAACAGGCTACTATATACGCTGAAAATAGACTCTATGATAGCGAAAACTCTTTAGGAGAAATTGAGGTTACTCTAGATTTTGCTTCTATAGATACGATGGATTATGTTGCTTTATTAGGAAAAAAAGTTGCAACTGATGGAGGAATAATTGAAAGTGTAGATGATCAACCACCATACATTGCTTTGATGGTAGAAAAGACATTAAGTGGTGGAGTTAAAGAATATATGACTTTATACAAAGGTAAATTATCTATACCTGAAGACAAAGCTAAAACCAAAGAAGGTAAAACAGAATATCAAACGATTTCTTTAAATGGTTTATTTATGCCTTTAGAAAAAGGTATATGGAAGCATGCAGTAAAAACAACTGATGAAGGATTTAATGCAGAAACTCATGCAGCGAAGTGGGGAAAAACAGTAGTAATACCTACTGAAAAAGTAGATCCAAGTGTTTAAAGAATAAATTAAAGGTAGTGATAACTACCTTTGTTTTTAGGAGGAATTATGCTAGTAAATGAAATTAAGACTTATAATATAAAAATTAAAGATGAAGAAATAGAGTTAAAACTAGACTTTAATGCATTAATTAAGATGCATAAAGAATATGGGAATGCATTTTTATTGATTTACTCATATGCTTTTGAAAATGACTTTGAAAAGTTGCCTGCGATTATAAGGTGTATGGCTAACAAAGATATATCAGAAGAAGATATTAAAAATAATATGCTTATTAACATAAAAGCAGTTGAAACATTAAGTAATATAACTTTAGATTTACTCAATCAAGAATTAAATGATGTATCAGAATTTCAAGTAAAATCAGAAGTAAAAAAAAATCAAAAAGCAGAGAAAAAGAAGTAGAAATAAAAGATTTTAATATTGATTACTACTACTATATTTCAAGATACCAACTTAATATGTCTGAAGAACAGTTTTTGAACTCTACATTAAGGCAAATTTTAATTTTAGAAAAATTCAATAGTAATTATTTTAAAAATAATTTAAGAGAAGTAGTTGGAGAAGCACTTGATTTAATGTTTGGAAACTCACAAGAAGAAGAGGAAGAAATATATGTAGAAAGCTTTTCAGACCTTTTTTAAGGAGGTGAAAAATTGAGTGAATCTATAAGAAAAGTAAGTACAATATTTATAATAGATGATAATGAACATAATAGAAAACTTAAAGAAATTAACTCACAATACAAACTTACTCAAAGTGAGATAAAGCTTGCAGGTGAAAGGTTAAATTCTTTTGGTAAAAATACAAGTGATTTAACATACAAGCAACAAGCTCTAGTTAAACAAACTGAAACTCTTAAAGAGAAAATTAATCTTTATAAGGAAAGTATAGAAAAAGCTAGTAACAGAGCAGAGGAGAACAATAAAAAACTTCAAGAGTTAAAGACTACTAAGCAGAATTTACAGAATGAATATAAACAAGCAGTAAAACTTTATGGAGAAGAATCTGATGAAGCTAAGAAGCTAAAAGAGCAATTAGATAAAGTTAATGAAGAGTATACAGAACAAAAAGCTGTAGTAGATAAAAATATTAAAACTGTTAATAATCATAAAGTTAAATTGAATGAAGCAGAAGCTCAATTAACTAGAGTTGAATCACAACTTAAAAGTACAAATGAAGAGTTAGAAAAGCAAAATTCTAAATGGATACAAGCAGGAGAAAGTCTAAAAAAAGCTGGAGATAATATTTCGAGTTTTGGTGAGAAAGCTAGTAAGATAGGAAGTACATTAACTAAATCCGTAACATTACCGCTTGTAGCTATAGGAACAGCCGCTGTAAAATCTCAAATTGATTGGGAGAGTGCTTTTGCTGGAGTTAAAAAGACAGTTGATGGAACTACTGAACAAATAGCAGCATTAGAACAAGGAATAAAAGATATGTCGAAAGAACTTCCTTCAAGCGCAGAAGAAATAGCAGCAGTTGCCGAAGCAGCTGGACAATTAGGGATACAAACGGATAATGTTTTAGGATTTACCAAAGTAATTATAGATTTAGGAAATGCAACTAACTTAACTGGAGAAGAAGGAGCGAGTCAGCTTGCTAAGTTTGCAAATATAACTGGTATGGCACAAACTGAATTTGATAAGTTAGGTAGCACAATCGTTGCCTTAGGAAATAATTCAGCAACTACAGAAGCAGATATAGTTGCTATGGCTATGCGATTAGCAGGAGCAGGAACACAAGTAGGAATGACAGAAGCGCAAATAGTATCTTTAGCTGCAGCATTATCAAGTGTAGGTATTGAAGCAGAAGCAGGTGGAAGTGCCTTCTCAAAAGTTATGATAAATATGCAGTTAGCCGTTGAAACTGGAAATGAAAGTTTAAAAGACTTTGCAAGTGTTGCAGGAATGACTACTAGTGAATTTACTAAAGCATTTAAGCAAGATGCAACAGGAGCATTAATATCATTTATTCAAGGTCTTTCTAAAGCAGAAGAACAGGGAACTAGCTCAATTAAAGTCTTAGATGATATGGGAATTACAGAAGTAAGATTAAGAGACAGTTTATTAAGAGCTGGTAGTGCTTCTGAATTATTTAGCGAAACAATAGCATTAGGAACAAAAGCTTGGGAAGAAAATAACGCATTAACAAATGAAGCTAATCAAAGATATGCAACTACTGAAAGCCAGATAAAAATTTTAAAAAATGAAATAATAGATATGGCAAGAGAGATAGGAGTAGAACTATTACCTACAGTAAAGGATGGACTTGTTATCATTAAAGACTTAATAGAGAAATTCAATAACTTAAGTCCAGCAACTAAAGAAAATATAATTAAATTTGCTACTTTAAGTGCAACAATTGGTCCAGTAATAGGGACAGTAGGTAAATTAGCTCAAGGATTTGGAGGAGTGTTAAAAGTAGCTGGGAAATTATCTACTAGCTTAGGAACTGCTCAAGTAGCAACCGAAGCAATAGGAACGGCAGCAACAGTAGCAGGAGGAACTGGAGGTATAGCAGGATTAGCAACTTCTTTAAGTGGAGTAGTTGTTGCTGCTGCTCCATATGTAGCAGCAGGAACTGCAATAGCAGGAGCTGGATATCTTGTTTATAAAGGACTTAATGAAGAAGTAATTCCAGAAGTTGATTTATTTGCAGATAAAATTGAATACACAGCTAGTACTGTTAATTCTTCTGGTGAATATATGGCTAATTCTGTACAATCAACAGTAATTAAAATAAGTGATGCTACTAAAACTGCAGTTGGATCATATGTTGAATTAGATGATAGCGCTAGAAATGAAATGCAAAGCTTATATATTAACTCAACTACAATTTCAGAACAAATAAAAACTGATATGGCAGCTAAATTTAATGAGATGAGTAATCAAATAATTTCTAGTTACGATAAACAGAAAAATGATAGCATAGCTCAATTACAAGAAATGTTTACTCTACAAAGTACTTTAACAACTGAAGAACAAGCTAATATTATAGCTAATACAAGTACTTTTTATGAAAATAAAAAAATTCAAACGCAGGATTATGAAAATCAAATAAATCAAATTATAAGTATTGCTAGTCAAGAAAAGAGAGCTTTAACGCAAGAAGAAACACAACAAATAACTGAACTTCAAAATCAGATGAGAGAAAATGCAATAAAAGCATTAAGTGAGAATGAACTTGAAGCTCAAGTAATACTACAAAGAATGAAAGATTACGATGGAAGAATTACAGCAGAACAAACTGCACAGCACATTGCTAAATTAAACGAAAGTAGAGATAAAGCAGTATCAACTGCTAATGATGAATATGAAAAAAGAATTGCTACTATTACAAGATTAAGAGATGAATCAGGAGTAATTAGTGAAAATCAGGCAAATAAAATGATTGCAGATGCAAAAAAACAAAGAGATGAGGTTATTAAAAAGGCTGAAGATACAAGATTAGGTGCAATAGATAAAATGAGACAAATGAACTCTGATTTAGATAATGAAGTTAATACTCAAACAGGAACGGTATTAACTGCTTGGGATAAAATAAAAAGATGGTGGAGCAATTGGAAACCAGAGACTAAATATATGGAAACAGTTACTTATACTGAAAATTCATCTGGTAAGACTCATAAAAACGCTTTAGGTACTTCATATTTTCAAGGGGGATTAACTTCTATAAATGAAAGAGGATATGAGGTAGTAGAACTACCTAGAGGAACTAAAATTAAAAATCACTTACAGAGTGAAAATATGATAAAAGATACAGCAGTTCAAACTGCTAAAGCTATAGCAGGACTTGTGAATACTGGAAACTCTAATAATATAGATGTTTATGTATATTTAGGTGAAAAAGAAATTATAGAAAAAACTACAAAGCAAGTAGTTAAATCTGTAGGAAGAAGCACTAATAATTATAAAAAAAGTAAAGGAGGTTTAGCATTTGGATAAATATTTTATAATTTATAATGATAAAACTAATTTAGATGTTAATTTATTAGTAGTAGCTAGAACTTCTAAACCTTCTCCAGTTATGGAATACGAAGAAATAAAGGTTCCAGGAGGGAGAACTTTATATAGAGAAAAGGGATATAACGATATAGAAATACCTGTATCTTTTAATTTTATGTCTAAGTACTCTTGGGATAGTGATTTTAGAATTATGAAACAATGGTTGTTAAGTAAAGTAAATAATAAGTTAAAGTTTAGTGATGATCTTGAAGTGTTTTATAAAGTTAATAAAGTTAATATAGATACTCCAGAAAGAATTATGAAAAATATAGGTAAGTTTGATGTTACTTTTACTTGCAATCCTTATGTTTATATAGATGAAAATGAAATAGAGTTAAGTACACTTCTATACAATAGTTATCTAATTTCTAAGCCTATTTATAGAATTGTAGGAGAGGGGTATTTAACATTAACAATAAATAATAAAGTTATTAAAGCTAATGTTGGACAAGAATTGATAATAGATACTGATAAAGGTTTATGTTATAGAAAAGGAATAGTAGACAATGTAGCATTAGAAGGTCGGTATGAGGATATGTATTTACAAGAAGGTAAAAATACATTTAGTTGGACTAATGGTTTTTTCATTTATATAATGCCTAATTGGAGGTGTTTATAGTGATAGAAATATATTTAAAAACTAACACTAATTACGCTAAAAATGGTGACATAACATTAGATCCAACTAAATGTGTTTATAAAGATAGTGAGAACGAAGTAACTCTAGAACATTTTCTTGATGAAGATGGGAGATGGAAATACATTGATTTAGAGAATGTAATTGCAGCAGAAGAGAATGGAAAGAAAAAATTATTTAGAATATATAATATAGTTAGGTCTTTGTATAGTGTAACAGCTTATGCAAGACCTATTTTTTATGACTTAATAGATAAAGTTCTATTAGATGTTAGACCCACTAATAAGCTAGGTCAAGAAGCTTTAAATATAATCTTAGAAAATACAGGATTTACAGGGCATAGTAATTTAACTACATTAAGTACTTCTTATTATATTAGAAAAAACATTGTAGAAGCTTTACTTGGAGATGAAGAAAATTCCTTCTTAAATCGTTGGGGAGGAGAGTTTTATTGTGAAAACTTTGATGTTTATATTAATGATAGAATAGGGTCAGATAATGGAGTTAGAGTAGAATTTGGATATAACCTTAATGAAATAGAAGAGGATGTAAATATTGAGGATGTAGTTACTAGAATAATTCCAACCGGATTCGATGGGATCATGTTAGAAGGTAATACACCTTGGATAGATAGTCCTTTGATAAAAAAATATGAACATATAAAAATGAGAGTTATAAATTTTTCAGATGTAAAGGTTAAGGAGAACTCTGATGATGAAGAAGGCTTTAATACTATAGAAGAAGCTAGAGCAGAGTTGATTAATAGATGCAATAAACTATATGAAGAAGATTTAGACAAGCCTACAGTAAATTATAAAATTGATATGATTAATCTTGCTAATACTACAGCTTATAAAGATTTTAAAATGCTTGTAAATGTAAATAAAGGAGATACAGTAACTTGTTATATTCCGCATCTAGATATAAATGTAAAAGCAAGAGTTATAGACTATCAAAGAGATTTATTAACAGGAGAATATAATTATATAGAGCTAGGGAATGCTGAAAGAAACTTTTTTAATGATCAAGCTGACATCCAAACAACAATAAATAAGATAACTAATAGTAATGGGACTGTAAATGCAGGAGAAATACAAGGAGTAATTAATGCTATTCAAACTCAGTTTAAAGCATTGAAAGATGTAGCTCAACCACAAGATGTTAGAGCTATGTTGTTTGAAGATAGAGTAGAAGACAGTCCAACATTTGGGTGTATGTGTTTAGGAACAATGGGATTTGAAATAGCAAGTTCATTTAAGCCAGGTACTAAGCAATGGGATTTTAGAACCTTTGGAACTGGTCAAGGATTTATTGCAGATCATATTGTTGCAGGTATATTAAGTACTATTCTTATTCAAAATGCAGATGGAAGCTTACAAATAGATTTATCTAGTACAAAAGGAATTATGACTAAAAAGAATGGTAAAAATGCTATTGAATTAGCAGGAACTATAATGAAATTCTATGACTGGGATGGTAGAGAAGCTATAGGTCAGTTGTATTCATCACGAGTTAATGGTAATGAAAGTGTTCCGGGCATATCATTAGTAAATAAGGTTAATAGTTTTTTATCTCTAGAATATGAAAGAGATAATAATTTTTATAGTTATATGAGATTTGATAAAGACAATATAGATAATGTAACTAAAGTACCTATTACATTTTTCCAAGAAGCTGAATTTAGAGGTTCTCAAATGTGGTTTGGTTATGATATTAATTCAATATATAACTCTGCTACAAATAATTTTGTCAATAAAGTTAAAAACAACTTTATTATTTCAGATAAAGATTCTGCGATAAATAGGCTTAATCTTGGTAAGAGTCAGTTGAATTTGTATGATGTTACGGATAATGGAAATAGATATGCCTTAATATCTCCAAGCGAAACTTTCTTTGGTGCAAATGGCAAGAAATACTTTTCATCTTTCCCAAATGGATTCTCATTCTCGAAAAATGGTGATGATATTTTATATACAACTACATCAGATGGAATTAGGAGCGAAAAGTCAATTTACATAGATAAGGATTTGACTGTAGTTGGTAATAAAAACTGCGTTCAAAGCACTGAAAATTATGGAGATAGATTATATTATTCCGTTGAGGACTGTGAAAGTTATCTTACGGATAGAAGTATGCATTTATTTTCAGTTGAAGAAGTTGTTACAGATGGTGTTGTAACTTATGAAAGAGTTATCTTATTAGATAGCATTTTTAAAGAAAGTGTTAGGTGTGACTTAGATTATACTGTTGAAGTAATTAAGCAAGGTTGGGGAGATTATAGAATAAAAGAACAAAATAAAAATTATTTTATAGTTGAAAGTGACAGAGAAGATTTTACTTTTAAATACATTGTTACGGCTAAAAGAACTGGTTTTGAATTAGTTCGAAATGAAGAATTATATATTGGATGTAAAGGTGAAAATAATACTACTGATACAGAGTATTGGAGATTATATATAAATAAAAATGTAAGTGAGAACCTTTAGGGTTCTTTTTTATGAAAGGAAGTGAAAAACCTTATGATTAATAGTTATCAGTATTTAGATATAGATATTAATAAAAAAACTTATAAAAGGCTTAGAGCAGTTCAAGGCGACTCTAAGAGTAGATATATATTAGCAAGTCTTTATGACAACTCCAAGGCTTACAATTTATCTAACTGTAGTGTAAAAGTATTTGGTTGCAAATCAGATAAAAAAATATTCTTTAATTATGCTACTGTAACAGATGCTACAAATGGAAAATTTAAAATAGAGCTGACTAATCAAGCTCTAGCAGTAGCAGGAGAATTACAAATACAAATATTAATATTAGGATCTAATCAAGAAAGATTAACAAGTTTTGTTTTTTATATTGATATAGAAAAAAGCATAGTTAGTGATGATGTTATAGAATCTACTAATGAGTTTAGAGCGTTGACAGGAGCACTTAGCCAAGTTGAAGAGTGGAATGGATATTTTGAAGAGACAAGTGGTAAAATCGAAGAAAAATACACTGAAAGACTTAGCTATAATGAGGAAAAAATAAGTGTTTTAGATTCTCAATTGGAACATATTGAGAATACAAAAGCGAATATAACTGATTTGACATCAAATAGACAATTCAAAGGATCAAAAACTACTGCTGAAATATTAGCATTGACAGGAAATAATGGCGACTATTATTACTCAACTGATGAAAGTGTATATTATAAATACAACGGAGCTAATTGGTCTAACATTGGTGTAGGTAATACACTTGAAAATAAGGCTAATATATTATTTCCCCCTCAAATTGAAAATAAATATTTGAAACCAAATGGTACTTTTGTAGATTTAGTAGGAACTAATTTTTTAACTCTAGAATTAGATGTATCATATAATCAAAGGTTTTTAATAAATTGTAGTTGTAGAGATAATGCGAGAATTTATAGTTTTGTCGATAAAAACGGAGTTGTAATATCTACTTATCCAAGTGAAAGTGGAAATTTACAATTAACAACTATGAATAGTGTTATAACAATTCCTAAGGATTGTGTAAAGTTAAGAGTGTGCACATATAAATCAGGAAATGTTTATCATATTTCAACAGTTGCAGGACAAGGTGAAATTGTAGAAAGTCTTGATAAAGTTGTTGATTATGTTGACAACAATATACAAACAGTTGATTTAATAGAAGAAAATAGGTTGATAAATTCAACAGGTGGGTTTTCAGATATAACATCAGCATCATTTAGAAGTATAGAGTTGAATGTAACTGAAAATGAAAGGTTTAATGTTAAAGGCAGCGTTAAGGATTTACAAAGGCTTTATTCATTAGTCGACAATGAAGGGAAAGTAATAAAAGTATTTCCAAATCAAGACGGAAAATTAATCTTAACTAAATATAATCAAAATATAACTATACCTAAAGATTGTGTAAAGTTAAGAGTATGTAGTTACAATGACTTTGAAAATAATGTAACAATATTACCTATTTTAAAAATCCCTACTGCAGAAGAAAAAGTTGAGATTTTAGAATGTAATTATTTATTAAACAAAGTTATGTGTATAGGTGATAGTTTAACAGAAGGTGCTTATTTTGATACTAGTCATAATGGAGCAACTATAATTGAAAATTACCCTTATTATCTTGCCAAAATGAATAAATTTGAAACTATAAATGCTGGAACAAGTGGGATAAGTGCAAGTGGATGGTATGAAAATAAGAGAACTTTATATCCGATTTCAGAGTGTGATACGTTTATAATTTGGTTAGGTACAAATAATGGTTATACAGACACTTTAGAAGAAGATACAGCAAGTGGAGACTATAACACTTATGCTAATACTGAAACTGGTTATTATTGCAAAATAATAGAATATATACAAGAAAAAAGACCTAATGCAAATATATTTTTATGTAAAATATTTGCTAGTAAAAGTAATGTAAATACTTCAAATTTAGTTCTTGACAAAATAGCTGTAAAATATAATCTTCCAGTCATAAATATGAATGATGGAACACTATATAATAAATCAAATGTAGACATACAAAACTTGTTGCACCCATTTGATAATTCTGTACACTTTGGTAAAATAGGAAATTTAACTGTTGCTAGAAAAATTAGTAATTTTATAAATGAATATATAAATAATAATTTATCTCAATTTGAACATATATATATATCATAATATGTTTCTAATATTCGCTAACAATACAAAGTGCGAACTAAATATAAGTTTTTTCCGAAAGGCTAGGTGAAGATCATCTAGTCTTTTTTAATACAAAAAATTAAATAAAAAGAAAGGAATAATATAATGACAAATTTAGAACAAGTACAAAATGAGGACATAGAAATATTAACTGTAGACAGTAGAGAAGTTGCTGAAATGATGGATATAAGACACACTGAATTATTAAGAAAGATAGATAGTGTAAATGATGATTTTAACGAACGCAAAATTGCGTCGGTTAAATATTGGATAGAAAGTACGTATAAAGATGCCAAAGGTGAAAAAAGGCGTTGTTATGAAATAACAAAGCGTGGGTGTGAATTTATAGCTCATAAGACTACTGGTACTAAAGGAAATATATTCACTCATTTATATATGGAAAAATTTGAAGAGTTAGAGCAAATAGTTAACGGCTCTAAAAATATAACTGCTAATGATGTAAATAATATTATTTCAAATAAAATTGATAGAGCCATAGCTATGATAGATAACAAGTATGCTGATTACATAAGACCTTTAGCGGTCGATAAAGCAAGAATAACTAAATACATAAAGCAAAGATTAGGAATAAAAAAAGCTGATGAAGATTTCTATTTAGTCAAAGAGAGAGTATTAATATTACTAGATGCTGAGAAATGGGAAGATGTTCCTGTAAATAGATTAAAGGATGCCTTCAAATTAATTGATGAAAGTATAGATGTAATGATTAAAGGAAGAAATCTTAGACAAATTAATTGGTTCTAAGAAAAATATAAAAATTAAGGAGGTTATTATGAATGAAGAATTAGTAAGAAAAGAACTAGATACACATGAAAGGAGAATTAATAATCATTCTGAAAGGATTGATAAATTAGAACAATCTAATGCTGAACTAAAGGTACATATACAAAATTTATGTAGTAACTTAGAAAATCTTACGAGTGCAATAAAATGGCTCTTGGGGTTAGGAGTAGGAAGTCTAGTAGGCTTCTTTTTTTATGCAATTCAAAACAATATATTTTAGGAGGAGATTAGTATGAAAATAAACTGGAAAGTAAGATTTAAAAACCCTTTATTTGTAGCGCAATTAGGGATGAGTATATTAGTTCCAATATTAGCTTATGCAGGCTTAACAGTACAAGATTTAACAACATGGAAAGCACTTGGTGATTTATTGCTAGGTGCTTTTTCTAATCCGTATGTTTTAGGATTAGTCGCTATAAGTGTCTATAATGCAGTATTAGATCCTACAACAAGAGGTCTAAATGATAGTTTAAATGTATTAAATAGGGAGGTAAAGTAATATGAATTTTTTAATAATGGCAGGGCATACTTTAGATGGTCAAAAAGGCAGTGGGGCTGTAGGATATATACATGAAAGTGTAGAAACTAGAAGAGTCGGTCCTGCAGTTACAGAAAACTTAAGAAAATTAGGTCAAAAAGCTACATATATAAAACTAGATAAACCTATAACTGATTCATATTTATATGATCAAGTTAAATTAGCTAATTCAAAAGGTACATTTGATTGTGTAGTTCAAATACATTTCAATGCTGGAAGTTCAGATAAAGATGATAAACAAACTGGCACAGAAACATATTATAGAAGCTCAAAAGGTAAAGTATTTGCCGTAAGAGTTAATAGTAAGTTAAATAAATTATATAGAAAAAGAGATACAGGAGCTAGAAGTGATAAACCTAACCTTTATTGGCTTAAAAATACGAACTGTCCTGCTATATTAATAGAAGTATGCTTTGTAGATGATAAGGATGATGTAAAAATATATAATAGTAACTTTGATGAAACTTGCAGACTAATAGCAGAAGGTTTAGCTAATAAAGATTTTAAAGATATAATAGAGGATGTAGAGTATGAAGTTAAAAATGAAGTTCCAGAAATGCCTCCTAAAGCACCTGCTACTAAACCTAAAGTATTAAATATAAATCCTAAAACTAAATCTGATTGGGTTAAGAGGTTACAAACATATTTAAATAAAAATTACAATGCTAAATTAAGAGTTGATGGATATGTTGGTCCTGCTACATATGCTGCAGTTAAAAATAAAGCTATAGGTAAAAAATATATAACAAAGGGTACTTTAGTCAAACTATTACAAGAAGCTTTAGGAGGACTTGATATAGATGGAAGTTGTGGCCCTGCTACTCAGGCAAGAATAAAAGAATATCAAAAAGATAATAAGTTAACTGTAGATGGATCATTTGGTCCTGCTAGCTGGAAAAAACTATTTAATATGTAATAAGTAAAGGATATAACATAAGGCGAAGGAAATACAAAGGCTTTAAAATCGATTATACGAGGTCGGTTTTAAAGCCTTCTTTTTTTATGTCTATAGAAATCGTAATTTTTTCCACTAAATAAGGTAGTAAGTGCACACAATCATAAAAATAAAAAAATATCATCTACTAACATAAAATGACATTTTTAGACAGATAAGGTATATTATACTAAGTGTTGAGAAATTATTTTTTTTATTAAGTAAAGGAGAAATTAGTAATGGCAAAAATGATACAATGTAAATCTTGTTCTAAAGAAATAGCATCTAATGCTAAGTCTTGCCCAGGATGTGGAGCAAAAAATAAAAAACCAATATATAAAAGGCCTTGGTTTATAGTAGTAGCCTTCTTTGTAATAGTTGGAGCAGTAAGTGGATCAGGAAATGATAGTTCTGAGTCATCGAATAATGGAGCTGTTGCAACTGGTCAAGTAATTAGCCAAGATCAAAATGCAGAAGAAGTTTCTACAGAAGAAAAGGTTCCGACAGAATATAAGTCTGCATTAAAAAAAGCAAAATCATATAGCGATACTATGAATATGTCTAAAGCTGGAATATATGACCAATTAACATCAGAGTATGGAGAAAAGTTTACGGCAGAAGCGGCTCAATATGCTATAGATAATGTAGAAGCAAATTGGAAAGAAAATGCATTAAAAAAAGCACAATCATATCAAGAAGATATGTCAATGTCTCCAAGTGCAATATATGATCAATTAATATCGGATTATGGCGAGAAGTTTACAGAAGAAGAAGCGCAATATGCTATAGACAATCTTGAGTAATAAAAATATAACTTAAGCATCTAGTATAAAACTAGATGCTTTTATTAAAAGTGAAGATCATTTCATAAAGTATGTAACTATTGTAATTGATAAATATAAAAATGAAAACTTTACATTAATAAGTTAGTAAAGATTACTAGACGTAAAAGATTACAACATGAAAAGATGATTTAAGTCACCTTCTGAAAAATATTTTAAGATGATATAATTATATAAAAGGGATTTAACCCTTCAAGAACTTATCAACCCGAACTTACATGAGGTGAATTGTAAGAGTTGGATAGTACTGAACTATCACAAAACGGTAGCTTATAACTCCAAAGCTACCGTTTTATTTTTTTATTTTAGTTGTTGATAAATCTGTTGATAAGTAATACTTTTCTTGTTGATATCCTGTTGATAATTTGTTGATAACTTCCTAACTGACATAACACTGACATAGCACTAATATAAAATAATTTTAAACTCATAAAAGCAAGTATTTTCAATATATATAGCTAATTTCGGAATAGTTTAGATACTTTTATGCCGTTTGCATTTTTATATATTTTCATTTAATTCTTTTAATAAATTTTTAGCTTTATGTATGTCTAATGTTTTTTTATACTCATTTAATTTTTCATCATCTAATACATTTAAATAGGCTAATGCTTCCGCTTTAAATTCCGAACTATATAAAAGACTTTTTTCCATATGTCTTATATAATCTTCTAATGAATATTTTAAAAGTGTTTTTACTGTTCTTTCATCTAACATTTTCTTATATCTCCTTTTTAATTATATTAATCTAATGCTTTTATATCATTTGCATTTTATGTATTTAACTTACTATAACGGTATAACCTTTAAATATGAATGAACTTATAAATCTATTAAATTTAACGACCTCTTTATTATTAAGGGTAAATACAAAATAGTCTCCTTTTATACTCGGATATCCGTCTGTAAATAAGTTAGTTTCCTTTTGATCTATGATTATTTTATATTTATTCATATGAAACATCCTTATTATATTTTTTACAATACACAACTGCATCTTCAGATAAACATAATATATTACAATTATGCTTACATCCTTTGCAAGTATTAGATATAAATAAATTATCTAATACTTCTTAAAAATATAACTGCTCCATATAGCTACCTCATTTTCCAACCTGTAAAAGTTTCTAATGCCCAGTTACATATTTCTAGCCAATACGTAAAAATAGTTCCGATTAAAAATGCAGCTGCTATTGTAACTATAGCCATTATTAATAGTGCAATAATAGTCCCCATTCTACCATGTTCCTTTTCTATTTCTTCTAATTTTAATAATCCATTTACTATTATTTGTTCCATTTGTTTTATCTCCTCTATTGTAATTTTTTAATCAATAGAGTATACTAGTATTATCATTTAGGTATATGGCATACTCTATTGTGTGTCATAAGTCAGTAGTTGGTCGCTACTGACTTTTTTATTGTCTAAAATGGTAAATCTTCACCTTCTAAATCATCTTCTTCATTAGTCTCTATCACATCAGGTTCAGTGTTCTTAGTAGTTTTATTTTCGTCTTTTGATTGTTCAACAACTACTGGTTTAAATTCTACACCTTCAATAATCATTTCAAGTGCTTTTTTTACATTATACGATTTTCTATTTTTACCATCTTTGCATATGTAATCCCACATATGTTTTTCTATTGGGATATCCGTATCAAAATACAAACTTAATCTTTCTTTTGACATTATAACCATCCTTTTGCTTTTGCTAATTTCATATTACCTTTTACATTGCTATATAATGGGTTATCTATAAATATAAACTTATTATTATATCTAGTTATTGCAGACTTAAGTGTTATAGATCCTCCACCAGTAAATATTATTTTCTTACCTAACCCTAAGTTGAAGTTATCTTTTACCTGCCTCATTAACTCATTTACAAATTCATCCTCTACACATTCATATTGAGGTATAACATTTTTTTCTATCAAGTGTTTTACATTATGAGTATCTACAGATTCGCCTTCTTCATTATTAAATTTAACCTTTACTCTTTTATAGAACTCTATCATTCCCATGTTAACAGTATCTTTTTCTTTGACTCTTTTTTTACTATACTCAACTACATTAGAAGTTCTTCCACCAATATCTATTATTACTAAATCTTCCTCTCTTATAGATGAGGGTAACATATAGTAACTTGATATTCCTTCGCCAACTACATATACTTCTTTAATCGTTATTGTTTTAGTTTTATCTGTAGTATATGTAAATGACTTATCTTTTAAATCTGATATTATTTTTTCTGATTGCCCTAAATTATTAATTGGCAATCCTAATATAACTCTGTACTCATCATTATCAACAGCTCCTGCTTTATCTAATGCCCAAAGTAGGTTAGGTATATAATCTTTCTTAGCTTTGTTAAACTCTGGGTCGAATGATCCTTCTTCATATTCCATTCTGTACCTAGTTCCTTGAAACTCTAATACATTAGTTTCACTTTGGTCTGCATCATCAACTTCTGCAAATGTAGATATAAAATCAATATCTATATCTAATTTTATATTATAATTTCCTAAATCAATATTTCTTGTCTTTAAGTGTCCCATTTTATTAACTCCTTTTATTAATATATTAGTACGTTAATATAACTTTTATTTAACGTTATATTAACATTATAAACCATTATAATATACAATGTCAATGTATTTTTATGCTTTTTAACGTTATTTTAACTTTTTAATGACGTTATTGCTTATTTTATTTATTTTTTCAACTAGGAATTTTTATTAATGTTCTAAAGATAACTTCTTCAATAAAAAAAATGTCCCTGGGGGTTCTAGTGTTGCATTAATGTAAAATTTAATACTTTACAAAATGACCCTCATGATTTTAGAGCTAACGCTCAATTATTATGAGGGTTGAAATTT
>JABLTS010027771.1_pt1 | contig 35534 bp, 36 predicted proteins | sample 7160081 | NCBI WGS metagenome assembly JABLTS01 (sample SAMN14651231, study PRJNA627086) | human gut metagenome | isolation source: feces | host: Homo sapiens | reverse complement strand
GGTTGAACAGCGTAAAGGAAAACCAATGTTGTCCGACTTAAGAGAATCTGGGGCTATCGAACAGGATGCCGATATCGTCGCTTTCCTTCATCGTGAAGATTATCAGAATAAAGAAAAAGAAGCAGAAACAAATGGCTTAACAGAAATTGTTGTGGCTAAGCACAGAAATGGTGCAACAGCCGATATCAGCCTTGTATTTGAAAAACAATACTCACGTTTCTCAGATTACTATACAGGTCCAGAAAACCAGAATAGTGGTGAAGGACTTAGAATTTAAAAGCAGTAGCACATGTGCCACTGCTTATTTTCTTGGTCTGAATTGTATTTTTTTCTGATTCTCAAATTTAATAGGTTTTTCTACTATTTCATGACAATGACGACAACGTGGTTCATAGGCTTCCTTTGCACCTACTAAGACAATAGGATCATTAAAAGAAGCAGGTTTACCATTAATAATACGCTGTGTTCTTGTGGCGGGTGCACCACATTTTGCACATACTGCAGTTAGCTTAGTCACGAACTCAGCACGTGTTAATAAATCAGGTAAGACACCAAATGGTTCACCACGGAAATCTTTATCTAAACCAGCAACCATTACACGTAATCCACTATCTGCAAGATACTCACAGATATCAACAACATCCTCATCAAAAAATTGTACTTCATCAATCGCTACAACATCTGTATCATAATTCACATGATTAAGTATTTCCTTTGCTTCACTGATGACAATACAAGGTACTTTACTTCCTGCATGTGAGGCAATTTCAGTTGTAGAATAACGATCATCAATCTTTGGCTTAAACACAAGAATATTTTTTCTCGCATAAGACAGTACATTAATACGACGAATTAATTCTTCTGTTTTCCCTGCAAACATACATCCACAGATGACTTCTATCCATCCTTCACGATATTGATTATACATTTAATAAAACCTCCTAAAAGTTCACATAGATTTCATATACTTACTGTATTATACAGTTGTAGAAAAGAAAAACCATAAAAAATTTCCCCTTAATCCCATTAAAAAGAGTCGGTCACCATACCGACTCTTTTTGTTAGTTTAATTCATCAATTACTTCATCAAGAGAATCTAATATTTTATATGTTTTGCTTGCATATTCTTCTGTAGGATATTTCATATCAGGAATACAGATCACTTTAATACCAGCTGAAGAAGCGGCCTGAATACCTGCTTCACTATCTTCTAATACAATCGCTTCATCAGTCTTTACACCAAGCTTTTCACATGACTTTAAGAATACTTCTGGATGTGGTTTACCATGAGTTACTTCATCGCCACAGATAGAATCATCAAAATATTGTGTAATATGAGCCTGTGCTAGAATAGTATCAACACGATCACGATTAGAAGAAGTAGCGACAATAGTCTTATAACCATTTTCTTTTAAATAATTAAGAAGCACTAATAAACCTTTCTTAATAGGAACTCCTTCTGTTTCAAAACGTTTAGCCATTAAAGCATGCACATCCTTAATGACCCTTTCAATAGGAAAGTCCTTGCCATAAGTATCGTAAAATCTTTCATAGATTCCTTTGATAGGTTTTCCTAATAAAGTTTTATAGAATGCTTCATCCATTGTTAGATTCATTGGTTTTATGATTTCTTGATAACATTCAAAAGTCACTCTTTCAGAGTCAATCATCAAACCATCCATATCAAATATAACTGCCTTTATCATAATTCCTAACCTCCAACATATATATTCAAGTATATAAGAAATAGAAACCGTCTTCAATTAATTGCGAAAAATAATTGAATATATTATAATGGGTACGATTTGGAAGAATTAACCAATTTATATGATGAAATCAACATTATTAAAAGAAAGGATAGAAGATGAATACACTATTAGAAAGACTACAGACAGTAGAAAAAAGATATGAAGAATTAACACAGATCCTTATGGATCCATCTATTGCGAATGATATTCAGAAGATGACACAGGCTTCTAAAGAACAGGCTTCTTTAGAAAAGGCTTATAACTTATATAAAGAATACAAGGCTTTATTAGATGGTATCGAAGAAGCCAAAGAATTATTAAATGAAAATGATCCTGAAATCAAAGAAATGGCTAAGATGGAATTAGAAGAATTAGAAAAGAAACAGCCAATCATGGAACATGATATCCAGATTGAATTAATTCCTAAGGATCCAAATGATGAAAAGAACGTAGTAATGGAAATCCGTGGTGCAGCCGGAGGAGATGAAGGTAATATCTTCGCAGGTGACTTATTTAGAATGTATTCTAAGTATGCTGAATCACAGGGATGGAAGATTGAAATTGAAGATGCTCAGCCTTCTGAAGCAGGAGGATATTCACTTATATCATTTATTATCAAGGGGAATGGTGTATATTCTAAGATGAAGTTTGAATCTGGTTCACATCGTGTACAGCGTGTGCCTAAGACTGAAACACAGGGACGTGTTCATACATCAACTGCCACAGTATTAGTTATGCCAGAAGCAGAAGAAGTAGATATCGATATTGATCCAAAGGATTTGAGAATTGATACTTACCGTTCATCTGGTGCTGGAGGACAGCATATCAATAAGACTGACTCTGCCGTACGTATTACACATATTCCAACAGGAATTGTAGCAACAAGTCAGGATGGTCGTTCACAGCATGATAACCGTGCGAAGGCTATGCAGTCATTACGTACAAGAGTTTATGAAGCTAAATTAAGAGAAGAAGAAGAAAAACTAGGAAACGAACGTCGTAATAAGATTGGTTCAGGTGATCGTGCTGAAAAGATCAGAACATACAACTATCCTCAGAACCGTGTCACTGACCATCGTATTGGTTTAACTATTCAGCAGTTAGACCGTATTATGGAAGGTAAACTAGAACCAATTATCGATGCATTAATTAATGAAGACCAGAGACTAAAACTTCTAGGAGAAGAAGAATAAGTGCTATTAGGTGAATTACTTAAACATGCACATGATTTAATTGATGATCCACATACAAATATCCCTGAAAGACTCTATGAAGATCTCACAGGAGATGCTTATTATCAACTATTGTTGAAAAGGGAAGAGCCTGTTGAAGAGGCTCTTCTTATGCAATATAAGGACTATTTAAATAGATACCTTAAGGGTGAACCTTATCAGTATATTATTGGAAAAGAATATTTCTATGGTAGAGAGTTTGATGTCAATCCAAGCGTTCTCATACCTCGCTATGAAACAGAAGAACTTGTAGAAAAGGTTCTATCTTATGTAAAACCAGGAATGGTTGTGGCAGATATAGGTACAGGCTCAGGCGCTATTGCAGTTACATTAGCTTGTGAGTCAAAGGCGGATCTATATGCAGTAGATATCTCTAAAGAGGCAATAGATACAGCATCTAAGAATGCGAAGAAGCATGAAGCTTCTGTCACATTCTTAGAAGGAGACTTATTACAACCTCTTATTGATCAAAATATTCGTGTAGATATTCTTGTCTCTAATCCTCCTTATATTGATTATGATGAAGTATTGGATCCAAGAGTGATGGATCATGAACCACATCTGGCTTTATTTGCGGATGATCATGGCTATGCATGTTATGAAAAGATATTTAAAGAAGCGCCTTCTGTATTAAAGAAGAAGGCAATTCTTGCATTTGAAATTGGATATAATCAAGGAGAAAGAATGAAACAGCTTGTTCCTCTCTATTTCCCAAATGATACATTTGAAGTCATCAAGGATATGAATGGAAAGGATAGAATGTTGTTCATCTATCATAACTATGAAAATATTTGAAACAGACCGTCTCACAATTAGAACACTTGATGAAGATGATATTGATCGTCTTGTAGAATATCGCAGTAAGAAGACTGTTTCTAAGTATCAGTCTTGGAATAGATATACAAGAAGAGATGCAGTGAAACTCATCAAGAAGTGTAGAGAAACGGTGATAGATCATAAAAAGGGGTCTATGCAGTTTGGTATTACAATCAAAGGAAGCCAGCATCTTATTGGTGATTTACATGTAGAGATCATGGCACCTCATACATTCTCTATTGGTTATACGCTAGACGATGTTTTCTGGAATAATGGTTTTGGAACTGAAGCTGTACTTGGACTCTTAAGCTATATGTATGAAGAACATGGTTTCTTTAAATGTATTGCTTATATTTATAAACAGAATGAAAAATCAAGACACCTATTAAAGAAGATAGGTTTTAAGAAGTTTGATGAATCTTTCTTCTACGGGGATGAAGGTTATGTTTTTGACCTCAGTAACTTACAAAATATATATTTTGTGCTACAATAACAGATACGAGGTGGAACTATGATTAAAGAATATATTAAGAAGTATAGTAAAGCATCCATCATCACATCAGTGATTATGATTGTTGCTTCAGTATTATTGATTGTTTTCCCAAAGACAATGTTGAATATTGTTGTTTATGTCATTTCAGGCGCATTATTTGTGGATGGTTTGATTCATTTTGTGACTTACTTTGCGTTAACTCATGAAATGCGTATCTTTTCTAATGATTTATTAGAAGGTATTCTCGCATTACTGGCAGGCGTTTTTGTTGCATTCAATGCGGATGCATTCATTAGTGCACTCACAATGATCATTGGATTATGGATTATCATTAAAGGTTTATTAAACTTACAGCTTTCATTCCAGTTACAGCAGATCATTGAATTCAACTGGTTCTGGATCTTCTTATGTGCTGTATTAAGTGTTGTATTAGGCGTATTTATTATTGTACATCCTATCGATATGGCAATTGGATTAACTATGGCTGAAGGTATTGTATTATTAGTCACTGAAGTATTGAGTCTTATTCAGACAATCTATGTTTTACATAAACTCAATCATTCTAAAATGTCTAGATCATATATTAATTAAAAAGTACCATCACGGTACTTTTTTCATAAAGGAGAAAAAATGCTGAATACATCATTATTAGACAAAAAAAAGAAATATCTTCTAGGTGTATCAGGTGGTCCTGATTCTATGGCACTTCTTGATATGATGCATGAATATTCAATCTGTGTGGCTCATGTGAATTACAATCTTCGAAATGATACAGAAGAAGATTACAAGGTTGTTCATGATTACTGTAAAGCACATAATATTCCTTTTTACTATAAGGAATTTACACCAGATGATTATGTGAAAGGAAACTTCCAGACTGTCGCAAGAGATATGCGTTACGCTTTTTATCAAGAAGTATATAAAACGGAACAATGTGATGCATTATGCCTAGGACATCAAAAGGATGATGTGATTGAAACTATTTATATGCACTTGGAACGTGACTCTCATCCTGATTATTTAGGTATCCAGGAAGTCTCTTGCCGCTTAGGTATGACTATTATTAGACCATTACTTCATGTGACTAAACAAGATCTACGTGATTATTGTGATGATCATCATATTTTGTTTCATGATGACTATACGAATTTCCAGACAGAGTTTACTAGAGACCGCATTCGTAATACGATCTTGAATCAGTATACCAATTCACAAAAAGAAGAACTCTTAAAAAAAGCAGATGAATACAATCAAAAGCAGGTATTAAAGAAAGAAGAAGTAAGTAAATATCTCACTGAACCACTCGATTATACATTAGTACCAGAAGACCTTCTTTCGGATGTACTCTATGCTTTATTAAAGAAACATATAGAAGTATCTAAGATTTCTCATCATCTCATTGATGAAATCATCCATCAGATTCAATCCTCTAAACCTAATATTCAAATGCCTATTGGTGTTAATGAGGAGTTCATAAAAGAATATAATAATGTATACATTCGTAAATCTATAAAACAATTAGATTATACGTATAGAATAGATCATAGACAGAACTTCGACTGTCCTTATTTCAAGATTCGAACACAAGGAGAAATGAATGATGGTATCCCTGTCAAAGATGAAGACTTTCCATTGACCATTCGAAATATAAGACCAGGAGATCGTATGGAAACAGCAGGGGGCACTAAAAAGGTCTCTAGACTCTTTATTAATGCAAAAATACCCTCACCATTACGACATTATTGGCCAATTGTATTAGACTGTAAGGGAAATATTCTTTTGGTCCCTGGAATTGCGAAAAACAAGAAGTATTTGTCTATCAATCCAGATTTGTTTGTGATAAAATAACAACGACTATACTAGGAGGTACGGTTCAATGCATAAGGACTTGAAAGAAATATTATTTACACAGGAACAGATTTCTGAACGCTGTAAAGAATTAGGCGCACAGATCTCAAAAGATTATGAAGGTAAGAAGATTCTTCTTATTGGTCTTTTAAAGGGATCTATTCCATTCCTAGCAGAACTTTCTAAATATATTGAGGGCGATGTATATTTTGATTATATGTCAGTCAGCAGTTATAAAGGAACTGAATCTGGAACTATTCATATTAAGAAAGATGTTGATATTGACGTCAAAGGTATGGATGTACTTATCGTGGAAGACATCCTTGATACAGGTAAAACATTAGATACTGTTACACATATGTTGAAAGATCGTGGTACAGCATCTTGCGAAATCGTTACTATGCTTGATAAACAGGAAGCAAGAAAGTATCCTGTACAGGCTAAGTATGTTGGTTTCCCTGTACCAGAATTATTCGTGGTTGGTTATGGTCTTGATTTTGATCAGAGATTTAGAAATCTACCATATATTGGTGTCTTAAAAGAAGAATGTTACCAGTAAGGAGTTTATGATGAAGAAGAATAACAAAACATTATTTAAAGCTATTCTTCCTTGGATCGTCGTATTATTGCTGTTAAGTTCATTATTCCCATTCTTAATGAAGAATGGCGGTAGTAAGGAATTGACTTATTCACAATTCATGACAGTAGTAAAAGATAAAAAGATAACTAACGTGACTATTACACCTAATAGTTTTGTAACCAAGGTCGAAGGTAGCTACAAGAAGAACTCTAAGGGCGATAAAGTGAACTTTACAACTATCGTTCCTAAGACAGACAAAGAATTAGATTCATTAACACAGATTCTTGAAGACAAGAATGTCAAGATTAAGGTCACTGATTCAGAAAGTGATAACATGATCTGGAATATACTAGGTTCCATCCTTCCATATGTAATATTGTTTGGTGGTATGTTCTGGGTATTCAAGAACGTTAATGGTGCTGCAGGAGGCAACAATAAAGCCTTTGAATTTGGAAATTCTCGCGCTAAGCTAGAAAGAAATTCTAAGACTCGTTTTACAGATGTTGCAGGTGCAGATGAAGAAAAAGAAGAATTAACAGAACTTGTTGCATTCTTAAAGAACCCTAAGAAGTTTACTGAAATGGGTGCTAAAATTCCTAGAGGTGTTCTATTAGTAGGTCCTCCAGGTACAGGTAAAACATTATTAGCACGTGCTGTTGCAGGTGAAGCAAACGTTCCATTCTATTCTATTTCTGGTTCAGAATTCGTAGAAATGTTCGTTGGTGTTGGTGCTGGCCGTGTAAGAGATATGTTTAAGAAGGCTAAAGAAAATGCCCCTTGTATCATCTTTATTGATGAAATTGATGCCGTAGGTCGTCAGAGAGGTACTGGTGTTGGTGGTGGACACGATGAACGTGAACAGACATTAAACCAGTTACTTGTAGAAATGGATGGTTTTGAAGGCAATGAAGGTGTTATTATCCTTGCAGCTACTAACCGTGCAGATGTTCTTGACCCTGCATTATTACGTCCAGGACGTTTTGATAGACAGATCAGAGTATCTAACCCTGATAAGCGTGCAAGATCTCAGATCTTGAAGGTTCATGCAAGAAATAAGCATTTTGCGCCAGATGTTGATTTTGATAACATCGCTCAGCGTACTCCTGGATTCTCAGGTGCAGAACTTGCGAACGTATTAAATGAAGCAGCATTACTTGCAGTAAGAAGCGGTCATCAGATGATCACATTAAGTGATGTTGATGAAGCAATTGATAGAGTTATTGGTGGTCCAGCTAAGAAGTCTAGAAAATATACTGAACATGAAAGAAAGCTTGTTGCTTATCATGAAACTGGACATGCGATTATTGGTTTGACATTGGAAGATGCCAACCAGGTACAGAAGGTTACAATTGTACCACGTGGTGATGCAGGTGGATACAACTTGATGACTCCTAGAGAAGAAACTTACTTCTCAACTAAGAAACAGTTACTTGCAACTATTACAGGTTATATGGGCGGTCGTACAGCTGAAGAAATCTTCTTTGGTGATGTATCATCAGGTGCTCATAACGATATTGAACAGGCTACACGTATTGCTCGTATGATGGTTACAGAACTTGGTATGAGTGAACTAGGCCCAATTAAGTATGATAGTGGTGATAATGCCGTATTCTTAGGTCGTGACTATTCACAGTTAAGTAATACACATTCTGGTCAGATCGCATTTGAAATTGACCAGCAGGTACGTAAAATCATCGAGACAGCACATTCTCAGGCAACTGAAATCATCAACAATAATAAAGATAAAATGGATATTATTGCGAATGCATTGCTTGAACATGAAACATTGAATCATGAACAGATTCAGTCTTTATATAACACTGGTAAGATGCCAGAAACATATGATGGAACAGAAGAACATGTTGAATCTAACGATGACAACAATAACACTCCTGAACCGCCTAAGGCTGATCCAGAAGATGATTTACTAGATGAAATGAAATAAGCGCTTTGCGCTTATTTTCATTTAGGAGGTAATAAAATGCAACGTAGATTTATGGTAAGACTATTAGTAGGTATTATTGTCATTAGTATGATTTTGCCTTTAATAAGCTATTTTGCGATAGGGAGATGAGATAAATGAAAGATTATTTAGTACGTGGACTCGTTAATTCAAAGAACTGTCGTGTTTTTGCCTGTACAACAACTAACCTTACAAATGTTGCACAGCAGAATCATAACTTATGGCCTTGTGCAAGTGCTGCACTTGGACGTATGATGGCAGTCACTTTAATGATGGGTGCTATGAATAAGAATAAAGAAAAGATGACAGTAGTCATCAACGGTGGTGGACCAATCGGTACAATGCTTTGTACAACAAATTCTGATGGTAAGATCAAAGGATTTGTATCTAATCCAGAAGTTCACTATACATACAATGATACAGGTAAGCTTGCAGTAGGCTTATGTGTAGGTAATCAGGGTACTATCCAGGTTACTCGTGATATGGGATTAAAGGAACCTATTACATCTAGTTCTCCATTACAGACTGGTGAAATTGGTGACGATTTCTCTTATTACTTCATGTTATCAGAACAGGTACCATCAGTTGTTGCCGTAGGTGTTCTTGTAGAAGAAGACAATACTGTAAGAAGTGCAGGTGGTTATATTATTCAGTTATTACCAGAAGCAACTGAAGAAGATATTGCGTATATTGAAGATAAAATCAAGAATACACCACCAGTATCACAGTTATTAGATGAAGGACATACTCCAGAAGAAATCTTAAAGATGATCTTTGAAGATGTTGAAATCCTAGATACACAGGATTTATCATTTGAATGCGATTGTAGTAAAGAAAAGATGGGAGAAGCCTTATCTACTCTTCATACAAAAGATCTAGAAGATATGGTCAATGAAGATCATGGCTGTGAGATTACATGTCAGTTCTGTAATACACATTATCAGTTCAGTGAAGATGAATTAAAGGAAATACTTAAAAAACGCCAGTAAAATGGCGTTTTTTTACACTGTCTGGTATTATACAAAGATCAGTTAACATATATCATGGAAGGGAATAGAATTGAATAATTGATCTTTTTAGAGTTGTATGACAGCTGCCTCCTTTCAATAACTAGTATAGTGTATGAATCTATAATAATTATCTATATATTATGGAGAAATATGTGCTGCATTAATGGAGTGCTTTGACTGGACATTCTTTTGTACATTCATAACAGAGAATACAGTCAGTGCCATTTTTACGTCTACGTGATTCATTGTTGACTTCTACATTCATAGGACATACCTTTAAACATTTATTACAATGAACACATTTATTCTCATCGCAATGTACACGTAGGAATGAATAATAACTCATAGGCTTAAGAAATACTGTAATAGGACACAAATACTTGCAGAATGCACGATTATCTTTAAATATATAGGCAAGCGCAATACCCACAATATAGTAAAAGGCGTTGCCTAGAAGAAATAGATAGAACATGATTTTTTCTAGATGAGCGACTTTCATTAAGAATAATCCTGATACCAATGCAAGAGAACATACAAACATGACATAACGTAATATTCCAAGTTTCTTTACTCTTGGTTTCTGTGGTCTTTTATAAGGTAAGAAGTCAAGGATCATAGCTGTCCAGCAGGCATAACCACACCATCCTCGACCAAATATAAGAGGTCCAAAGATCTTCGCAATCGCATAGTGAATAGTGGCTGCTTCAAAAGTACCCAAAAACAAATAGTACCAGAAGCCTTCAATCTGCATATTTTCTTGAGAGATAATACCTAAATACAACAACATATAACTGCCTACTGCCAATTGTACAAAATGTCTTGCATAGCTCTTTCCTGCAGTAAATAATGCGGTACCTAGGGCAAGACAAGTGCCTATATAGCTAAAGTTCAACATGTAAAATAAATTATCTTTAGTGAGCCATAAAGTAATCGCAATCATCTCAAATAATATAAACATGATTATAGAGAAAGTGTATTTTCTTTTCATCTTCATTTCTCCCTTATATTCATCTTAGAATGTATGAATAGTTTGTACAATCAGATTATGATAAAAAATAAAAAGAAGCAGGAAGGGAAGACCTGCTTCTTTTCGAAGGGAAATGAAAACGATATATATATTATTGAAAGGATCGGGAACTTCCTTTCACAACTCATAGTATAAATATAATTTATCTTTGTATTGTGTCAGGAATATGGTATATTTTGTGATGGTGATTAAAAAATGTTGAAAATTGGAAACGTAGAAATAAAACATCCTATTATCATGGCTCCTATGGCAGGTATCACAAATGTCGCTTACCGTAGACTTGTAAAAGAGTTTGGTGCAGGACTTGTGGTATCTGAAATGGTCAGTGATAAAGCGTTATGTTATGGAAATCAAAAGACAATTGATATGCTTGCAGTAGGTGAAGATGAACACCCTATGAGTATGCAGATTTTTGGTGGTGAAGTAGAGACTATGGTCAAAGCTGCCAAGTTTGTAGAGGAACATTCTGATTGTGATATTATTGATATTAATATGGGATGTCCTGTAAATAAGGTATTAAAGGCTCATGCAGGTAGTTATTTAATGCAGTATCCAGAACTTGCATATGATATTGTGAAGGCTGTCGTAGAAGCAGTGAATGTACCAGTGACTGTTAAGATGCGTATCGGTTATGATATGAAGCATATTAACTGTGTAGAAATGGCACAATTAATGGAAAAAGCAGGTGCAAGTGCAGTGGCTATTCATGGTCGTACACGTTCACAGATGTATGAAGGTCATGCAGATTGGTCATGGATTAAAAAAGTAAAAGAAGCAGTCAGTATTCCAGTTATTGGGAATGGTGATGTCAGAACACCTGAAGATGCGAAAAGAATGATGGAAGAAACAGGCTGTGATGCTGTCATGGTTGGTAGAGGTGCTTTAGGTAATCCATTTGTGATTCGTAGAATGGTGAAATATCTAGAAGAAGGTATTCTAGAAGAAGAGCCAGACTATCATGCACGTATTCAGTTATGTATTGATCATGCTCATCGTTTAGTAAAAACTGAAGGTGAAAAGAATGCGATTAGACAAATGCGTGGACAGGCACCTTGGTATGTCAAAGGGTTAAGAGGTTCTGCAAAGATTAAGAATCATTTAACACAGATGAATACATTAGAAGAATTAGAAACAATTCTAAAAGATTTTGAGAAAGAACTAGAAGGTGAGTAATCATCTTCTTTTTGTTTTATAATAGGGTAAAGGAGATGATTTTATGTCTATACTTTATTCTATGTGTGTCCCTCATCCTCCATTAATAATTCCTGAAATAGGTCAAGGAGAAGAGAAAACTATTAGTAACACAATACAGTCTTATGAATCCATTATGAAATATGTATCTACTCTTCCAATAGAAACAGTGATTGTGATCAGTCCTCATGCGATTGCCTATAGTGATTATATTCATATTTCTTCAGGTAAACATGCATCAGGAGACTTTAGTCAGTTTCATGCAGGAAATGTAAGAATAGAAGTGGATTATGATACAGAACTTGTAAAGAAGATCACTCAATCTGCTAAGAAGCATCATATTTTTGCAGGAACATTAGGAAAAGATGATGATTTAGATCATGGCACAATGATTCCTCTTTACTTCTTAAATAAGTATCTAAAGGACTATAAAGTTGTAAGAATTGGAATATCTGGTTTATCTCCTCTTACTCATTATCGCTTTGGACAATGTATTAAAGAAGCAGTGGGAGATAAGAATGTTTTATTAATTGCGAGTGGTGATTTGTCTCATTGTTTAAAAGAGGATGGTCCTTATGGTTATAAAGAAGAAGGACCACTCTTTGATCATGATATTATTACAGCCTGGAAGAATAGCGATTTTATGCGTTTCTTAACTTTTGATCCCATTTTTACTGAAGCAGCTGCTGAATGTGGACTCAGATCATTTCAGATCATGGCAGGTGCTTTAGATCAAAAAAAGATTAAACCAAACTTTTATTCTTATGAAGGACCATTTGGAGTAGGTTATAGCATATGTGGCTTTGAAATATGTGGTGAAGATTTAACACGTGATATAGGAAACCAATATAAAAAGAAAATGCAGGAAGAAGTCAAGAAAATCAAAGAACATGAAGATGACTATGTCAGACTGGCTAGAAACACAATAGAACATTATGTGAAAGAAAAAGTAGAAATCATTCCAAAAGTCACAGAAGAGATGAAAAGACGTGCAGGTGTCTTTGTATCTATTCATGAAGAAGGGCGTTTAAGAGGCTGTATTGGTACCTTTATGCCTGTACAGGATAATATTGCCTTAGAAATAGTACATAATGCGATCAGTGCATGTAGTGAAGATCCACGCTTTGATCCTATTACAGAAGAAGAACTAGATAATCTCGTTATCTCGGTCGATGTATTAGGAGAAATAGAACCAGTAGAAGATATCAGTACATTAGATCCTCGTATCTATGGTATTATAGTATCCCATGGTTCTAAAAGAGGTTTACTCCTACCTGATTTAAAGGGTGTGGATACAGTGACTGATCAGATTCAGATAGCTTGTCATAAGGCAGGTATTCATGAAGGAGAGAAGATCAAGATAGAAAGATTTAAGGTGATCAGACATGATTAGATGTAATTTATGTCCTCATCGTTGTGTATTAAAAGAAGGGCAGACAGGATTCTGTCATCAAAGAATCAATAAAGAAGGAAGCATAGTACTTAAAGACTATGGTGCTATTACTTCTCTTTCTTTAGATCCTATTGAAAAGAAGCCTCTCTATCATTTTTATCCAAATACAAAGATTCTATCTGTCGGTTCTTATGGCTGTAATATGAAATGTCCTTTCTGTCAGAACTACACCATATCACAGGATAAAGGTTCTTCTACACAGGTGCATACAAAACCTGAAAAACTTGTTGAAGTCGCCTTAGATTTAAAAAAAGAAGGGAATATCGGTATTGCGTTTACTTATAATGAACCACTGATTAGCTATGAGTTTATTTATGATACATTTGTATTATGTAAGAAGCATGATTTAAAGACTGTTATTGTCTCTAATGGAATGATAGAAGAGAAATATATAAAGGAGTTATCTCCTTTAGTAGATGCATGGAATATTGATTTAAAAGGATTTAAAGAAGATATTTATAAGAAGTTATCAGGTGACTTAAACACAGTAAAGAAGAGTATTCAAATAGCTTCATCAAGTCATCTAGAAGTCACTTCTTTGATTGTCCCTGGTATCAATGATCATTTAGAAGATATGGAAGAAGAAGCAAAGTGGTTAGCGTCTATTGATCCGAATATTGTGTTACATATCACACGTTATTTTCCTGAGTATCATTATCATGAATCTCCTACATCTATAGAACTTATTGACCAAATGGTAGAAGTAGCTAAGAAATATTTGAAGAATGTATATAGAGGTAATTGTTAGATGTTTAATGAAGAAAAGATTAAAAGCTTTAGTACAACAGATATGCGTATATATAACTATATATTGAAGCACAGCATTCAATTCCCTTATATGAGTATAAGAGAACTTGCAGATGAGATTCCTACATCTACAGCTTCTATTATGCGCTTTGTGAAAAAGATGGGATATGACAGCTTTCCTGAATTAAAATATGCTTATAAGAAAGAAGAAAAAGAAGTCTCTCTTTATATGGTCAATGACCTAGATGAAACCATCGACTGTTTAAAGAAGTTCAATACCCCTTATTATCAGGATTTATTCAAAGAAATCGCATATATACTAGGTGATGCGAATATGATTATTTTTGATGGTATGGGAGATTCAGCTAAGATTGCAGAATATGCAGCAAGACGCTTTTCTAGTAATGGTTTCTTTAGTGCTGCCTTAACAGATCCATACCAGAAGGTATCCATGGATGGGACTGATATAGTTGTCGTTATGTTGTCAATCTCAGGAGATACTGTAGAACTTATTAGAAAAGCCAATGCTTATAAAGCAGCAGGCAGTACTTTAATCACAATTACTGCCTCAGACGATAATACACTCGCAAAAATGAGTGATTATCATATCAGCTATTATATTAATGATGTAAGAAATGAACTTTCTTCCCATACAACTCAGGTACCTGCATTAAGCATTATTGAAATACTTTCTAATATGACATTGCATATGTGTCACAATACGTTACAATAGTGAAACATTTTGCAGATAATGCATACTATTCAAGAAGGGCTTCAAGCCCTTTTTTTATTTGTAATCCTCTGATAGAATCAATTGCGGAAAACGAAAACGTTTTCAACATCGGCCGAATGAAATAAGAAGAGGAGAAACAAAATGGAAGCAATTCAAAGCTTTATGGAACGTTACTTCGTACCATTAGCTGCAAAAATCAATGGTCAGCGCCATGTGGCAGCCGTGCGTGATGCGTTCACTTTATCATTCCCACTCACAATGGGTGGTTCAATGGTTTTACTTATTAACTATGTATTATTAGATCCTACAGGATTCATCGCCAAATTACTTCACTTAGGTGATTTAATTCCAAACTTAGCTCAGTATCAGGCTGTTTTAAGTTCTGTTATCAATGGTACAACTAATATCTTATCAATCATCATCGCATTCTTAGTGGCTTATCAGTTAGCTCAGGAAATGGGTGGAGATAAAGTATTATGTGGTATTACATCTCTTTCATCTTTCTTTATTCTTTATCCTGCTGCTCAGGCATTTGCAGGTAAGAATGCAGGAACTGGTTTAACAACTACTTACTTTGGTGCACAGGGATTATTCGTTGCATTATTAGTAGGTCTATTAACTACAGAATTATTAACTCGTTTTGGTAGAAATGAAAAGTTAAGAATCAAGATGCCAGAAATGGTACCTCCTGCAGTAGCACAGTCATTTAATTTATTAATCCCAATGATGTTAGTACTTGCCATCATGGGTGTATTAAACTACTTATTCTCAATGATTACTCCTGAAGGTATTCAAGTTGTTGTTTATAACGCTATCCAGGCTCCATTAACATCTCTTGGAAGCTCTATGGGTACAATCATCGTATTCGTATTAGTACAGCAGATGTTATGGATTGTAGGTATCCATGGTCCTAACACTTTAAGTGCATTACGTTCAGTGATCTTCACAGAACAGGGAAACGCAAACTTAGCTTATGTTGCAGCTCATGGTTCTGCATGGGGTGCACCTTACCCAGTTAACTGGGGTTCAATCAACGATGCATTTGGTAATGGTGGAGGATCAGGTGCTACACTTGGTTTAATTGCCGCTATGTTTATCGTAGGTAGAAAGAATAAAGGTGAATATTCTATTTGTAAGATGTCATTAGTTCCAGGACTATTCAACATCAATGAACCAATCATGTTCGGTTTACCAATCGTTATGAACCCAATGTATGTTATTCCATTCATCTTAGCACCAATCGTATGTAACCTTATTGGTTATTTCTGTGTATGTGTGATTAAGATCATCCCACCAGTTGCTTATCAAGTTGCTTGGACAACTCCAGGATTCTTAACACCATTCTTAGGATCAGGTGCTAACAACATTATGGCATTAGTTATCGGTATTCTTTGCTTAATCGTAAGTACAATTATCTACTTACCATTCGTTGCAGCAAGCACAAGAGCCGCTATCAAGAAAGAAGCAGAAGAAGCAGGAGAAAACAATGCGTAAAGACTTCTTATGGGGTGGAGCAGTTGCTGCACATCAGGTAGAAGGTGGATTTAATGAAGGTGGTAAAGGACCAAATGTCTCAGATATGATGACAGTTGGTTCTGCCACTACTCGTAGAAAGATCACTAAAACAATTGAACCTGATCAGTTCTACCCAAATCATACAGCGATTGATTTCTATCACCACTATAAGGAAGATATCGCTTTATTTAAAGAAATGGGATTTAAATGTTTTAGAACATCTATTTCCTGGGCAAGAATCTTCCCAATGGGAGATGAAGAAACACCAAATGAAGAAGGCTTAAAGTTCTATGATGATATGTTTGATGAACTATTAAAGAATGGTATTCAGCCAGTCATCACATTATCACACTTTGAAATGCCTTATCATTTAGTAGAAAAATATGGTGGATGGAGAAACAGAAAGATGATTACATTCTTTGTAAGATTCGCAAAAGTATGTTTCGAAAGATACCACAATAAAGTTAAATACTGGATGACTTTCAATGAAATCAACAACCAGGCGAACTATGAAGCAGACGTAGCTGTATTTACTAACTCAGGTATTATATTTGAAGAAGGTGAAGACAAAGAACGTACTGTTTATCAGGCAGCACATTATGAGCTTGTTGCAAGTGCGATGGCTATTAAAGAAGGACATGCCATTGATCCTTCTATGATGATTGGCTGCATGATTGCGATGACACCTATTTATCCTTACTCATGTAATCCAGATGATATGTTGAAGGCAGTAGGTGCAAATCATAAGCGTTTCTGGTATATGGATGTTCATGCAAGAGGACGTTATCCAGGTTATATGAAATCTTTCTTTGAAAGAAAGAACTTCAATCTAGATATTACTGAAGAAGACTTAGCTGTTCTTCCTCAGGGTACAGTAGATTATATTGGATTTAGTTATTATATGTCATTTGCGGTTAAGGGTGATGGAGATGTCAATCTTGACTATAATGAAGAAACAGATTTATGTGATAACCCATATATTTCAAAGACTGAATGGGGATGGCCAATTGATGCGAAAGGTTTAAGATATAGCTTAAACTGGATGTATGACCGTTATAACCTTCCTCTATTTATTGTAGAAAATGGCTTCGGTGCAGTGGACCAGATGGTAGATGGAAAAGTACATGACCAGTACCGTATTGATTACCTTAAAGCGCATATCGAAGAAATGAAGAAGGCAGTAGATATTGATGGTGTAGACTTATTAGGTTATACTGTTTGGGGATGTATTGACTGTGTTAGCTTTGGTACGGGTGAAATGAAGAAACGTTATGGTTTCATTTATGTAGATAAAGATAATGCAGGTCATGGAACACTTGCAAGAAGCAAGAAGGATTCCTTTGATTGGTATAAGAAAGTAATAGAAAGTAACGGAGAAAAATTATGAAAAAATACTTAGTTCTAGATGTTGGTGGCAGTGCTATTAAATATGCAGTAATGGATGCAGAAAAGAATATATATGAAAGAGGTAAGGTACCTACTCCCTTAGATTGCCTTGATTCATTTGTGAATAGCGTTGAATCTCTATATAATACATATTCTGATGTATCTGGTATTGCGATGAGTATGCCAGGAAGAATTGATCCTAATAAGGGTTATTGTTACACTGGTGGTGCTTTAGCTTATAATCATGATATAAATATGGCAGAATTACTATCTGAGCGTTGTGGTGTAAGAGTCACAATTGGTAATGATGCAAAATGTGCCGCTAATGCAGAACTAGGTTTTGGTAGTCTTCAGGATATTCAGGACGGCGCTGTAGTGATTCTTGGCACAGCTATTGGTGGTGCTTTAATTAAGGATCATAAGGTATTAAGCGGATGTAGATTTGGTGCAGGTGAATTTTCTAATATCATCACTGATTACCATAAGCCATATGATGGTGATACATCTTGGTATGCAAGTAATGGAATCAATGGATTATTATTACATATCCAGGAAGCATTAGAAACAGAAGAACACTATACAGGTGAAGAAATCTTTGAAATGGCAAATAATGGAAATGAAGCTGTTTTAAAAGGATTAAATCAGTTCTGTTTAGAAACTGCAGTACAGATTTACAACATCAATCAGATCTTTGATTGTGAAAAAGTAGCCATTGGCGGAGGTATTAGTGCACAGCCATTACTATTAGAACTTATCAAAAAGAACTTTGATGAAATCTATAATTCATGTTATGCAAGCACATTACCACCAGAAATCGTAGTTTGTGAATATCGTAATGATGCGAACTTAATCGGTGCTTTATATCAGCACTTAAATTAATAAAGGAGGATGATAAGATGTGGAATAAATTAAGAAATGAACCTGTGAATAAAACAGGTTATATCAAACGTATAATCGCTTATGGTATTGATTGGTATTTAGGAAGTGTCTTATCATCACTTCCTCTTATTTTGTTATATATGTCTCTTCATAAGGATGCTGTCTATATTCCTCAGCAGTTATCTATATTTAAGGGATATTATCAAGTACTTGCAGGTGTTCTTTCACTCTCAGTTGCATTTGTGTACTATGTAGTATTACCTATAATCTGGAAAGGACAGACTTTAGGTAAAAAACTATTAGGATTAAAGATTGTGAATGACGACTATCAAGAAGTGAATGTGAAACAACTGATCATCAGACAGGTTATTATGATCTTCTTAGTAGAAGGAAGTATTTATACATGCAGTAATATGTTTCATCAGTTAGTCAATGTATTAACTGGATACAATATTGCCTCTATCTGGAATAAAGTAGGACTCGTTATTACTATATTATCTGGGATACTTGTGATTATCTTAAAGTCTAAGAAATCATTACATGATATTGTCTCACATACACTTGTTGTAGACATTAAGTCAGAAGACTATAAGAATATGTTGTTGAGTATTGAAAAGAAAAATAAGAAACAGAATAAGAAAATGAAAAAGAGATTTGCATAAAGTATGATAAAATACCTTTTGGAGGTATTTTATGGTTACGGTAGATCAAATGAATCAATTAAGTGATTTAGAATTAGATATTTACAACTACATCATTTCCCATCGTCATGAAGTGATTCATATGAAACTTAAAGATTTATCCACAGATCTTCATGTATCTTCTTCTATGATTACAAGAGTAGCTAAAAAACTTGGTTATGAAGGATTCTTAGAATGGAAAGCAGAAATGAAACTGGATCAGGAAGATAAACCTATTCAAAACAAACGTGCTTTAAATTATATTCTCGATTATTTTAATCGCGTAGATAATAAAGAGTTTGATGATCTTATTCATCAAGCTGCAGAAATAATTGTGAATAGTCATGAGGTGATCTGTTCTGGCATTGGCTTAAGTGATGCGATTGCGAAATTTGCGGCTTCTTTATTTAATCGTAAGGGAAAACGTACAATGTATAGTGGAGACTTCAGTAGCCGTTTTAGGGGGATGTATGATCAAAATGACTGTGCTCTTTTCTTCACAGTTTCAGGAGAAACAAGAGAAATCATTGATCGTATCAAAGACTTAAAAAAATATGATATTAAGATTATTGTGATTACCAATAGTGCCTCTTCAACAGCTGCAAAGATGTCTGATTTAGCTCTTACGTATTATATGCCAAGTACTAAAAATGGTGACTTTTATAGTTCAGCAACACAGGTGCCTGTTCTCTATATTATTGAGTCTATTGCGAATCTATTTATAGAATATGGAATTTACTAAAGAATGCTTGAAAGGCATTCTTTTATTTGTTTAAATATTCTATGATATGAGAAGAAAGAGGGACGCTATGAGGGAAAATCTAGAAAAGTACGGCGAAGTTATCGCTGGAAGTATCTTATTATCTTTAGGAATCTGGTTGTTCGTAACACCTAATGGCTTGAACTTTGGAGGCGTAATTGGTACATCACAGATTATCGAAGTTTTTGTAAGAAAACTTCTACCAATCCCTAAATCAATGAATATTGTAGGGATCATCAACTTCATGATTAATATTCCATTATTTATTATGGGATATAGAATCTTGAACAGAGAATTTTGTCTTAAAACAGGTATGAGTATTGTTGTACAGACTATTACATTATCTGTCTTACCTAACTTAACACATACAGTAATGCCTGATATGTTATCTAACTGTATCTTTGGGGCTATTATGTGTGGTGTTGGTGTAGGACTTGCCCTAAAAGGTAGTGGTAGTACAGGTGGTATTGATATTGCTGGTGTATGCTTATCAAAGACTAAACCAGGATTCTCAGTAGGTAAGTTATCAACTATTGTGAATGCTGTTATTTTGACTTGCTGTGCATTTATCTTTGATTTACAGACTACACTTTATTCTATTATCTTTGTATTTGTATTGTATTTCATTAGTGACCGTATCCACTATCAGAATATCAATGTGATAGCATTAATCTTCACCAAAGAAAAAGATATGAAGAATGTGATTATGGAAAAGACTGGTAGAGGTGTGACTTACTGGATGGGTAAGGGTGCTTATACAGAAAATGATCAATATATTCTTTATTGTGCAATCAATAAATATGAAATGAAAACATTTAAGAAGATTGTACATGATATTGATCCACAGGCATTTGTGACTATTAGTGAGGATTCAGAAATCCTTGGTGGATTTGAAAAACGTCTATAGATAAATTAGATTGAATCAGGCTGATAAAATGACCTTGACAACACATTTATTTATTGTCTATAATACTTGAGTAAAAGCTATGAACAGAAGAGTAATATCGATGGAACGCAGAGAGAATTCCTGGCTGGTGTAAAGGAATGGGAAAGTTGATATGAATAAAGACTGGGAGCTGTATTTTGGATCTAACGTGATAAAATAACGTGTTGCCGCGTTAAGGCTTAATGAGGTCTACTTATGTAGATGAATAAGGGTGGTACCACGGTTAACTCTCGTCCCTAGCGGATGAGAGTTTTTATATTCTAAAGAAGGAGAACAGACATGGAAGAAAGAAAGTTTACTGATCAGGAATTAGTAAGAAGACAGAAGTTACAGGAACTTAAAGATCTTGGAATTGATCCATTTGGACAGAGATTTGATGTGACTGCTTATACTTCAGACATTAGAAAGAACTATAGCGATAAGACTGCAGAAGAATTAGAAGAAAGCAAACCAACTGTAAGTATTGCAGGTCGTATTGTTGCAAAGAGAAGAAAAGGTAAAGTATGCTTCATGAACCTTCTTGATAGAGATGGAAAAATCCAGTTATATATCAAGAAAGATACTGTTGGTGAAGATGTTTATGAATTAGTTAAGAAGAGCGATTTAGGTGATATTATCGGTATTGATGGTGAAGTATTCATGACTCATACTGGTGAGTTAACTGTAAGAGTAGAAAAGTATACACACCTTACTAAGGCTTTAAGACCTTTACCAGAAAAGTTCCATGGTTTAACAGATACTGAAGAACGTTTCAGAAGAAGATATGTTGACTTAATCATGAATGATGAAGCACGTAAAGTAGCCTTCATGAGACCTAAGATTGTTCGTTCAATCCAGCATTATTTAGATGACAAAGGTTATACAGAAGTAGAAACACCAATCATGAACTCTATTCTTGGTGGTGCTGCAGCTAAGCCTTTCATCACTCATTTCAATGCATTAGATAAAGATTTCTACTTAAGAATCGCAACAGAATTAAACCTTAAGAGATTGATCGTAGGTGGTATGGATGCTGTTTATGAAATCGGTCGTTTATTCAGAAATGAAGGTATGGACAGAACTCATAACCCAGAATTCACTACTATCGAAGTATATAAAGCATTCTCTGACCTTGAAGGTATGATGGACTTAACAGAAGGTATCATTGCGAATGCCGCAATGACTGTCAATGGTACTTATGATGTAGAATACAAAGGTCATTCTATTTCATTAGCACCTGGATTCAAGAGAATCTCTATGGTTGATGCAATTAAAGAAAAGACTGGTGTTGACTTTGGTGAACAGAAGACTTTTGAAGAAGCTAAGAAACTTGCTGAAGAACATGGTATTGAAGTAGAACCACACTTTGCATATGGTCATATTGTCAATGCATTCTTTGAAAAGTATGTAGAAGAAACAATTGTAGAACCAACATTCGTATATGGTCATCCAATTGAAATCTCTCCACTCGCAAAGAAGAACTTACAGGATCCTCGTTTCACTCAGAGATTCGAATTATTCATCTGTGGTAACGAATATGCAAATGCATTCACAGAATTAAATGATCCAGATGATCAGTATGAAAGATTCGCAAATCAGTTAAAAGAAAAAGAATTAGGTAACGATGAAGCCAACGAAATGGATATGGACTATGTAGAAGCCCTTGAATACGGTCTTCCACCAACTGGTGGTATGGGTATGGGTATCGACAGATTAGTTATGTTATTAACTGGTCAGGAAACTATCCGTGAAGTTATCTTATTCCCACATATGAAGAATAAATAAGGACTATTAAGAGTATATGGATAATGAACCATATACTTTTTTTGTGATTAGCAATTTACACATTCTGCTTATATTGTTATTGATAATATCTTTTGCAGATATCCTTATTTGATAATGTTTTTTTTTCACAGAAGATTATTGTTATATATGCGTTATCAGTTGTGTTAATTTATTATATTGGCATTTTTTTCATACAATTAAGCATATTAATCATGTGCATTGGCCTAAACAAAGAAAAGTGATCGTTATTTGCCTGCAAAGGGTATGACGTGGCTTATACAGACCATTTCAAAAGTAAAGAGGATATTAGGATAGACGATATGTTTCTTACTTTGGTAGATAGCCGAACAAATCTTACAAAGAGTATGGTGAAATACTCAGAGCAAATTTCGGTAATAGAATAAGAATGTATCGAACCCAAGTTACTTTTTCTATCAAGTATATTTTTCCTTGACGCTTGCGCATAATAGAACTTGGTACAAAAACTACAAAGAAATTGTATGAAGTTATTTAAGGAGATGTGCATGAATACGATTATGAATTATGAATCAATATTTGAACGATATGGAGGAATAATGCGTACTTGCGAACTTACAAGGAAAGGTATATCTTATCAGATACTTCAAAATCTAATAGAACAAGGAAGAGTAGAAAAAATCAAGTACGGTTATTATCAGTGGCAGGATGAAAAGGCTTTTACAGAAGTGTCAGTAATAAGAGGTCTCTTTCCTAAAGCGATTATCTGTGATATGTCAGCTGCGATGTATTATGGTTATACGGATCGTGTGCCAGAAGTCTGGCATATAGCTGTGGATAATAAGTCTGCAAGAAACAAATTCAAGCTGGAATTTCCTATCATAAAACCACATTTTATTGAAACATCCAGATTGAATATTGGTGTGAGTGAAGGAAACATAGATGGAATTACTGTAAAAATCTATGACAGAGAGCGTGTTGTATGTGATTGCCTGCGTCATGTTAATACGATGGATGGAGAGGTATTTAATACTGTAATCCAAAGGTATATTGGTGATGAAAAGAAAGATGCTGCGAAACTAATGATGTATGCCTCAAAGCTTGGTGTGGAAAAGAAAGCTAGAAGGGTGGTTGGAATATGGCTGTAAAAGAGATAAAAGATATTGGTACATCTGTGCTTACCAAGTTAAAGAAACAGGCGAAAGAAACAGGAATCAATTATCAGACTTGTTTACAGCTTTTTGCGCAGGAAGAGTTTCTTCGTCATGCAGCATCTGAAATCATGAGCCATCAGAAATTATCTGGTGAAGTTGAGATAGATACACAGTATAAAAGTATCAACCTAAAGGGGACACGCCCTCAAAATATACCCAGATATTCAAAGAAAAGAGGTAACCAGTCTGCATATAGAGGGATATCCCATCACAAGGTTGCCATTATATCTGCTACAGATGAAAATGATCATATGATGATGCAGGTATCAGGTCTTGGAAGTGAGTCATTCGATAAATATAAAGCGAATGAAGACTGCTTTGAAGATGTGAAAGAGTTCATATCAGATTCAAAGGCAAGCATACAGCAGTTTGCCAACTATCTTGAAGCTGTAAACAATAAGATAAAGACAACTCCTACAGAGAAGAGATATCTTACTGATGATAGCAAATCATTAGGAGCTGTCAATGAAATGATGACAGAAGTGAGTTTAATGATACAGACAACAAGAGGTGTTGGAACTAGATATATACAGGGTTATCTAGATTTTCTACTTCTAAAGAAGCAAGCTAACTATAAGTTCAAGAAAGAGAAAATGGCTTCTGAGATCCTTAGAATGATTATAGGTACCGAAGCTTTTAGTAATGAAATGGTAAGAGCTACACCTATGCCCATTTCACTTAAGGAAACGTATTACGAATATCGTTATGATATTTTTGCTGAATAAGATTACCCAAAACAACAATTTGCTTAAAAAGAGCGAAAATTAATGAATACTTTAATGGAATATTGAAATGAAATATTTAAAGTATTAAAATTAATATAAAGAAAGTGGGATGGGAATATGAAGAAAATTATTAGTTTATTTATTGTTCTATTTATGTGTTTGGGGGTAACTGGTTGTCATAAAGAATCAAAAGCAGAAAAAAATTTTAACACAGCTGTAGAAAAAGTTAAAAAAGAAAATAAGGAATTGGATAAAAAAATTAAAAAAGCCAATAAATTAGTAAAATCCAAAGATAAGTCTTTAGATGAAAATTTAAGACCAACTTTGGAAACGGTTATATCAGAAACCAAAGCATCTAAGTATAAAATAATTGATCTACCTGATAAAGAAAGTAAAATAGAAAAAGAAACTAAAAAAATGAATAATTATAATTTTGAAGAAGTAAAAGGAAAATTGCAAGAAGCTTATAATAATTTAGATACGAGTATAAAACAGTATAAATTAGTTAATCATCCTAATGAGACATATGTTATTCAATGTCTTCAAAATGTACCGAATGTTAAAGATATATCTGCTGTAACTGAGGATAATGATCCTAATGGACAGTTAAACAAAGCAGGAGGATATACTGCACAAGTTTGTTTTTCAAGTGATTTAATTGATCAATCTTCTATTGATGGAAATACTGTAATAGAAAAAGGAACTGATTGTGGCGGAAGTATTGAGGTATATAAAACAGAAGAAGAAGCTAATAAGAGAAATGATTATTTGGGTGCTTTTGATGGAGGTATTTTTGCTAGTGGGTCACATACAGTTTATGGAACTATAATTATAAGAACATCTGATAAACTTACAGCTTCTCAACAAAAGCAATTGGAAAACGATATCTTAAATTCTTTAACTACAATAAAATAATATAACATAAAATGTGACTGGTTGATGGTCACATTTTAATGCTATTATACAATATAATTTAAAAACATATCTAATGATAAGTTTAATAATGTATATATTAAAAGATAGTATATGTTGTGTTTAAAAAATGTATAATTATACAAAAGCAGAATGATCTTAAATATAGGAGAACTTGAAATGGAAATAGATAGTGATGAACTAAGAAAAATAATGTACAGATTATTTTTAAATGATGAAGATGAGTGTGTAGAATTTAAAGAAGCAAAAAATACATTTGATTTTGACGAATTAGGTCAATATTTTCTGCTTTGAGTAATGAAGCAACATTGAAACGTAGACACTGGAATAAAACGAGTTTTTAATATGCAAAGAAATCGTTATTTTCCAATGCTAGATTATGAGTTGAGTGAAGAAAGAAGAGTTAAAGTAACTTTATATGGTAAAGTAATTGATGCAAATTATTCTAGACTTTTATCTAATAATCCTTCAATTTCTTTTGATGAGATTGTCTTATTAGATAGAATTCAAAAGAAATTACCAATATCTAAAGAAGAGTATAGAATTTTAAAGAAAAAAGAATTGGTTGAGGGTAGGTATCCAAATATAAATATATCTGCTGCAGGAGCTTCTGCAATTGATAAAAAAGCGGAGTATACAAATGCAAAAGGATTTTAAAAATCAATTTTATATGGATAAAATAATGCAGCATATTGAAACATTTAATGGTGCGTCAAGAAGTGAAATAGAGGATTTGATTTTTCAATATCTACCTAGAGATATGTCTATTGAAAAAATAAGGTAAATTTTTTTAAATACCCATAATCTGCAGAAACAGTCTTTTTAATCTTTGTTTGTTCTTTGTTTCTAATACTGTTTAAGAGGAACTTATTAAAGACGTGTTTATAGCATACCTGTGGTTTGTGGGTATTCAAATAAATTTTTATTAACTAAACTCCGAAAAGCAGATCGTATTAAAAACGTTGGATCAAGTAGAAAGTCAAAATGGGTTGCTAATAAGAAATAGTATCGAAAAGAAGTATGGTAGTAGAACGGTAGATAAAACGGTATTACGAAAAAAGTATGGTAATAATTATGGAACTAGCTGATAAATGGAGTGCAATTAATTTGGCCACACTTTTCATGGTTTCAAGTTATTACAAGAAATTAATCAAAAATATTGTTAAATAAAGCTTTAATATATTGTGTATATATGCTCAATATAGGTGTGATATAGAAGAAATGGATATGGACTATGTAGAAGCCCTTGAATATGGTCTTCCATCAACTGGTGGTATGGGTATTGATAGATTAGTTATGTTATTAACTGGTCAGGAAACTATCCGTGAAGTTATCTTATTCCCACATATGAAGAATAAATAAATCAAAGTATTAATAAAAGGCGCATCATCAGACACGAGATGCGTCTTTTATCTATGTGAAACAGGAGTTAATTGAGAATTTCCACTCAGTGAGTGGAAAGTTTAGATTCACTATCGTACGCATTTATTGGTTGATGAAAAGTAACACTTTATTAAACTTGAAGGTATGTTGAATGTTCTCTGAAATTGTTGCCTCAGTGAGGCGACAATTTATTACAGTACATCATATATTTTTTATATAACTGTCTTTTTAAAATGAGAAGGAATGAAAAAATGAAATATGATGGAATGAATAATGGAAATGTGATGGAATAATAATTAGAAATATGATGGAATAGAAAATCAAAATATGATGGAATGAAAATCAAAAATATAAATGAATAAAATTGTAAAATATGATGGAATTCACTATAATAAGTATGAGGTGAGCATACATGGAAAATTATAAAGCTAGAATAATTGATAAAAAGATAGATAAATATTTATCGGTATTTGGGGCAATTTGTATTGAAGGTCCAAAATGGTGTGGAAAAACTTGGACATCTTCTTATCACAGTAATAGTGAAATATATATAGGTGATCCTAGTGGTAATTTTCAAAATAGACAACTTGCTCAGATGAGCCCTTCTCTTGTGTTGGATGGAGAAACACCCAGACTAATAGATGAATGGCAGGAAGTTCCACCATTATGGGATGCTGTTAGATATAAGGTGGATCAAGTTCCTAAGAAGGGACAGTTTATTTTAACTGGTTCTGCAACACCTAACCATAAAGGAATATTACATAGTGGTGCAGGAAGAATTGCGAGAATAAGAATGAGAACAATGTCTTTATATGAATCTGGTGATTCTTCAGGTGATGTATCTTTAGAGGATTTATGTAATGGTAAACTGACTCCAAAGATGACAGGAGAAGTAGATTTAAAAAACGTTATAGAATTTATTATTAGAGGTGGATGGCCAGCAAGTTTAGGTCTTCCTATTGAAAGTGCTGCATTATTACCAAAGGAATATTTAGAAGCTGTATTAAATGATGATATTTATAGGGTGGATGGTGTTAAAAGAAATACCCATAAAATGAGATTATTATTACGTTCACTTGCAAGAAATGAAAGTACAACAGTATCAAATAAAACATTAAAAAATGATATAAAAGAAATTGATGATGAAGATATTGATACAGCAACAATTGCGGATTACTTAAATATCTTGGATAGACTATTTATTACAGATAATCAAAAACCATTTTCTACTAAAATACGCTCATCAGTAAGAATTAAACAATCTGAAAAAAGACATTTTTGTGATCCTTCTTTAGCGTGTGCATTGCTAAATATTACGCCTCATATGTTGTTGAATGATTTAGAAACATTAGGTTTCTTGTTTGAATCTCTATGTGAAAGAGATTTAAAGATATATGCTGAATCTATAGATGCTCATGTTTACCATTATCAAGACTACAAGAACAGAGAAATAGATACTATCATTGAATTAAATGATGGTAGATGGTGTGCTATTGAAATTAAATTAGGTGCTAACCAGATAGAGAGTGCTGCAGAAAATCTAAAGAAGATATATGAGGAAATGGAAAAAGACCCTAAGTCAATATTACCTTCTGCAATGATTATTGTATGTGGTTTATCTAATGCTGCTTATCAAAGAGAAGATGGTATCTATGTTGTACCTCTAACAGCTTTAAAAGACTAATAATTATGAAAAAATAGAGAATTCGCAAGAATCTCTATTTTTTCTATAGATTAAATTCTTTACACATTTCATCGAAAGCCTGCTTTGCAGGTTTTGTTCTTCCTTCTAAAATATCTAGTTATCATTTAGCTATTTCAGTATTTAATTCCTCTTTGTTGAGTGCACTTATGCAGATAGGTTGCACATTAATTGTAGGTGATTGTTCTTTTGATTTTTCCATAAGACTAACTCTTTTCTTTAGGAATAGTATTGTTGAGTTCATTATGATACACGGTATTAAAAAAGAGGGCTCAAACCCTCTTATAAAACCTTCTTCACAAATATCTTATTGAATATCCTTCTTGTAAATTCATCATCATTCATCTTGTTTTCTAAGTACTGATTAAAGTTTTTCTCATTCTCTTTTACTTGTTTAAAATGTGGATAATTCTCTTCAATCATCTTTCTAGTAGTAGTGTAGGTACTTCCACTAAAGTTATATTGAATAGATTGTACATTATTAATTAAAGAGAAGATAGACACAGAATTATAGATCAGGCTCTTATTGATATAAAGCTCCTCATTATGATACCAGTCTGTCGCATTGTAGTTCACAGTGAGTCCTTGATTTTTAGAATCAATTTTAAAAACATAACCGTATTCATGCAAAGGCAGACTATTTAACAAGTTTCCTATATTGGAATTATTACCAATATAAGGATTCTTATACTTCTTAATATTGTGTATGCCACTCAACGGTCTGTTAAATACAGTTGTAGGAACAGTATCTTCTGTATATTTCTTTGCGCTATCTACAATATAATACTCATTCGGTGTGTTTTTATTTATTCTATAAACATTATAGAATGGATTGTAGTAGGTTGTCACATTAGAAGTCTTAATCATATAAACATAGATTGGAGGTCTATGAGAAGTTATAACACCTACATAATCCATCAGCATAAATCCACATAATATTGCAACAAATACTCCACTACTTATTAATAATCTATTTCTCTTCAACTCTTTTGATAACCCATAAACAAATACTATAATACCTACAATAGAGTAAATACAGCACCAGCTGCTTTCTTTATCTAATATCGCAAAGGCAGCAAAACATAGAAATGCGCCAAAAATCATAATGCCAATAGAAATCTTTCTTTTCTCTTGTACAAGCATATTCTTACTATAATTAATTGTATTCTTTAAGCTCTTTTCTGTTGTTTCCATGATTTTATCCTCCGTTATATATTTACCGTTGAGCAGTTCATTTAAAGAAATGTCCAAAGTTTCACTTAACGGAATCAGTAAAGACAAATCAGGCATATAGTTACCGTTTTCCCATCTAGAGATAGTCTTATTACTGACACCTAATATATTTCCTAGTTGTTCTTGAGTGAGACCCTTTCTTTTTCTATTCTCAGAAATGAACTTACCTATTTTCTTTGTATCCATAACGTTTCTCCTTTCATGAAAACTATAAAATAAAGCATGAAACAACAACACCCCACAAATAGCGAATCCACTATTTTTATTATATATTGTGAAGAGAACCGGGAACAATCCTGTATATACAGAGTTTTATCTGACTTGTTTATTATCTCTATTTTCGTTAATATAGTAGATGATGAAATGAGGTATAAAAATGACTGAACAGGTACATAAAAGAAGAAAAAGATATAAAGGAACACACCCTAAAAATTTCTCAGAGAAGTATAAAGAACTTAATCCAGAATTATATCCTGAAACAATAGAAAAGGTTATTTCAAAAGGAAGTACACCAGCAGGTATGCATATTTCTATCATGGTAGATGAAATATTAGAATTCTTAGATATTCAGCCGGGACAGATTGGTTTAGATTGTACTCTAGGATATGGAGGACATTCTTCTAAAATGATGGAAAAACTAGAGGGTCAGGGACACCTTTATGGATTAGACATCGATACTATTGAAATAGAAAAAACAACAGAGAGACTAAGAAATAAAGGTTATGGAGAAGACATCTTTACTCCTATTTTGACTAACTTTAGAAACATTGATCAAGTAAGTGAGAAGTATGGACCATTTGATTTTGTCTTAGCTGATTTAGGAGTATCTTCTATGCAGATTGATAATCCAGAAAGAGGATTTTCATATAAGAAAGATGGTCCATTAGACCTAAGACTTAACCCTAAAGCAGGTAGACCTGCTTATGAAATCTTAAAAGACTTATCAAAAGAAGAACTAGAACATATTCTTACAGAGAACTCAGATGAACCATATGCTGATATACTCGCTAAGAATATCTATTCTTTCATACGTTCTGGTATGGAAGTAGAAACAACTCAGCAGCTCTATAAGATCATTGATAAAACACTCAACTTTATTACTGATAAGAATAGAAAAGATATTGTGAATAAGACAGCTGCAAGAGTATTCCAGGCATTAAGAATAGAAGTGAATCAGGAATTTGAAGTATTATATGATTTTGTAGAGAAGCTCCCTCTTGCTTTAAAACCAGGAGGAAAGGCTGCCATTCTTACATTCCATTCTGGAGAAGATAGAATTGTGAAGAAGTCTTTTAAAGAACTAAAGAATCTTGGTATTTATGAAGATGTATGTAGAAATGTGATTAGACCTTCTAGGGAAGAATGTCATCGTAATTCACGTGCAAAGTCTACTAAGATGAGATGGGCTATTAAAGCAAAATAGAATACTTGAATATCAGATATACAAGTGTTATGCTTTATTTGTAAATTTGAGAACAATTGCATCAAAACGAAAAGGTAAGGATCTGGTCATCCTTACCTTTTTAGTGCTTTCATATTATTCAAGTTCTTTCAGCATTTTTGCATATTCTATACATATTGTATCTGCAATCGCTGTGAGTGAATAAGGGTGAGTTGCATAATCACCTCTGCTATCATAGCGTATATATTGATCTATAAAAGGATAATCTAATTCTTTATTAGATGTAATTAAACAAATCTTAGGTTTCTTGCTTTGTTGTTTAAATGGTTTTGCACGTGGGAAAATACGATCAAAATAAGTACCAGAATCAGAGAACAAGATAATTAAAGTCTTTTCATCTGCGTTTGTAATATATTCAGCCTGGTTAGCTACTTTAATGGCAGTAAATACTGGTTTAGCACTTGTTTGTAAATCATATTGCAAGTTTAATGCAACATTTTCAGAATGCATATAACCAAATGCAGCTACTTTTTGATACTCATAAATATCATCGACTAAATCTTTAATATCATCTTCAATAGAGCTCTTTTCCAACATCTCTAGATTCTCAATCACACTTCTTACATAAGAAGTGAAAATGGAATCTTCATTTCGTCCTTCATAGTTGAACTTATTAGAAAGTTTCGTTTTTTCTACCGAAAACTTCGCTATCTGATTTTTTAACTGATTAAAATCCCTTAAACCTATATCCCTGCAGAATCTAGAAATACTAGAATTAGACACATAACACGCTTTCGCAAGTTCAGTTAGAGTATAGTCTTCTAAATCACGAATGTTCTCTATCATGAATTTCGCAATCTTATAATTATTAGAACCTTTAGGTTCACCATTTAATGTAGATAATAAAATAATAACTAAGTTAAACATGTACTCACCGTCCTTGGTATAATATACCTTATTATACCATAGGACAGTAATTTATAGTTTAATAACTTCAGTATGTGAAACTAAATCATGAAAACAACGTGTATCTTTTTGGAAATAAGCATATCCAATAGAAACAAGTGTCAATGCATAAGCAGCATAAGTCAAAGGATTCACAATAGAAGTGAACTGTAAAAGAGAGGCAATCTTTCTTAAATAAGAAGGAATAATAGTAATACCTCCTTCAAGAAGAGTTGCACCGAGTAATTCTCTTAACATCATGTTTTTCATAGTGACATCTTTATGATCATAATCAATGACTTTGATCTTACATATCTTCTTACCTGGAGTCTGACCTTTCCAGATATATAAAGGAATGAATACGTAATAAAGTATCCCGATAATAATCGCAATTAAACATACAATAAGAGCTTTATTGAAACCATAAGCAGTTAATTCAAACATCTCTGGTTTAAACTGACTATCTTTTCTTAAAAAGAATGTGATAGGAATAGAAGCCAGCATATTAGTAATATACCAGTCAATTATTAATGCGACTGTTCTTCTTAATCTTAACTCTACAATATCCATCTTACTCATATATAGGACCTCCTGTTTATTCAAGTATATCAATTCATAATTGATCAGTAATCTCGTTTCCAATTCTTGGAAAACCTTTCCGGAATATAAAAAAAGAAAGTTCCGAAGAACTTTCTATAAAGACTTATAGTCTTTTGTAATCGTCCATGTTTAATTCAGAAGCTGCATCTTTATCACAGATCAATGTCATATTAGGATGAAGCTTTAAAACAGTAGATGGTAATTCATCTGTAATAGTTGAATCAAGAACCTGTTTTAAGATACCTGCTTTTTCCTTACCATTTACAATCATCACTAAGTGTTTAACCTTCATTAAGCTCTTAGGACCCATTGTAAGAGTGATTGGAAGATGTTCTCTCTTTGGATAATCAGGGTTTGCTTTATTCTTAGTAGCACGATCCATTGCATAAGAATATGAATCCATTGGTGTACATCTAGGACAGTTGCTGCAGAAATGACCATCATAGCCAAGACCAATAACCATGACATCAATACCACCTGCACGGCTGATTTCTTCATCATATGTTTCCCAATTTTCCATAGTCATATCATGAATTCTTTCTTCTGGAATATTTGCTTCTTCGAAGAATAATTTCTGCATTTCTTCCCAGTTAGGACCATAAGGCTTACCATCCATGTATGGTGCTTCATCGAATAAATAATATTCGATATCCTTGAACTTTTCCTGATCTCTTACTTCTGGAGCTAACATCTTGTAAAGTTCAATAGGACTTCTGCCTGATGTAAGAGAAATATTCACTCTCTTATCCTGCATCATAGCACCAAGTAAGATGTGCAATGCACTTTCACTCATTTTCTGAGTGTTTTCTTCAACGATTAATTTCATAATAAATTCCTCCTGTATTTCACAAGAAGATAAAACTCACACACTTCACATTATAAGCATCAAACTCTTTCTGTCAACCTATAAAAAATTAAAATTATATTGTATATATCGGTGTAATTTGGTGCGCATTATACTTATATAGAGCCGCTTTTGCAAGTGATTTCCACGATTTGGAAAGTTCTTCTATCATATGGAAAGGTGTTTTATATATTGGAAAATACGAGATTTTTTAGGCTTTTCCAAGATATAATGTATCCAACGAGAAGGGAGGACTCGACATGAACTTCATGGAAAAATTCAATGAACTAGCAAACCGCACACTAGTGCCTGTTGCAGACAAGTTAGCTAACCAAAGACATCTTGCTGCAATTCGTGATGGAATGGTTGTTGCTATTCCACTATCAATCATGGGAGGTGCTTGCTTAATTGTATCAACACCACCATTCAAACCTGAAACTCTACCAAACTGGGGTTTCATCACTACCATGCTTACAGGATGGTATAACTGGGCTCAGGCCAATAAAGCTGCATTATTATTACCATATAATATGACAATGGCTTTAATGGGACTATTTATCGCTTTCTCTATTTCTTATCATTTAGCTAAGAAATACAAAATGCCAAGCTTAAATGCAGCTGTTGTTTCTACTGCAGTATTCTTAATCGTATCTGCACCAACTACTTCTGCTGTTCCAGCTAATCTCATTACTGATGGTAAATCAGCCACTGATCTACTTGCACTTGCGGGAAGTTATCTACCAACAACTTACCTGGATGCAAAGGGTATCTTTACAGCTATTATCGTTTCTATCGGATGTGTAGAAATCATGAACTTCTTATTTAAGAAGAATGTTCGTATTAAGATGCCTGAAGGCGTTCCACCTGCAATTAGTTCATCATTTGATGCTATCTTACCACTCTTTATCTGTGTTATCGTATTCTATGCATTATCATTATTTGTACAGAACATCAGTGGTCAGTTATTACCAAGCATGATCATGACAGTACTTGCACCTGCAGTATCTGGTCTAGATTCATTGGTAGGTATCTGTTTAATTACTATTATTGCTCAGACATTCTGGTTCTTTGGCTTACATGGTGCAAGTATCACTCAGCCAATCAGATTACCATTCATGCAGATGTATTTAATTACTAATATCGCAGCATATAGTGCTAATAAACCATTAGTGCACTTCTTCACTCAGCCATTCTGGTCATATATTATCGCATTAGGTGGCGGAGGAGCTACTTTAGGATTATGTATTCTATTAGTTAGATCTAAATCAGTTGAATTACGTACTTTAGGTAAGCTTTCAATTGGTCCAGCATTCTTCAATATCAATGAACCAATCATCTTTGGTTTACCAATGGTATTAAATCCAATTATGATGATTCCATTTATTTTTGTGCCAGTTGTTAACTCAATTATTGCCTATACATGTATGGCATTAAATATCGTTGGAAAGGGTGTTATTGAGACACCATGGACAACACCAGCACCTCTTGGTGCAGCATTAGGATGTATGGATGTAAAAGCAGGTATCATGGTTATAGGGCTAATCATTCTAGATATGGCGCTTTACTATCCATTCGTTAAATTATTAGAAAAACAAAAGTTAGAAGAAGAAAATTCAAAATAATTAAAACAAGAAATAAAACTCACACACACATAAAATTGAATAACCTTAAATATTTTGTGAAAGACTGCTACCCCACAGCAGTCTTTTTAATTGTGTAATTCTCTGAAAAGAGAATTAGTGACTTTAGTCAGTTGAGCACATGAAATGTGCGAAATAAAAAACCACCTGCTATGCGGGTGGAGCG
>JABLTS010031824.1_pt1 | contig 35735 bp, 35 predicted proteins | sample 7160081 | NCBI WGS metagenome assembly JABLTS01 (sample SAMN14651231, study PRJNA627086) | human gut metagenome | isolation source: feces | host: Homo sapiens | reverse complement strand
GGTTCTACTGCAAATTCTATTTCTTTTGAATCAATTTTTGGTACTGTACTTGTTTCAATTTCTACCTCTTTCGATTCTTTTTCCTTTCCATTTTTTCCTATTGCAATTGCCTTAATTACAAATGTTGTATCTTGTTTTAATCCCGTATATGTATATTCGTTTTGATCTGTTGTTTTTGCCAAAGTAAACTTTGAAGCTGCTTTTTCTTTTATGTAATATTCTACTTTTCCACCTTCATTTCTTTTGGTGGTTACTGATACCGATATTGTATTGGTTGTTGATTTTACTGTTTTTATTTGTATTAATGGTGATAGTTCATTTTCTTTTCCCAAATAATCCGAACCATCTAATGCGACTTTATATACATCTCCATCTACTTTTACTTCAAAAAACCATTCTGTTTTTCCTTCTCTCTCTTCTGATGTAACCTCGCCTACCTCTATGTCTTTTCCGCCGGCTTTTTTTATTTCATCTAAATCATTTTTAACATCTTCGTATGTTGCCTTAATTATCTCTTCATCCGTTCCCCTAATCTGCTCAGATTGACTTATTTTTAATTTAGTTTCTAATGTTGTAGCTATGTATGCTCTTTTATGATCTAATTTTGCCTTTTCTGCTGAACTAAATAATCCTGTATGCGTTATTCCTTGTATTGTTATAGTTGATAAAATTAATAGCACTACTATAGTTACCACAAGTGCTACCATTGTTATTCCGTTTTTTTCCTTTAAATTACATGTATGCTCCCTCAAGGGTTTCAACGTTTTTCTATTTTTTATATTTTTACTTTTATTATCAAAATCATCCCTGTTTTCCATAATGAATAATTCTCCTTTACGTTATTATGTTATTCTTTTTTACAGGTTGTTCCTGTAATTATAAATATAACATATTTCCCTATTGTAATCAATATTTAAGCAAAATGTCATATATTTGTAAAAAAGAAGAAACATTTTTGTAACATTTACAGTATGTTCCTGTAAGATATTATTAAATTTTATTATAAAATAAAAAGAAATTAATTAACTCATAGGTTTAACCTATTAAATTAAAATTATTCTAGAAGTTTAGATTGTTTTTTTATTGTTTATTTAACATATAAATTAATTTTTTATGAAAGGAAATATATAAAAATGAAAGTAAAAACATTAAACGGAAACAAAAACATAATAGGACAAAATATCAAAAAATTTAGAAGAGCAAAAAAAATGTCACAACCAGAAATATGCAGGCAACTTGACTTATTAGGTGTTACAATGTATAACTGTGATATTTATGAAATCGAATATGGTAAAAAAACTGTTAAGGATTTTGAAGTTTTAGCTTTTTGCAAAGTTCTAGGAATTACTCTTGAAGAATTATATTCTAACACAGATAAATACTATGAAGCATAAAAATTTTATTCAAAAAATCACAATTTCAAAAGGGATACACCTCTAAATGTACCCCTTATTATAATTCAAAAATATCTAATTTAATAACTACAAATTTCAACACTTTAAAAAATCCCTACTATTTTTCCATCACCATCAATATCAATCAGTTCCTCAGCAGGAATCCTTGGAAGTCCAGGCATAGTCATTATTTTACCTGCAATAGCAACCACAAATCCTGCACCCGCTTTCAAATTAATCTCTCTAATTGTAATTTTAAAAGGCTCTTTACACTCCAAATTTTTGCTATCATCTGAAAATGAATATTGAGTTTTTGCAATACAAACAGGCAATTCTCTATAACCCATTTTTTCTATTCTTTCAATTTCTACAAGTGCTTCTTCTTCAAATTTTACACCTTCTGCGCCATAAATTTCTTTTGCTATTTTCTCAATTTTTTCTTTTATTCCATCTGATAAATCATAAATAAATTTTAGATTATTTTCTTGTTTTCCATTTTCAAAATTTATATTCTTATCTGTTCCATCATTGCATTCCTCGTCCACAGAACTACAATCTTTTCCATCAACAATATTTGCTATTTTTTGAGCAATGTCTATAGCGCCTTCCCCGCCTTTTGCCCAGCCTTCTACAAGACTAACCTCAACATTTTTTTCTTTCAAAGTTCCTTGGACATACTCTATTTCTGCTATTGTATCTGTATTATATTTATTTATTGCAACAATTACATTTAAGCCAAATTTATCTTTCAAATTTTCTATATGTCTAAATAAATTATTCATTCCCTGTTGTAATCCTGCAATATTTTCTTCTTGGATTTTATCTTTTTCAACTCCACCATGGTATTTTAATGCCTTTATTGTTGCAACAATAACAACAGCGTCAGGCTTTATTCCTGCTTTTCTACATTTTATATCCATGAATTTTTCTGCTCCCAAATCTGCACCAAATCCAGCCTCTGTAATTGTATAGTCTGCTAATTTCATTGCCATTTTTGTAGCAATTATGCTATTACATCCGTGAGCAATATTCGCAAAAGGTCCTCCATGAATTATTGCAGGTGTATGTTCTAATGTTTGAACCAAGTTAGGCTTTATTGCATCCTTTAAAAGAACTGCCATTGCACCTTGTGCATTTAAATTTTTTGCATATACTGGTTCTTCTTTTGAATTATAACCAATTATTATGTTTCCAAGTTTTTCTTTTAAATCTTCCATGTTTTCTGCCAAGCATAATATAGCCATTATTTCAGACGCAACAGAAATATCAAAACCATCCTCTCTTGGAACTATATTTTTTTCTCCTGAAAGTCCGGTTTCTATTTTTCTAAGTTGTCTGTCATTTAAATCTACACATCTCTTCCATGTTACTTTTTTTATATCAAGTTCATTTCCAAAATAAATGTGGTTATCTATCATACTTGATAATAAATTATTTGCTGATGTTATTGCATGTATATCACCTGTAAAATGAAGGTTTATATCTTCCATTGGAGCCACTTGAACATATCCGCCACCAGTTGCTCCACCTTTTATTCCAAACACAGGTCCTAATGATGGTTCCCTTAAGGCTAATATTGATTTTTTTCCTATTCTAGAAAGTCCATCTGCAATAGCGATTGAAACTGTAGTTTTTCCTTCTCCTAATGGTGTAGGATTTATTGCAGTTACAAGTATTAATTTTCCATTTTTTTTATTTTCTAATTTTTTATATACATCATTAGAAATCTTTGCTTTATACTTTCCATAACATTCTATGTCATCTTCATCTATATTCAATTTTTTTGCTATTTTATCTATTCTTTCTAATTCCACTTTTTCTGCTATTTCAATATCTGTCATTTACCTGCACCTCTCTTTTTCTTATTTTAAAGACGATTGCTTTAGATATTTTATCCAAAAGTAATCGTCTTATTTTTATGCTATAATTCCTACTATAACACCAAGCAATGCACCCACAAAAACTTGGACAGGTGTGTGTCCTAAAACTTCTACTAATCTCTCTGAAACTTGAACACCTGTAAGTCCGGGAGTTTCTATTATTTTATTTAACAGAGCTGCTTGTTTACCTGCCGCCCTTCTAACTCCACATGCATCATACATAACAACAAATGCCATTATTAATGCCAATGCAAAAATTGGTGTGTCAACTCCTTGGTATTTTCCTATTAAAGTTGCCAATGACACTACTATTGCAGAGTGTGAACTTGGCATACCACCTGCTCCTATTATTCTTTTAAAATTAAATTTTTTTGTTGTTATTAAATCATATAAAACCTTATACAATTGGATAAAAAACCATAATAAAAATGGTATATATATGTATTTATTTTGAATAAACTGGTTAAAAGTATTCACTGACATTCTCCTTATTCTTCAGACACGAAATTTTCCTCTTTTACTTCTCCATCTTTTTCAAGTAAAATTGTTATTTTCTTTTCTGCATCTTCTAAAATTTTATTACATTGTTTTGATATTTTTATTCCTTCTTCAAATTTAGATATTGATTCATCTAAATTTAAGTCGCCTTTTTCTAATTCTGTTACTATATTCTCTAAGTCACTCATATTTTTTTCAAAATTTGATGTAGCCATTTTAATTATCCTTTCATTTTTATTTTGTATTTTCTGAATCTCTTCTATCAAATTCTTCAAAATACATCATTGTTTCATCATTATTATTTGAGACAACATTTTCTTCTTTTTTATTTGATATTTTCGCTCTAACAACTATTACTAGTGTTATTATTGTAGCAATAGTTATTAAAATTTTTGCACCATTTGTCATTTCAATTTCCTTTCTATAAAATTTCAGCCTGTTTTGTTCCATCTGAAAATTTTAAATCTATTTTATCTCCTGTATTTATATCTTTTGCACTCTTTATTATATTATTATTTTTTTCAACTAAAGAATATCCTCTTGTTAATGTTTTTAAAGGGCTTAGTGTATCAAGTTTTGCAACTAATTCCACATACTTAGTCTTTTCTTCTTTTTGTTTTGTTTTAATAATATTTTCTAATTTTTTAATATATGTATCTACCTTTAAATAATTATCATTTATATTTCTTAAAGGCTCTTTAAATACTCTACTTGACATACATTTTTCATATCTTAATTTCATTATTTCAACTTTTTTTACTAAACTTAATCTCAATCTATTTTGATATGAATTTATTTTTTGTTTAACCTCGTACACATCAGGTACCGCAAGTTCTGCTGCTGCAGATGGTGTTGGTGCTCGCAAATCTGCTACAAAGTCTGATATTGAAAAATCTGTTTCATGCCCTACTGCAGAAATTACAGGTATTTCTGAATTATAAATTGCATGTGCAACAATTTCTTCGTTAAATGGCCATAAATCTTCTAATGAACCACCACCTCTTGCAAGAATTAAAACATCTGCTAACTGGTTTTTATTCATAAATTTTATACCATCTGCTATCTTTTCTGCTGCCCCTTCACCTTGTACAGGCACTGGATATAATCTAATATTCACATTTGGATTTCTACGTGTACTTACATTAATTATATCTCTTATTACTGAGCCTGTTTGTGATGTTAAAACACCTATTATTTTAGGCATTTGTGGTATTGCTTTTTTATGTTCTTCTGCAAAATATCCTTCTTGCTCTAGTCTTTGTTTAAGTTCTTCATATTTTTTATATAAAATTCCTACGCCATCTTCCTGCATTGCTTTTACATAAATTTGATATACACCATCTCTTTCAAAAACTGATACTCCACCAAGTACAAAAACTTTCATTCCATCTTTTGGCATAAAATTAAGTTTTTGAGCATATGTCTTAAACATTACACATTTGATTAATGAATTTTCATCTTTTAGTGTAAAATACATATGCCCTGTATAGTGATTTTTAAAGTTTGATATTTCCCCTTTTATCAAAACATTATTCAAATATTCATCATCAGCAATTTTATTTTTTATATAACTATTTAACTCAGTTACACTTATTGCCATATCCTCATATCTCATAAAATTACATTTCCTTTACTACACTTGCTAATATTCCATTTACAAAGTTTTTAGATTTATCTTCTCCATATTTTTTTGCTAATTCAACTGCTTCATTTATTGAAACTTTATATGGTACATCTGTAAATTTAATTTCATAAATTGCAAGTTTTAAAATAGTTAAATCCATTTTAGAAATTCTGCTTAATTTCCATTCTTCTTTTAAGTTTGTTTCAATATTTTTTAAAATTTCTTCTTGATGTTCTTCTATTCCATTTACTGCATTTGCTATATATTTTTTTGCTTCTTCGTCTATTATGTTGTTGCTTTCAAAATATAAGTTGATTTGTTCTTGTACATTTTCTACTTTTTGAATTTCTAAACTATATATCAATTTGAAAGCATTTTCTCTCATTTCTGTTCTATTCATTTCTATTTTTCATTCCTTCCTCAAAGCACAATTTTCCAAAATTATAATTATTTTTAATATTGCATTTTATAAACTACATTCTGTCTATAAATTTTTTTAATTTTGCCTTAACATCATCTTTATTTTGTTGTACATAATTTCCAACAAATGCACCTGCTAATATTATTAAAATTCCAATAATCACATCATATAATCTAGTTGCTAATAAAACTATTGCAATTATTACTCCAATTATTGCTCCTTTGTATTGATTAATAAATTTTTTGAAATCGTCCATATTATCTCACCCTTTCACAACATAGAACTCCAATTTTAAGCCTCTGTTTTTTGTTTTTCTTGAACTGCTTTTTTTACTGTTATATTTACTTGTTTTACCTCTAAATCTGTTGTTTCTTTAACTTTACTTTTTATTTTATCTTGTAAATCTTTTGATAAATCTTTTATTACTGTGTCTGAACCAACTACTAAATTAACAAAAATATTTACATTGTTGTCTTTGTCTAATTCTACTTTTGATGATACATCTTTTGCCATTTTGTATTGTTTTGTTACTGCTTCTACTAAATTTTCTATTGTTTCTTTTGATATCATTAATTTACCATTTTCGTTTGCTAATAAAACACCTTGTTTATCTTTCATTTCTTGTTTTGATGTTGGGTCAAAGAAAATACATCTAATTGATAATAGTATAAATACTATGCTAACTCCTAAAATTATTCTTGATGATGTTCCATATAGTAATAAGTTTTTAACTAAATTTTGTACTACATTTATGTCCAACCATCCAAAGATTAATAAACATGCTATTATTGATAATATTAATATTATATTTGAATATATTATTAGTGTAAGTTTTTCTATAAATTTCATTTTTTATTCCATTCCTTTCGCAGGCCAATTTTATTGGCTTTTTTCTTAATTTTTTTATTTTTGTTTTCATTTGCAATTTTTTAGTTTTGTTCTTCGTTGCTTTTTTGTTCTTTTGAAGTATTTTCGTTTTTAGAAATATTTGTATCTACTCCTTGTACATGTACATTTACTTCTTCTACTTTAAATCCTGTCATTCCTTCTACTGATTTTTTTACTCTGTTTTGTATTTCGTATGCTACATCTGGTATTCTTGAGCCATATTCTACAATGATGTTTACATCTATTTTTGCTTTATTTTCTGTTTTGTCTACTTTTATTCCTTTAGACATATTTTTCTTTCCACTAAATACTTCTGATATTCCTCCTGCAAATCCTCCTGCCATTGATGCTACGCCTTGTACTTCTGATACTGCAACTCCTGCAATTACTGCAATTACATCATTTGATATTTCTATTCCATTTTCTGTGTCTTCTACTTCTTCATTTTGTTTTGTTTCTTCTTTTTGTTGATTTGTTTCATCTTGTTTCTCTATTTTTTCTGTATTTTCGCTTGTTTCAATTTCTGCTTGTTGTTCTTCTTTTTTTACAACTTCTTCCTTGCTTTCATTTTTTTCCATTTCAATTCCTCCTTTTTTGAAATTTTAAGAATGTGCAAAGTTTTTATATTATTGTTTTTTATAATATAAAAAATTGATATACTTAATACTTTATAAGTATATCAATTTTTGGTATTTTTTACAACCTTTTTGTGCATTTTTTTACTAATTCTTTAAAAATTGATTGTTTTTATTCAAAGACTTGAAATTCTTCTATTTTATTGCCTCTCAAGAAATCCCCAATACTCATTCTTTTAGCATTTTCACCTTGAATTTCTAAAACACTTAAAATTCCTTGTTTTGTTTTAATAAATAATCCATCTCTTTGGTCTGAAACAAGTACAGTTCCATTTCTAAACATTTTGATATTTTCTTCATCATATCCAATATTTTTAGCAATATCAACTTTCCAGAATTTTATTTTAGAACCATTCAAAAATGTATATGCACCCATAATAGGATTTAAACCTCTAACAAGATTTTTTATTTCTTGCGCAGTTTTATTTTTCCAATCAATTTTAGCCATATCTTTGCTAAGCATTGGTGCAACTGAAAAATCATCTCCTTGTTTTTCTCTTGGTGCAGTTCCATTTTCAATTTGTTTTAATGTTTCAACTAATAATTCTCCACCAATTTTAGATAACCTATCCCACAATTCTCCTGTTGTTTCGTTTTCACCAATTTCAACTTCTTGTTTTAAAATCATATCACCTGTATCCATTCCAACATCCATATACATTGTTGTTACACCAGTTGTTTTATCACCATTTAAAACAGCCCATTGGATTGGTGCAGCTCCTCTATATTTTGGAAGTAAAGAACCATGTACATTTATACAACCTAATCTTGGTATATCTAATATTTCTTTTGGTAATATTTTTCCATATGCTACAACACATATAACATCTGGATTCAAGGCTTTTATTTGTTCTATAAATTCTTCATTTTTTCTTACTTTTTCCGGTTGAAATATTTCTAATTTTTTTTCTAACGCAAATTCTTTCACAGGTGACGCAACTAATTTCATACCTCTTCCTTTTGGTCTGTCTGGATTTGTTACAACTCCTAATATATTATAACCTGCATTATACACTGCTTCTAAACTGTCTCTTGCAAAATCAGGTGTTCCCATAAATAAAATATTCATTTTAAGCACATCCTCTCTAACTTAATTGTTGGAAAAGAATTAAATTTTGGAATTACACCGTAGCCCAAAATAGTAATTATTTTTCAACAAAGTCCTTATTTTTCAGGCTCCACATACTCCAAAGTACCAGGAACAATTTTATCAACAAAAACTTCTCCCTCTAAATGGTCATACTCGTGACAAATAGCCTGTGCCAACAAGTCTTTAGCCTTAACTTTAACTCTTTTTCCATTTCTATCAGTATATTCTGCCGTAACTTCATCTGGTCTTACAACTTTTGCAAATTGATTTGGAAAACTTAAACATCCTTCTTCAACTTCTCTTTCACCTTTCGTTTTTAAAATAATCGGATTTATAAAAACAATTGGTCCTTTGTCGTCATATAAATCTATAACAAAAACTCTTTTTAAAATTCCAACTTGCACTGCCGCAAGTCCCACACCATTGTATTTATGCATTGTGTCTATCATATCGTCTATTAATGTTTGTAGTTTTTCATCTATTGTTTCAATTTTTCTTGATTTTTTACTTAAAATTTCGTCTCCTTCATATCTTAGATTTCTTATTGCCACTTTTCTTCCCCCACTTCTATATTATTAATTTATACCATATTATTTGGATTTACATCAACTGAAACCTTAGTATTTTTGTAATTTTCACTATATATCTCTTTTAACAAATCATTTAAAACTCCGTTTGCCTGTTCATTCATATTGCCTTTTATAATAATTCTCCACCTAAACCTATTTTGAATTTTATCTATTGGTGATGGCATTGGTTTAAAAGTTTTAAATTCTTCATTATTTAAATTTTTAATTAGATATTCATATGCTTTATTTGAAACTTTTTTTATCTCCGCTTCATTCAAACTATTAAATCCAATTATTATTATATCGCAAAATGGCGGATATTTCAACTGTTTTCTTAAAGTGATTTCTGTTTCATAAAATTCTTGATAATTTTGTTTTTGTGCATCTTGAATACTAAAATTTTCTGGATTATATGTTTGTATTATAACTTTTCCAGGCAAATTCTCTCTTCCGGCTCTTCCAGCAACTTGTGTTAAAATTTGAAACGTCCTTTCTGTCGCCCTGTAATCATCAATATTTAATGAACTATCTGCAGCTATAACACCTACTAATGTTACTTTTGGAAAATGATGTCCTTTAACAACCATCTGTGTTCCAATTAATATATCAATACCATCATTTTTAAATTTGTTTAAAATTTGTTCATGTGAATTTTTCTTTGTTACTGTATCTACATCCATTCTTATTGTTTTAGCCTGTGGAAATTGTTTTAATATCTCTTGCTCTAATTTTTGTGTTCCTGTTCCAAAATATCTTATTTTATCACTTCCACACTCTGGACATTTTGTAACAACTTTTTCTTCATATCCACAATAATGACATTTTAATTTATTTTCATAACTATGATATGTCATACTGATATTGCAATTCTTACATTTAACAGTGTACCCACAATTTCTACACATTATAAATGTTGAATATCCTCTTCTATTTAAAAACAAAATTGTTTGTAATTTATCTTTTAAATTCTGTTCTATTGCTTGATATAAATCAAAACTTAACATTGACCTGTTTCCATTTGCAAGTTCTTGTTTTAAATCTACAATTTCTACTTTGGGTAAATTAGAATTATTTGCTCTTTTAGTTAATTCCAATAATGTAATTTTTTCTGTTTCTTTTGCATTATAAAATGTTCTTAAATCAGGTGTTGCACTTCCTAGGAGCAACGGAACATTTTCTTGTTTTGCAATTTTCTTTGCAACTTCTTTTGCATCATACTTAGGGCTTGCTTCTGATTTATATGAACTGTCATGTTCTTCATCAATTATGATTATCCCCAAATCTTTGACTGGTGCGAATATTGCAGACCTTGCACCTATAACAATTTTTGCTTTATTTTCTTTTATTCTTTCCCATTCATCATGTCTTTCTCCTATTGATAATTTACTATGTAAAACCGCTATTGTTTCTTTTCCAAATCTTGATATAAATCTATCTAGCATTTGTGGTGTTAATGATATTTCTGGTACTAAGACAATTGCTGACTTTCCTTCTTTTTGAGCCTTATCTATTAACTGTAAATATACTTCTGTTTTTCCTGAACCTGTAACACCATATAGCAAAAATTCTTCATATTTTTTTCTATCCATACTTGTTGATATTTTGTTGAAAGCATTTTGTTGTTCTTCTGTTAATTTTAAGTTATTTGTATTTTTTATGTTTTTGTTTTCTAATGGATTTCTTTCCACTTTCTGTTCAACTAATTCTAAATATTCATTTTTTATTAATGTATTTACTATAGCTCTTGAACAGTCTGTAAATGCCTCTATGTCTGGTATTGTACATCCTTCATTGTCTTTTACAAAATTTAAGATTCTTATTTGCTTTTCTGATTTTATTTTCTTAGTTTCTATTTCAAAATTGATTTCTTCAAAGTCTTTTTTTAAATATACTACATTTATTTTTTTGTCTTGTATTCTTTTATTTACGTCTTTTGCATTTGTTCCTGGTGTTTGCATTAACCTGATACAGTCTGATATAGTGCAGAAGTATCTTTTTGCCATCCAGTTTGCTAGTTCTATTTGCTTGTTTGTTAGTCCATTTTCTACTTTTGCTATGTCTTTTATTTCGTATTGTGATTTTTCTTTTATTTTGACTACATGTGCTTCTTCTAGTGTTTTCATTTTTCCAAATGGTACTAATACTTTGCTTCCTATTAGTATCAGTTCTTCCATTTCTTTTGGTATGTTGTAGTCAAATGTTCTGTTTAGTTGTTTTGCTTTGCTATTTATTATTACTTCTGCTATCAATTGCTTCCGCTCCTTTTGTTTTTTATGTTTTTTATTATATCATATTGTTTGATGTATTTCTAGAAATTTTTTCAAAAAATATAACTATGTAAATATAAAATTTAATTTTTTAATTTACATAGTTATATTTTAAAACCCTTATATTTTTTTGTTTATCTGACCTTGTGACCTTGTCAAGTTTTAGAACTTTCCGTAAAACTTGACAATCTCGATCTAGGCACAAGGAATTTTCAAAGTGCTACTGAGCGACCAACACTGAGCGGAACCCACCATTGTAAGCGCTAGCACCAGCATTACGACCGAAACAGAACAAACCGGCATCGCTGGTACGCCAACAACCGCCACCGCGTATGAAAAACGGATTATTGGCTCCAACGAAGTAAGAGTAGTCAGAGTACCATGATGTTTGGCCTAAACCTGCTGTTGAAGTTTCACGTATTGCATCTCCATATATTTTTGTATTTGCTACATAATTAGAGTTACTTGCATCATCTAAAGATTGTCCTGATGTTTCTCCCTTTGGATATACTGTTACATATTCAGAGCTTTTTCCATTATTTAAAGCATTCATTATTGCTTTTCCATAAGTATTAAGATTTCCACTATCATTACCATTATTAACAATTGCGGCTGATCTTTCCCATGTTCCTCCTGACATATCATATATTCCATATATTGTTCCTGTACAACTTGCTGTCTGACCATCTTTTTCTGTCCATTTATATACTTTTTCAGTTGAAAAAACAGGTCTAGCATCCTCAAGTTTTGTATCACCATCTTGTAAAGTCTTTGCAGCATATCCTGTTACTGCATATATTGTTTTTACACTATTATTTAATGTCAAATTATTAATTCTTATATTTGTTCCATTTAATCCATATTGACTTTGTCCTAAGTATGAAACTGCTCCCCATTCACTATTTTTTATCAAATGGCTATCTGTTTCTTTATTACTTAATTTATATATATTATTATCATCTGTTAATGCTCTTGATATACTAAATGCATCACTATGGTTTATATAATTCATTGAATATGTTAAACCTTGAAATGTTGGATATTTTATTGCTGTTGTTGTATTATCATATTCATCTTGATAATAAAAATTTCTTGCTTTTATGTTTCCATCTTTACCGGTCCTTTGTTTCATATCCACTAGCCCATACTTGTGATTGACTATATTTTACTTTACTATCTACTTGATCTGCAGAATTATTTCCTCCGGCATATCCAGCCTCAAATTTTGAAACCCAAATACCTGTTAATTCTTTTTTCCATCCTCCATTGACATATCCGATGCTACTTTCATTTGTAAAAGCAGGATGTACTACATAATCTTTTGTTGCATCTGGGATATCTGTTTCTGATGTTTGTCTTTTAGCTGTTTGCAATTTCCCATCTTTATCATAGTAATTGTCTGTTGTTCCTACCAAAAATACCACATCAAAAGTTTGATTACTTTTATTTATTTTGTATGCATACCTTGGTATCCATACCCACATACTTCCATCTTCTGTTTGAGCATTTGCCCATTTCTTAGTATCGTAATCATACCAATTAATATCACTTTTATTTGTTTGTATAGTCTGTCCTTCTTTGCTATCATCGGGTTCACTAAATTTTATTGGGTTTAAACCTGACATCAGCTTTGGACTATTTACTTTTTTGCCTTGATTCCAACCTAATTCATTCGAAACAGTAACAGTTTTTTTGCCTAAATCTATTTCATCACCATGCACTACATTTACAATATATGTTCCTGCATTATCTACTGTAAATTCCAAATCATTTGAAATTTGCCATTCTTCTTCAGTATTCAACTTATATTTAACCTGCCAATTACTTATATATCCATCATATTTTATATCTGAAACAATAATTTTGCCAACATTTCCTTCTATACTAGAACTAACCTCAAATGCCCCTTTATTACTATTCTTATTATGATATTCCACATTATACATTCCATCATCCATTTGGTCTATCATATAATACGTAACATTTTTATATTTAAAACCTTCACACGAAACAACATACCTATAATCAACATTTATCAAATAACTTCTTTCTATTCCACTTAAATCAAAATCACTTTTTATCTCACTAACACTAAAAAACTTAAAACCATTCTTAACTTCATCCTTTTTATCCTCTTTACCCTTATAAATAATACTCTTTACTTCTTCTTTTTCAAGAATTTCCTTTTGTGCATTATTCAAATCTTGACCTTTACCAGAATCATTATTTTCATTTAATTCATTTACTTTAGTTTGTAGTAATTGCAACTCTGTTTTTAGTTTACTATATTTTGAATATTCTAAAGCAGATGTTCCAGCAGTCGCTCCAATTGATGTTAATATCAAAAGTAAAACTATTGTTATTATTAGAGCCTGTAGCGTTACGCCCTTTTCATTTGTTAATATCATAATTCCCTCCATATTTTATTAATTTTATTTTTAATCAATGTATTGTTTTTCCTGGATATATTATAACAAATAATCTACTATTGATAAATAGTTTTTTAACATTTTTTTAAAATTTTGTTGTACGTCAATATAACCCGTTTAGATAAAAAATAAATCTGCAAATGTACTATTTACTATACCTACATTTACAGAATAATTTAAAATTTTTTTACAATATTTTCGTAAATTTTATTTAGATAAACTTAATAATTTTTAGTAGTGTTAAGTTATTTATGTTTTAACTTTATAATTTATATATGAATAATTTTTATATTATTAATTAATATAAAAAGGAGGAGGTCATTATGACTTCTATGGAATTAGTTGGTCTTAACACCAAATGGTATAGATATCAAAATAATTTAACACAAGAGCAATATGCTAATAAAACAAAATTTAATATGGCTTATATTAGTGTTATAGAAACAGGAAACGCTAATTTAACTTGTAAAAATATTAATTTTATCGCCAAATATTTTAATATAAAACCTGTTCTTCTATTTAACGAAGAAACAGCAAAACTGGCTAAAAAATTACCTGTTAGAGTTGATATGTATCACAAAAATAAATAATATTATATATTAAAAAAGAGAATGATATTCTTTGAATTTTAACATTCTCTTTTCTTAGCTGTATTTTTTCTTAATAATTACTTTAAAATCTTCCAATAACCTTTTCTATCTGATCCAACTCTTTCAATTTTTTTCTTTTCTTTCAAATTGGCTAATAAAGTAGAAATTGTCCTTCTTGATACATTTAATTTATTTGAAAGTTCTACTTGAGTTATATTAGGATTTATCTTTAATAATTCTAATAATTTTATTTCATTATCTGTGCAATTTTCTGTGAAGTTATCTGTGCAATTTTCTGTGATATTCTGTGCAGTTGTTTCTTGCTTTTCTTTTCTAAAAGTAACTTTAAAAGTTCCTCTTAATGTTTCAAATTCTGGTTCAGGTAAATTCATCTTTTTCATTTCATCCCTCATTGTTGCAATACCTGTATGCCTATTTTCTACAATATCTGTAGTATCCTCTAGTAATCGAATAATAGTATTGTTTCTAACCTCAAGCATATTGTCAGAGCCTAAATTTTCTAAACGATTATTACCATATAAATCACCAGGATTTAAAATTTCAATTCTATCATCAAATATTCTTAAATAAATATAAGCACCATCTGTATTTGTACTATAATCTCTATGAATAAGAGCATTTGCAATAGCTTCTCTTAATGCTTTCATAGGATAATGAGGTATGTCAGTTCTTTTTCCGTCATCATCAATTATAACCATCGTTCCAATATTTCTTCTTACAAATGCTAGAGATTTGTCTAACATTTCTTCAATAGTTCCTTCAACTCTTTCGTTATCATCAAATCTTTGACCTAATTCTCCAACATCTCCAAGTTTTCTTCCTGGGACTACCACACAAGCAATAAATAGTTGCGGCAAATATCCTTGTGGATATTCTCCAAATACCATCATCCCTGCAAGTGTAGGATGTATTTCACCAGTACTATTTTCTATAATACCATTTAATTTTAATATCTTTTCATCTGAAAATTTTGAAAGATTAGGTTTCTTCTTTTTAATTTCTTCAATATACTGCCCAATTTTTTCTTGATTTAAATCTTCAAATTCTGCCCTTTTTATAGGTCTTAAATCTTCTTCAATTCCGTCAATATAACTTTGTAAACTATAAATTTCATAATCAATCATATGCTCATCTGAATCTCCAATTCTAATATATGAGCCTTTATTTATTCCTACATTTTTATAATAGCAAGGTTTCTTTTTTTGTGGTAGTTCATTTATTTTTACAGCTAATAATTTTTTGTTATTATATGTAACAGCTAAGAACTCTGGTCTAACTTTAGGCTCAAGAGAAGTAGTGCATAATGATGTAATTTGTCTTTGCAAATCATTTACATCATATACATCTTGCTCTATAAAATTATTATGCTCATTTATTCCAAATATTATAATCCCACCACGTTTATTAGCAAATGCAGAAATTGTATCATAACATTTTTGTGGACAACCTTTTTCAGCTGTTTTTGCTTCTAACTTGTCCGTTTCTGTTTGATATTCTTGCATATATTTTATTGCATCTATAACTTCTTTTTCGGTCATATAAAATCCTCCCTTACATTAATTAAATGAGCATAATTGCCCTGTTTCTTCTTTAAAAAATAATCTCTTTGTATTAGAAATAATAATTACCATTTTCTAACAGTTTATCAAAATTAATTTCTTTTGAATAGTATTTCTTTACATTTTCCTCTAAATTTTCTTTAGATATTTTTTGAAAAAACTAATACTTTGTCTGTTAAAGAAATTGTTGTTTAATTATGAAAAAAATAACTGGAAATACTGTATTACATTATCATTAGGAAAGTTGTATAACTTTCCTAATATAAAATAAATCTGCAAATGTCTTTTGTTAACAAACACCTGCAGAAATTTATAATGGCTGGGGTACTGTGATTCGAACACAGGAATGGTGGAGTCAGAGTCCACTGCCTTACCGCTTGGCGATACCCCAATATAAAAGCCAAATTTATACTATCACAAATTTTTATATTTGTCCATAGCCAAGCAACATAAAAAATCACATATTTACCCCAAATCCAATTCACTTCCAGCACCATCACCGCCATCAAACACAAACTCATCTCTTTCAACCGGAACAAACGGAATAGAATTATCAACAACAACATCAGTATTTATCTCAGTATTCACATTATTCAATTTTCCATCATCTTCAGCAAAACCCTCTGCAAACACCAACTTCAACATTCCATCAACATTTAAATTAGACAATTGAATCTCAACAATTTTCCCATCCTCTAACTCCTGAACCTGTCCACATTCAAAACTCACATCATTTATAAACTTATCACCAACCTTTATTTTAAAATGATTTTCATCCAAATTCACACTTTCCAAATTTTTATCAATTACTTTTATTTTTGCTACTACAACATGCGTTTTATTAGCATAATTTTTAAAATTTTCATCACTATTTTGAATACTAATTAATTCAATTTTAGGTCGTGTTCTATCAATACTAACATTTGCAATATTAAATTCATTTTGCATTACATATTTTGCATATATATTTGTACAATTCAACAACATCCCTGTACAAAATATAATTACAAAAAAGACCTTATTTTTTTTAATTTTTATCACCCCTTTACTCTTCTTCACCAAAAACAGTTACTTCAAATTGATATTTTTCTATATTTTTTCCATCTTTTGTATCTTGAACATCCACATTAGTATCTTTTTCATTTTCATATGGCCATTGCCACAACACCGTTAAATTAATCTTTTGATTTTTTGCAATTTTTCCTGATAATTTTCCAGAAACCTCATCCAAATTATTAGTTCTAAATAAATTTTTTCCATCTACTATTATTATAAAATTCAAATTTTGTGGTTTATCGCTTTTGCTTTTAAATTCAACTCTATACTTCAAATTATGATTTGAATTTAATACAATATTAAATTTTCCGCTAGTACCTGGTGCAATTTTTTTACTTACATTTTGGTCTAGAGTATCCGATAAATTTATTGATTTAAAACTTTTATTTTTATAATTTACCATAAAAGTATATTCTTCTTTTTCCTGAAATTTATTTCGATTTTGAAATATTTTTAGAAATAAAAAATCATCTTTTTTTACATTTTTTGAATTAATTTTAAGTTTGACTATAACACACAAAAATACCAAAATAACTATTAGCAAAATTTTAATAAATTTTTTCATATCATCACCTTATGCCTTTTCTTGCTCTGTATGAACTTTAATTTGTATTTTTTCTAATATATCATTTCCTACTTCTGTGTTTTCATTATCATATGTAACTTTAATTTTATATTCCCTATCTTCTTTTTGGTTTTTTTCAATTTTCATAAATTCTGTTTTATTGTTATGCAATTCAATTTTATTTTCCCCTTGATATAATTCTATATTAATTGAATTGTCCAATTTTGCAAGTATTTCAATATAGTATTTCAAATCACACTCCGAAAGTTTTCCTTGGTCATTATAATTTTTTATTTTGAATATATATTCTCCGTAATTTTTTGTTTCAGTTATATCTATTGCAGGGTTGTTTTCAACAATTAATATTGGTTCTGCAATTTGTGCTTTTGCATTTATAACATAGTCCTCAATTGATTTTGCCATACTGTATCCACAAAACATTAATAACATGATGATAAATATTATAAAACCTGCAGTTAAAAATTTGTTGGATTTTCTTTCTTCTTCTTTTTGTATTTTTTCTTTGCAAAAAATTGGCAAATTGATATATTTTAAACTTTGATTTTTATTCAATTTTGTCTCATCCTTTCAAATATTTTTATATAAAGCACATTTTCATATTTTTTATGTTTTATTTCTGTGGTTGAACCTGCGTTCCTGTTACAATAACATCAAATCTATAATCACTGATGTTTTTTGCATCAATTGTATCTCTTTCGTCGTTTTCTGCAATTTCTTCTGGTGTGTTGCCCGTTTCATATGGCCATTCCCATTCAATTATAAAACTTCTTTGTTGCGCGTCTGTATCTCCATGGATTGTACCAACTATCCAGTGATTAAGAAGTTCTATACTTTCAAATTCCTTACCGTCATATTTAAACTTTAAATTTTTTGGTTTTTCCGTTTCGTTTTGGAAGTTTACTGTATAAAATATTGCAACTCCTGCTCCACTTCCGTCTATATTAATTTCAAAACTTCCTGCAGTTCCTGGTGCAATTCTTCCATTTGCTAATGTAAAATTGTATATTGTAGAATTTAATGAAATAGTTTGCATTTTTTCTTCATTTTCATTTACCTTGAATCTCCATTGTGCAATTTCTCCTACTCCATTCCCCGTTACTTTTGACATATATTTTGCATATGCCTGTCCTCCTATAAATGATACAAGTATTACAGCAATAACAATTACTATTAATACTATTTTTGTTTTCTTTTTCAATAGCATTCCTCCTCTTATTCAATTTTTAATTTTGGATTGTTTTTTCGATTTTAAAAATTATTTTGAATTAAATTATAAAAAATATGAAAATGTAATCTGATTATACTTCCATATTTTTGATTTGTCAACAAAAACATTTCGACATATTTCGACATTTAAGTTTTGTAAAAGTCTTGAAATAACTTATTTCCAAGGCTTTTGTTCTATTTTTTAAATTAAAAGAATGTAAAAAATTTTATGTAGATTTATTATTTTAAATTATATATAATAAATTGTTTTGATTTATTTTTATCTTTTATTTACTCCAATTATTCCACCTAATACTCCAAATACAATTGCCGATACAATCATAATTATAGATTGTTGGTTTAACGTAAATTTCCAATTTAAAATACTAGAAACTAAATAAATTATTAGTATATATCCTCCACCTATAATTCCTCCATTTAATAATCCATTTTTCTTTATTTTTGTATTTTCTATTGAACTTGCTACCAATATGCTTATTGCGGTTATTATCATTATTACTGGATTTACCACATTTTCTGTTATATTAGTATTTGCCAAAATAATTGAAAAAATTATTAATGATACAATTGTTATAATCATTGCTATTAGTATTCCTTTTCCAATTCTTGCAATTATATTATTTTCTTTTATTTGTGTTTTTTCCATAAATTCACCTCCACAATTTCAAATAATATACACTTTTTAAAATTATATGAAAAAATTTTTCAAATATACTTGACAAATGAATAATAAATGAGTTAAAATAAGTAAGTGCCAAGAACAAGCACGGAAACTATGGTGGATGTAGCGTAGTTGGTTAACGCGCCAGTTTGTGGCACTGGAGACCGTGGGTTCGAGTCCCATCTTCCACCCCAGTATATATTGGACTGTAGCCAAGCGGTAAGGCACCAGACTTTGACTCTGGCATGCGCTAGTTCGAATCTAGCCAGTCCAGCCAATAATACCAAGGCTTTCAAGAAATTGAAAGTCTTTTATTTTTGTTTAAAATCAGTAAAATTGTCCAAAACTTGTCCAAGCACCAAGTATAATATAATATGAAATAGAAAAAAATAAAAGAGGTAAATTAGATAAAATTTCTAATCTACCTCAGTCAAAGAAAGTTTAGGTAGGTTGACCTTCCTACATCTCCTAACTATGGGTGGCGGCTGCCTGTTCCGCCCTCTGAAACTTTCTTTATTATTATATGCTAAATTCATTTTAACATACATTTTTATTTTTTTCAATACTTTATTCATATATACATACCAATAATTATTGACTTATCAATAATAGGCTTGTATAATTAAAACATAAAATAAAAGAAAAGGACCATAAAAATGAAAAATAAATATTTAGACAAACTAGAATACACAAAAATATTAAACAAACTATCAAACTATGCACACACATACATCGGAAAAAATATGTGCAAAAATTTAATACCATCAAACAATAAAGAAAACGTCAAAAAAAACCTAGCGGAAACTGAAGAAGCACTTAACATTTTATACAGATGCAACACACCACCAATTTCTGAAATCGCTGACAATACAAAAAATCTAAAAACAATTGAATCATACGGAACACTTTCTATAAAATCAATTTTAGAATTAACAAATATTTTAAAAATGGCAGATGAACTAAAAAAATATTTTTACAACGATTTTATAGATTCAAATGAATACATATATTTAACTGATATTTTCTCAAAACTATATTCTAATAGTTCCATTATCGAAAAAATATCTTACAGTATTATTGACGAAAATACAATCGACGATAGGGCTTCAAAAAATCTGGCTTCTATCCGCAAAAAACAACGAAATATCGAACAAGATATAAAAACAAAATTAAATACTTTTTTACATTCATCTACATATTCAAAATACATTCAAGAAAATGTTATTACAATTAGAAATGACCGTTATGTAATACCTGTAAAAGACGAGTATAGAGGACAAATTAAAGGTTTTGTACATGATATTTCAAGTTCTGGTTCAACAGTATTTATTGAACCAATTTCAGTTTTTGAATTAAATAATGAACTTGCCAATTTAAAGAATGAAGAGAACTTAGAAATAGAAAAAATCTTACAAGATTTAAGCAAATTATTTTACCCTTATTCAAATGAAATAAAAGAAGATATTGAATGTATTGGAAAACTTGATTTTGCTTTTGCAAAGGCTAAATATTCAAGAGCAATACATGGTATAACACCTAAAATAAATACGCAAAAACAAATCATTTTGAAAGATGCAAAACATCCACTTTTAGAACAAGAAAAAGCAGTTCCTATTTCACTAGAATTAGGAACAACATTTAATACTTTAGTTATAACTGGTCCAAATACTGGTGGAAAAACGGTTACATTAAAAACTGTTGGTCTTTTAACTGCAATGGCTTGTAGTGGTCTTAATATTCCGGCTTCAACACAATCTTCTATCTTTGTATTTGATAATATTTTTGCTGATATTGGTGATGACCAAAGTATTACTGAATCACTTAGTACATTTTCTGCACACATGACAAATATTGTTGATATTGTTAAAAACTCAACAGAAAATTCATTAATTTTAGTTGACGAATTAGGCTCTGGAACAGACCCAGTTGAAGGTGCTTCGCTTGCAATTAGTGTTTTAGATTACTTTAAATCAAACTCCTCTTTAACAGTTGCAACAACACATTATCAAGAGTTAAAAAAATATGCATTAACAACTGATGGATTTGAAAATGCTTCTGTTGAATTTGATGTAAATACATTGTCACCTACATATCACCTATTAATTGGTGTGCCTGGAAAAAGTAATGCTTTTGAAATTAGTAGAAAACTTGGTTTGCCAGATTCAATAATAAATGAAGCAAAAGGCAACTTAACAAAAAATGATATTGATTTTGAAGAATTACTTAAAAATATTTATGATAATAAATCTAAAATTGAAAATGAAAAATTAGAAATTTCTAAAAAACTAAATGAAATTTCAGAACTTAAAAAATCATTAGAACGTGACAATACAAAACTTAATGAACAAGAACATGAAATTATTAATAATGCTAAAATTCAGGCTAGAAATATTTTACTTGATGCAAAAGAAGAGGCAAATGAAATAATTTCTAAAATGAATGATGTTTCTAAATCCAATAGTGATTTGAATAATTTAAGAAATAAACTTAATAAAGACATTAAAGATATTTCGGCAACTTCATTGTCTAATAATGTTGCAAAAGAATCAAAATCTGCTATTTCTGTTGAAGATGCAAAAACCAACACAGAAGTCTTTGTAACTACTTTAGGACAAAATGGTATTATAGTTTCTAATGTTTCTAAATCAAATGAAGTTCAAGTTCAAGTTGGTAGTATGAAACTTAGTGTTAATTTAAAATATTTGGAAAAAATCGTCAATACAAATAAGAATAATAAATCAACAAGTTCTTATAGTTCAGTTTCTAAAGCCAAAAATGTTAGTTCAAAAATTAACGTTATTGGTTTAAATGTTGAAGAAGCAGTTTTTGTTGTTGACAAATTTTTAGATGACTGTTCTATTGCAAATCTTCAAACTGTAAGAATTGTCCATGGTAAAGGTACTGGAAAATTGCGTGAAGGTATTCACAAATTTTTAAAATCAAATTCGCGTGTTAAGTCTTTTAGAGTTGGTACTTATGGTGAAGGAGAAATGGGAGTTACGGTTGTTGAATTAAAATAAAAAAAAAGAGAAAATTGGATATTAGCAAGGATACTGAAAAAGTCATAAAAAACATTTTTCAGCATCCTCGTGTTAGTCCTTTTTTTCTCTCAATCTTTTATTTAAGTTCTATCTCTATTTTTTTATCTTCTTTTAAATCAATTTTTCTATACTTAACTCCACAGCAGTCAAACAATTTTCTTGATGCAATGTTGTTTTCAGAATCTGCATATTTATCAGACAAATAAACAACTTCCTTTATACCTGATTGAATAATAATTTTGGCACATTCATTACATGGAAATAAATCAACATATATTTTTGCATTTTCTAAATCTTTTTTGCTTCCTCTGTAATTTAAAATTGCGTTTAATTCTGCATGGCAAACATATGGATATTTTGTATCTAGGTTGTTTCCTTCTCTTGCCCATGGAAATTCTTCGTCACTAAATCCATTTGGTGCACCATTGTATCCTATTGATAAGATTCTATTATCATTACTTACAATGCATGCTCCTACTTGTGTTGATGGGTCTTTGCTTCTCATTGCTGATAGTTTTGCTATTGCCATAAAGTATTCTTCCCAACTTATATAATTTTCTCTTTTTTTGTTTACGTCTCCGCTCATATAAAAGCCTCCTTAAATCACTTTTTTATATGAACATATTACAATATAATTTTAGAAATATCAATATTTTATAACAAATTTTAAAATTTTCTAAACAATATACATTATCTCATTATTAGGAAAATACTTCTTCATCTGTCTTCTCAAAAAAATCTCACCATCAACTCTATATTGATTTTTATACATATACTTGCCTTTCCCCCTGCCAGTCATCATATTCTTATTATACAAATTAATAGCATTAGGGAAAGCTTCTTCATTAATTTTTGTATGGACAAAACTATATGTCATAAAAATAATTTCAAAAAACACATCTTTCTTAACTTTTTCTGTTAATCCCTCTGCCAACTGTTTTATCAATTCAGCGTATAACTCTTTCCAATTTTCAACCATAATTACCGGTGCTATTAAAATTCCAATATTATATCCCGCTTCTTTTAATTTGTTTATAGCCTCAATTCTTCCTTTTAATCTTGAAGTTCCAAACTCAACTCTATTAATAATCAATTCTGGATTAACACTCATTCTAACAGTGACTTTTCCTTGATGGTCGACATTTAAAATATCGTCAACCATATCAAATTTTGTTGGAAATGTAAGATGTCCCTTTGAAGATTTTTTAAAATTTTCTATTGTCCATGGTAAATTTCCTGTGATTGTATTTTCTAAAATCAAGTCACTATTACTACCAATTTCAAATGTTAAATCTTTTTCTGATTTATTTGCTACCTTTATTATTTTATCCAACATTTGCTCCCTATTTACAAATAGCCTTAAATATGCACATTTGTTGTAATTACACACCAAATAACAGTACATACATGCAGCAGTACAACCTGATGATGTATATGGTACTAAATAGTCTGATGTTTTGTGGTTTTCTACAAATTTGTGTGTTTTTCTTACTCCTATTATTAAATTTCTTTTCATATCCATAAATTCTTTGTTTTGTTTTTTTCGCATTTCTTCTATATTATTGTGGTTTTCTATTTCTAATTTTGGAACTTCTTTGTATTCTTTTAATAATTGTTTTCCTAATTCGTAATTTTCAATTTCTTTTTCAAAATAAATTGCTTTAGGTTTAAACATAATATCATTCCTTCCTTGTCAATAGGCACGACCATTTTTGACAACTTCTTTTTTTAGTTTAACCTAAAGCATTTATTTTATTATTTATTTTTAATCAATTTTTATTACATAAATATATTATTTTCTAACATAAGTAACATATTCATAATCAAAATCATTAACACCATCAGATGGACCTTGTTCTCTTTCAACTTCTTTCCATTCATTCTCATTAATTCTTGGGAACAAAGCATCTCCTTCAAAATCCTTATCCAATTGAGTAACATACATCTTTTTGCAATATGGCATCAACAAATTATAAATAATTGCACCACCAATCACAAAATGTTCTTCTTCATCATCCATATATGGTTGTAATTCTAACAAAGAATGGACAACTTTCACATAGTCTGAATCTATGTTAAAATCTGGATTTCTACTTAATATGATATGCATTCTATCTGGAAGAATTCCTCCTAATGATTCAAATGTTTTTCTTCCCATTATTATTGTATGTCCCGTTGTTTTTTCTCTAAATCTTTTTAAATCATCTGGTATTTTCCAAAGCATACCATTATCTTTTCCTATTATATTATTTTTTGCTTTTGCTACTATTATACTTAACATTTTCTTTTGCTCCTTTATTTTTTAATTAGGAGAAGGCAAACGCCTTCCCCTTTAATGCTAGATTTTTCTATTCATAGCATTTTTTCCACCAAAAATACATGGTGATTTGCACTTCCAGCCAGGAAATGTACATCTTGCACCTTTTGAATATGGTAGCAATTCATTTTCAATAACTGGATTATCCTTTACGGCTTCCAAATATTTATTCATTGTTATTACCGTCTGCTCCATAATTTCAAGTTGTGCTGCCCCACACAAACGCTCTGTACATTTCAAGATAAAATTCTCTACTGTACCTCTCTCATTCACTTTTACTAACATTCCCTGTGGATAATATTCCTCTAATGAAGATATATCTTTTAGCCATTCTTTTTCCAATTCTGTTCCCCTGATTATTCTTGGAACATAATATTCTGGCTTTTTTAGCAATGTCATTTCATAAGCCAATGTCCTATGTCTTTGTGCCTGTGCTAGCTGTGCAAAACTTGCAAGATATGTAGTACTGTAATTTTCTCCAAATTCTTCGGCTCTATCTCTTTTTGCAAATAAAGACAATTTTGTACCTTTTATTCTTGGATTTAATTTTTCTACTTTTAAATCTGGCAATGCTTCTAAAAATTCCTTCATTGCTTTCTTTAATTTCGTTGAAAACTCTGTTTCTGGTTCATAATCAATATAGTCTTCAAACCAACTAACGATAAAGTTTAGCTGTTCAAAACTTACAGTATACTCCATTATTGTTGCTGGTGTAAAAACACTAATTAAATATCTAGCATTTTCCTGTGCCAATTTTTGAACCTTTTTTTCATCGAACCTTGGATATTCTTTACATATTTCTTTTTTGTAAAGTTCTATCCATTTTTCATAAAGTTTTTTTTCTTTTTCAGATGGCTCCATTTTTGTGTATCTTGCTGATTTTTCAGAAGTATTGTATATCTTCTCGTTGTTTAAAATCATTGCAAGAATTTTTGGTATTCCCTCTAAAATAAGGTTGTAATGTGCGTGGCCAAAAACACTGTGATGACCTGATTCTAAGTTCCCATTTGCTCTTCTTTGTGTTTTTTCTGGTGCTTCTGCAAATAGTGTTTCTACCGTATCTGGTAAATAACAAATTCCTGCAGATTTTCCTGAAAAATCAACTGCTTCTTCTTTTGGTAATACATATCCTACTTTTGTTGATGCAATAACTTTGATTTTCATTTGTAACATCTCCTTTGTAATATATTAATATTATTGGCTGCACTATTGCAACTTAAGTGCATTATAACACATCATTTTACATTTTTCTACATTTTTTTGATATTTCTATAAATCAAACGTGCAGTTACTTTGAGAAGTCACCTTTCTATAAATCAAATTCCCAATGTGGAACATATTCTTCCTCATGCTCCCCAAGTTCTTGAATATATCCATTTTCCAGGTCAAGCCTATACAAATAATTTTCAATTTGTTCATATTCTTCTTTTGTCAATTTTCTATTTATATCGCCAATCTCTTTAGCCTTATATGTAGGAAAATACTGAGCCATAACACTTACATAAACATCATGCATATTTTCATTTATCCACTTTAAAACTCTTCTAGAATTCAAAATATGATTAGGCAAAACCAAATGTCTAATAATCATACCTTTTTGCATAATGCCTTCCCCATTAAAAACTGCTTTGCCAGTTTGTCTATACATTTCTTTTAATGCCTCAGTTACAATTTCAAAATAGTTATCCACTTTTGATAATCTTTTCCCCAATTCATTATCTGAATATTTAAAATCTGGTAAATAAATATCCACATATCCTTCTAACATCTTTAAAGTTTCAACTTTTTCATATCCATTTGTATTGTAAACTATTGGCAACTTTAATCCATTTTTACGTGCTATTTTAATTGCCTCAAGAATTTGCGGAACATAACTTGTTGGTGTTACCAAATTGATATTCTCAACATCTTTTTCCTGTTGTTTTATAAAAATATCTGCCAACTCTTCTATTGAAATTTCTTTTCCTTTTCCCTGTTGACTAATTTCATAGTTTTGGCAAAATACACAATTCATATTACAATTTGAAAAAAAGACTGTACCTGAGCCTTTTTTTCCACTAATGCAAGGTTCCTCAAAATTATGTGTTGAGTATAATGCCACTTTAACAGTATCTTTTGACTTGCATCTTCCTATTTGATTATTCAATCTATTTATTCCACAATTGTGTGGACAAATTGCACATTTTTCTAGAATTTTTACATCCATTTATTTCACACTTTCAACATATATATTTCCATTTGAATTCTTCTTTAAGTTCACTGTTTTTGTTGTGAACTTATCTAAATTTTCTTTAACAACTTCTATTGTTTTGGTTTCACCTTCTGTATTTTTTACATTTGCAATTGTCTCTTCATTTAAATTTTTTATATAAATTTCATATATTTCGTTTTCATCCTCAACTCCAAGAGAATTCACGTAATCTTCTAGATATTCTGCAATTTCAACTTCATATCCATCTTTAGTTTTTCTTATATTTTTTATATAAAAACAATCATCTAAAGTATCAAGTTCAATTCCTGTAGATATGTATTTTCCTAGTTTTTCATCATATTGCATGTATTCAGTTCCTTCTTGTGGAAATTGTTTTTTAAATTGATTTCCAAATAATTCTGTTGCTTTATTTTGTATTTCGTCTTTTGTTAATTCATAATTCTCCAAATCTTTCTTTACAACTTCCCATGTCCATACATCTGGTGCATCATTTATATTATCAAATTTTGGTAATGCATCACCTGTAATTTCTTTCCACATATATATTTTTGAAATATATTCTTCCACTTTTTCAACTTCAGTGGCAGTTATCAAATTTTGATTTGATTTACTTCTGTTGACATACATTCCTACAAAAATAACTAACAATATACAGATTATTGCTACAAGTTTTTTCATTAGCATACACTCCTATTTGCCAATTGTGATATTTTTATCATAATTGACAAAACTCAAATTTATTGTTTTACTTCAGTTTCTACTTTTTCTTCTACTCCTGTTGCAATTACTGTTACTTGTACATCTTCTCCCATATCTTCGTCAATTACTGTTCCAAATATAATATTTGCATCTTCACTTACTTTTTCATTTATAAGTCCAACTGCACTATTTATTTCCATAAGTCCTAAGTCACTATTTCCTTTAACATTGAATATTACACCTTTTGCTCCATCTATTTTGCTTTCTGTTAATGGATTTTCTATTGCTTGTCTAACTGCTTCTTCTACTTTCTTTTCTCCTGAAGCTCTTCCTATTCCCATATAGGCTTTTCCTCTATAGTTCATTGTTGTTTTTATGTCGGCAAAATCTATGTTTACTTCTCCTACTGATGTTAATAGGTCTGTAATGCTTGTAATTCCTTGTTCTAATATGTTATCTGCTAATGAGAAAGCATTGTCTAATGTGATTTTTGAGTCTGTTATTTTTAAAAGATTGTCATTTAAAACAACTATTAAATCGTCTACATTACTTTTTAGTCTTTCTATTCCTTTTGAAGCTCTTAAACTACGTGCTTTTCCTTCGAATAAGAATGGTTTTGTTACTATTCCTACTGTTAGTATTCCCATTTCTTTTGCTATTTCTGCAACTATTGGGGCTGCTCCTGTTCCTGTTCCTCCACCCATTCCTGCAGTTATAAATACCAAGTCTGCTCCTGCTAGCATTTGTTTTATATCTTCTTTGTTTTCTATTGCGGCTCTTTCTCCTACTAATTCATTTGCTCCAGCTCCTAGTCCTCTTGTTGTTTGAACTCCTATTTGTAGTATGTTACTTGTTCTTGATCTTTTTAGTGTTCCTGTTTCTGTATTTATCATGTAGAATGTTACTCCTCTTACGTTGTCGTCTATCATTCTTGATATTGCATTGTTTCCTGCTCCACCTACTCCTATTACTTTTATTTTTAGTGTTTTGTCTAAGTCCATTATATCGCTCATTGTTTAACTTCCTCCCTGTTTTTTCTTTTTGTTTCAATTTGTTTCTTATTATATATAAAAAAAGTCAAAAAAACAACTGTTTTTTGACCTTTTTTTAATTTTTTATTTAAAATTTATAAAGTATAATTTTTTATTTGACTATATTTTATATTTTTCATACTTTTCACATAAATTAAGGGTTGCTTTGTTTTTTATTACTTCAATTGGAATTCTAAACAATTCCAAAGAATCTGTAACAATAAATACTTCATCAATATTTGTATCCACAACCGTTTTATATGTTCCTCCTTTTGTTCCTCCACAACTTTTTAAAGCAACCTGATATTTATTATATTTTGTTTTGCAAGATGTTGCTTTCACCTGTATCTTTTTAAGTATATTATCTTTATCTACTATAAAATCATAATCTTGTGTATCATTTAAAGGAATAGATACAGTATATCCATTTGCACTATAATATGCAATTGCAATTCCCAATCCAGTATTGCCTTTTTCTTTATTAGAATTAAACTTCATACTTATCTCTCCTTTCATTTAATCTATATAGTTAAGCATTTCTTATTTTCTGTAATTTCTTGTTTTCTGGTTTGTACCGCAAAATAGGTTTGTGCTAAAACAAGCATTTTCAATCTTTGGTTTTTATTTTTACTCATAAGTAAAAATATGATAAAAATAAAAACAAGTCTCCTTGTTTTTATGGTGGGCAGGGAAGGATTCGAACCTTCGTACTCAAATGAGAACAGATTTCTTACCACTATAGTTTTCACTACCAAATTTCTTTGTTTGTAGTCTGGACTTTCTCTTTGTCTTATTTATAAGACACCAGGTATAAAGTCTCTACACTCGGAATTTCTTCCTAGCTCGGGATTGTCATCAGCCTAACTGTTAAGAGTTCCCCGAATTAGCCTAGTTTTCATCTTATCATCACTGATAAGCGCTGCAATTTAGGTTTTGATTTAAAACCAAAGACCACAGTCTGCCGCCTTTAGCCACTCGGCCACCTACCCATATTAAATTTTAAAAATGTATTGTCGACGCATCGACAAGTGTTATTATAATATTTTAATGAATTTTTGTCAATACATTTCTAAAAATTTCTTTATAAAATCACAAATTTTTTTTGAACCACAAAATATTTCAATAAAAATCAAAAATAATTTTAAAGGGATTCTTAGTTCTAGACACAGAATCCCAAGTTTTTAATATATTTTATTTAAAAATAAAATACCTAATTATTAGCATATTTTGTTTTTAAATTGTAAATCACCTAATTTTTCAGTTGTAACATATCCAGGTTCTGCATTAATAACATCAGGAATTCTATTAACAACTGTAGCACAAGTCAATTCAACTGTTGCAGGCTTTTCAACAGTAATAGTTGTAGTAGGTTCGCCCTCAACTGTCCAAACATTTTTATCAAATTCATCTGGTGCATAAACTTTTCCTATACATTCAGATTCAATAGTAATTCCCTCTTTTGTTTTAGTTGTAACAACAGCACTCATTCCTGTTGCATCTCCTGCTTTTATTGTCATATTCAATGTTGAAGAATAAATATCGTCTTTATATGTTTGTGGTACACATTTTTGTGTCTGGCTTATAATTGTTAATCCTAACTTTGAGCATAGCCATCCATTTACATTCCACATATATGATGGCGCATAATCACCTTTATTTATTATTTCTTGTCTTTCTTCATCTGACATTCTATCAACAGACGCAACTTGTTTATCAAAATCCTCTAATGTCAATCCTGCTCCATGTGCCTCTGCTAAAGCAATTCCATAATCTTCAACATTGTAACTTGAACTTCCTTTTATTTTTGTAATTTTTTGTGTTGAACCCGCAATTGAAGTTATAAGTTGCCCCCAATATATGTCTTGATATCCTGTTCCTGTTATTGTACAGTTATTTGCTTTTGCCAATTCATCAATTTTATTTGTTAATGTTGGATTTGAATTTTGTGGATAAAATGCCTCTTCACATGTTGATATTGCATTTATTCCCAATTTTGCACATAACATGTATGGTTCTTCTAATTCCGCTATTAAACTTCTTGTTGTTATTATACATATATCTGGTTTTGTTGTTTGCATCATTTCTTCTGCATTTTCTGCAGATGTAACAACTACTCCTAATTTTTCTTTTCCTAATATTTCTCCTATGTCTTTTCCTATTACTGCTGGATTTACATCTACTGCTCCTACTATTTCAATTCCTTTTTCTAGCATGTATCTCATTGTGTATAAACTCATTTTTCCTACGCCATATTGTACGGCTTTGATTTTTTGTTCCATATTTTGAAACCTCCTTTGTATTTTATTTTATATAATTTTTTTAATTATATACATTTAAATTATATTATAAGTAACTGTTCTGATATCTTTATTCATATTTCAAATTAATTCTATCTCTTAATACTCCACTAGATGTTATTGCAGTTCCAATTTTATCTATACTTATATTCTTATTTTTAGTATTTATTTCAAGTATATAAAAATTATCATCATTTTCTGAAATTGGTTTAATATCATCATTTTGTCTCTCAAATGCACCTGTTGAAGCAGCTGGAACCGTAATAGCCAATTGATCTTTGTACTCCATCGAAGTAGTTATAAATGCACAATGTAAGTGCCCAGTTAAAAAACAAATAAACTTTCCTTTTGGTCTATCAGAGAAATCAAAATCAATTGTAGGGGTCTCTAAATATTTTTGATATTCTTCCTTTACAGAATATTTATTTCTTATATGTAATCCATTCTTAAAAGCATTTATAATATCTCCCAAAGGATTTCCTAACATTGATAATTGAAGATATCCATATCCATCACTCAAATCTTCTTCCAAGTTAGTTTCTCCAACATTAGCACAAAAATTGCATTCTTTAAAATTAGATTTTAAAGCTGGTATTTGATGCATTGTAACAATAACAGAATAGTCTAATGGTGTATTGTATAATGTTTTTGCAAACCACAACAATTGTTCACTTGAAATATATCTTCGATGTTCAAATCCTAAAGTTAAATCTGCATCTCTTGTTCCCTCATATTCAAATACACTAATTAATCTTATTTTATAATTATCAAAATCTTTATAATAATAGCACTTTCCACTATTTGTATTATTAATATCTAAATATTTATTATCTATCATAGGATAAATATAAGTATCGTAAATTTTTTCACACCCTATACTTTTATATTCATCAATTCCAACATCATGATTTCCAACTGTATAATATATTGGCTTATCAGCTTTTGATGCTAACTTCCAAAAATAATTTGTATCATCATCGCAGTTTCTTGATACACTATCTCCCAAATATACTCCAATATCTATATCTGAATTTTGAATGTATTTCAAATACCTTTCTAAAGCTTTAATATCCTCATGTATATCAGAAATAAGTCCAATTTTTAAATTTTTATTCATTGAATATATCTCCTTTTTTATTTTATATTTTTAATTTATCATACAATATATATTTTTTCAATTATTTCAATAAATTTTCTCTAGAATGTAGTTTTCTATATTAAAAAAGGTCATAACTTTCCTAATATAGAACAAAAGCAAACATTAATGACATTATCACTTATTAAGATATTTTTAAGTCCTCATCTTTGTTCGCGCACGAAATTTTCTTTATGCAAATTTCTGTGCAAAGTATTTATATTATAAGAAAATTCTCTGAACTTCCTATAATATAAAAAAAGATTATACCTAAGTATAATCTTTTTGGTGCTCCCTCAAGGATTCGAACCTTGGACCCACCGGTTATGAGCCGGTTGCTCTGACCAACTGAGCTAAGGGAGCATTACTATTAAGTTGTATTGCTTAACGCAAGATAAAGTATATCCTATTTTTTATATATTGTCAATAGTTTTTGTAAAAAAATTGCAAAAATATTTTACCATATTTTTCCAATTCTATTGACTATTTTTTTCTATTGTTATATAATGAATATTGCAACATTAAATTATGTTTTATTTGAAAGGAGAATAAAAAATGACTACAAATGTAGTAACAGAAATAATCCCACACATCTACCAGGCACATAACATTCCTGGTATTATAGATAATTATATATTAAATGTTCCGAAATCAATACGGGAAGATTCTCAATTTTTAAGTTTTTGTAATGAACTTACATACTTCCGTTCATTGATATTAGACGAACAAAAAGTAAATCACCCAAAAGACTTGGATGATTTATATGAAGCAATTTTTTCTCATTATCCAAATACATTATTTGAATTTACCATGAGAAGAAAAGCATTTATAAAATTTATTTCTAAATGTTGTCTTTTTTATAATACAAACCGGCCAATTGCACAAGTTCAAGACATCAAAGGTTGTAAAATCGTTATCTATAACGACGACCCAATAATCGGCGCATCTTTGTGCTATGATATAATTACATACATAATAAAATTTTTAACAGTTTTTAAAGGTTATAATTTATGTCTAGCACAACCACTAATATCTACAGAGAAATTTAATCCAAAAGATTTTCCAAACATATATGTTCCAAAAGTTTCGGAACTCCCATTGGAATATCAACCATATGTGAAAGATTATATCATGAGTCCTAAAGCAACTACAGGTTATCAATCTATACATACCATTTTATTAGACAGAAATGAAAATCCAATTGAATTCCAAGTAAAAACAAATAAAATGGATATTCTTTCTTTAAGTGGTCCTGCATCTCATGATGTTCACAATGAATTAAGATATAAGAATAATAACATTGCAGAGATGATAGATATTTCAAAAATCCAAATAGAAGGATTTGCCGCTAAAGAAGACACCATTATAAAAGATGCAGTAGGATTATTCGAAGCCAAAAATCTTTTTGAAAGATATCGTTTATTTTAATTCTCAAAATGGCACTGAGATTCTCAGTGCCACTTCTATTTTATTTTACTTATTGCAAGTCCATCTCCTACTTCCAAAATTTCTGTTTCAAGATTTGGATTTTCAGAAACTTCCTTTATGTATTCTCTTAAATTTCTTACTGCAGTACGTTGTTTATGTTTATTATAATCACTCATAACATAACCTTTATACAATATATTATCCGCAAAAATAACTCCGTTATCTTTTATCATTCTTAATGATTCCTTCAAGAAAAATGGATATTTTCCTTTTGCTGCATCAATAAATACCATATCATATTTTTCATTTAATGTCGGCAATATTTCTACTGCATCCCCCTCATAAAGATTAATTTTGTTTTCTACTCCAACATTTTTAAAGTTTTCCTTTGCTTCTTGAATTCTTTCTTCATCTCTTTCTATTGTGTCAATTACTCCATTTTCTGCTAAAAATTCTGAAAAGCACATTGCAGAATATCCTACAGCCGCACCAATTTCAAGTATTCTTTTAGGTGGATTTTCATTTAATTCTTTTTCTATAACTTCTAATGTATCATCCATTATTATTGGTATATGGTTTTCTAATGCTTTTTGCTTTATTTTTTCTAATTCTTGTTTGTTCATTTTAAATTTGATTCCTTCCCAAAATATTTAAATTAGTTTGGAGAAAAATTTATATTTTCAACTCTTCCCTTTCTTTATTTACTAATAATTTGATTAAAAGGTTAAACTTATATAAGCCTAACCTTTGACATTCTATTATTTATTTCTATTCGCTCTTTCTCTTTCTTTAGAGTCTAATATTTTCTTTCTTAATCTAATAGATTTTGGTGTTACTTCAACTAATTCATCATCTTGAATAAATTCTATTGCTTTTTCAAGTGACATTTGAATTGGTGGAACTAGTCTTAATGCTTCGTCTGAACCTGATGCTCTAGTGTTTGTTAAGTGTTTTTCTTTACATACATTTATTGCTAAGTCTTCACCTCTAGAATTTAGACCAACAATCATACCTTCGTAAACGTCTACACCTGGTCCTATGAATAAATCACCTTTGTCTTGTGCATTGTATAGTCCATATGTTACTGATTTACCTGGTTCAAATGCAACTATTGTTCCTCTAACACGTGCTTGGATGTCTCCCTTGTATGGTTCATATGCGTCAAATATGTGGTTCATTGTTCCTTCACCTTTTGTATCTGTAAGGAATTCTGTTCTGTATCCAATTATTCCCCTTGCAGGAATTCTGAATTCTATTTTTGTATGTCCAGCTTCTGCAGGTTCCATATTAACCATTTCTGCTTTTCTTCTTCCTAATTTTTCAATTACATTTCCTACGCAATCATCTGGTACATTTACAACTAATAGTTCGATTGGTTCACATTTAACACCATTAATTTCTTTGAAGATAACTTTTGGTCTTGATACTAATAGCTCAAATCCTTCTCTTCTCATTGTCTCGATTAATACTGATAAATGTAATTCACCCCTACCTGATACCTCAAATGAGTCTGGTGTTTCTCCATGTTTTACTCTTAATGATACATTTCTTTCAAGTTCTTTGTATAATCTATCTCTTATATGTCTTGATGTTATAAATTGTCCTTCTTTTCCAGCAAATGGTCCATTATTTACACTAAATGTCATTGTTACTGTTGGTTCATCAATGTCTACAAATGGTATTTTTTCTGGATGTTCAAAATCACATACTGTATCACCTATATTGATGTCTGATAGTCCTGCAAATTCTATGATATCACCTGCTCCAACTTCTTCAACTTCAACCTTTTTAAGTCCAACGTGTGTATATAATTTTGCTATTCTTCCTTGTGTTATTTTGTCTTCTTTTCCACAAATGCTAACTGGCATTCCAACTTTCATTGTTCCTCTTTCAAGTCTTCCTATACCAATTCTTCCAACATAGTCATCATAATCTATGTTAGATACTAGCATTTGTGCTGGTCCTTCTATTTCACATTTTGGTGGTTCTATTGTGTTTATTATTGTTTCAAATAGACAAGATAAATCTGTTGTTTCGTCTGCTAAATCCATTTTTGCAATTCCGTTTTTTGCTGATGCATATACTACTGGGAAGTCTAATTGTTCATCTGTAGCATTTAATTCAATAAATAATTCGATAACTTGGTCTACAACTTTTTCTGGTTGTGCTCCAGGTCTATC